>BNJS01001107.1_pt1:0-82500 | contig 217527 bp, 269 predicted proteins | sample 8540461 | NCBI WGS metagenome assembly BNJS01 (sample SAMD00202454, study PRJDB9452) | human saliva metagenome | isolation source: human saliva | place: Japan | reverse complement strand
CAATTACGAAAAACAGGTCATAGCTTATTTCATCATCTCGAATAAGTTCTCTAAATCTTGTGAATTCTTCTATACTCCAAAATTTGATATTAGGCTTGCTAATTGGTAATTTTCTCAGATTCTCAACAGGATTTTTATCAATGAGGGATTTTCTTATACCAGTATCAAAAATTTTTTTAAGTAGAATTAGAATTTTATTAATTGTATTATAACTTAATGTTTCATTTTCATTTTGTTTTTTAGGTTTTGTTTTTAGGTATTCACGAAATTCGAATATATGGTCATACGTTAATTTATTTAAATTTGTATCTTTAAAATAAGGCTTAATATGACGCTCATAATTGTTTCTTTGTGTACTTGTGTAGCTTACTTTTCTGCCATTTTTCAAATCATCTTCTTCAAGTAAGTCGAATAACATATCCGTTGTCACTATAAAGTCAAATTGTTTTCTCTTTTAATTCTACAACTCGAATATGTTGTTCTAGTTCTAGGGCTTCCTTTTTAGATTTTAATCCTTTTCGAATGATACGTATTCTTTTTTGTGTGACGGGGTGGAAACCATTAGAAACATCAACGGTCCATTTACCACTTTTAGTTTTACGAATAGTCATTCATTATGCTTCTTTCTGGAGTTCAATTCCTAGTAGTTCTTCAGCGACACTAGCTGGAATTGTACCTATCCGTTTGTTATCGTAGATGTTAAAACCACGATTAACTAATAGTAATTTGCCGGTATGGATAATCTTTCTTGCAGTTCCTGGAGCAAATCCAAGTTCGATAAGGTCATCTTTTGTTACAGTTTTAATCATGTGATCTCCTTTTCTGATTAGATTAAGTAAGGGGAGGATTAACTCCCCTTGTCTAATACTTATTTTTGTTTTACATCTACTAAATGGATAGCATCCGCCTTGTAATACATCGTTGAACTAATCATAGTGGCTTGTAAATTGTCAAATGTGACTGGTACTTGATCCATTGCTTGGATATAGTCATTATCGACTAAAGCTTCTGGATTATCTACTGAGACTTGGGTTGATTTCTTTTTGAATTGTCCATCCTTGATTGTTACATTGTATTTCCAACCGATGATTTTATCGGTATTAAAACGTCTTTCGCTACCATCTCGGTTTTTGATAATTTCTCCGTTTACATCTGCTCGGACTTCCGTTTCAAATTTTGGAATAACTTCATCCAATTCAAATTTTGTTCCAATGTTATTAAAATTCCAGTCATTTTGTGAAAGCATTTTTGCCATAGTTAATTTCTCCTTTTGATATTTTCTTTGATTGTAGGGATTAAATCCTCTCTTTTAAAGAGAATTGCCCTTTCTATTAATCCACTTGCTAAATCTGGTGGATATTCCATATTGTTGAGTGCGAGATAGTTTGATTTCTCATACTCATGCAGTAAGTTATTGTCGTATAGAAATTTATACGCTCTTAGAATAGCTCCAGAACCTTTATAGGTAAACCATTCTAATTTTTGTTCTAGTTCTGTTTTTGGTTTTGAAATAATGATAGAGACAGGTTTTGAGTGACCTAAAAACTTTTCCCAAGATCTCAAAGGTTTTGAGAAATAGCTATCACTATAGAATCTCACTTTTTCTTTGAGATATCCCTTGGTAAAGTTGAGAAGATCTATTTCTGAATGCAACCATTCTTGAATGAAGTAGTGAGCTTTTTCTTTCCTAAGTTCTAACTCAGTTCTTATCCAATTTTCTATATACCGCTTGCTGATACCGAGCTTCTCAGCTCGTTCTAAACGTTTATCGTAAATTCTAAGTCTTTCATCATCATTGGGTTTTCTCAAATATAAGGTCTGGCCGATTGTTTCATCTCCGTAGGTATTGTAGTAGGTGCTTTTTCCATATATAAAGCGTTTCTTCTGACAAATCTTTAGAAGCTGATTAGGAGTGAAATAGGGTGTTTCATTAAAATCATCTATTGCAATATCAATTCGTCTTACTGAAAATTGATTGTAATTGTAGTAGAGGTTGTTCAGAAACTGTCTTTCGGACAGACTATTTGGATCTAATACCATATCTCTAAAGAACTCGAGTGCCTGTCCTGACATGACAAGCATGTAGGACGACTCTTTCGCTCCATAGTAGATACGGATATTTCCATGATGAAGCTGGCTATCATAGTTATAGTATTTAAGGCTCCCTTTATTCTCTATAAATAGGTCATAATCAAGAAATAGAATGTCTTCGATTATTTCTCTTGGCGAAAATTCAGTCTTATCAAACTGAATTTGAATCCAGTCAAATACAGAACGTAAATGTTCATTTTTTGCCATAGATTTTGATTCAACTTTTTGCCTAATTTTGCCACCCATAAAATCTCTAAAACCCTTGATAATACTGAATTCTTTCGATGATACACCTAACTTGCAGAGGGTGGTGTTACTACACACCCTAACGGTCAAAAATGGTCCGTCCGCATTTACGCTCATTTTCGGCTTTCTGCCTCATGGCTCAGCCGAAAACTCGCTATTAGCCGAACCTATTTTTTGACCTCTTCTGAACAAACCCTAGTAAGCCGGTTTGCATCGACTCTTCAATATCTTGGATTTTCTTTTTTTAGACTGGCATTCTCATTTTTTATCAACCGTATTTCTCGCTTGAATTCCTGTTTTAAGGCGCTCAGTTCATCGTAGAGCTCATCTATTACTTGGTTTAGGGATTCGTGCTCATTGTCTGCTAGACTCCCAAATACGGCTTGTATAGCCTCTTTTAGACCTATTTCAAGTTTTAGGTTAGCTAACTTTTGAAATTGTCTAAGGTCTTCGTTTGTAAAGTCATAGGCAACTGTATAATTTAATTGACGAGTTCTTGGATTTCTACTGATAGGAATTTTAATTTTTTTAAATTCCTTGCCACTTATCTCTTTAATCAGTTGAATCCAATTTTTAAGAGTAGAGGTAGAGTTTAGGCCAGAAATTTGATTGACTAACTCTTTATTGGTCATCTTTTTGTGAAACCTCCGAAATTTTCTTGTGCAACTGAAGAGTTTTCTGTGGTATAATTGTTACATAATATGTCTTGATCTTGGAACGAACGGCACATTTGTTTCAAGATTTTTTTATTTTGTCGAATCTTACCTCCTTTATTAAAATTTTTTAAATCGAACTATTAGTTACATACGCTTTTACCTCCTTTTATGATATAATATTCTCAATGGAATATTTAATCTTAAAATAAATATTCCTTATGGAATAATTCTATTTTATACCGTTTAGAATATTTTGTCAAGCTAAAATATACAGAATCGAATATTGAAGAGGAAACAATGTTTAATAATAATTCTTTGGAGATCGTCTTAAGCAACTGAGAAAGAGTAAGAAGTTAACTCAAGTACAAGTTTCTGAGATGATTGATGTACAACAAGGTACTTATTCTCGTTGGGAAAATGGAACTTTAGAGCCTAATTTAGAAGCCGTTGTCAAATTAGCAAAATTATTTGATACCACGACAGATTACTTATTAGGAAAAACGATTTACAGTACTCTAGATGTTGTCCCACATCCAATCACTAGAATTGATTTGAAGAAGCTAAAAGGGTTTAATAAAACTGAACTAGACGATCTGAAATTTGCGATTGTTATGAATGGAATTAAAAACCATTCGACTCTACCTAAGTATTTGGATGAGCTAGTCTCTGAATATAATTTAGATGAAGAAGAGCAAGAAATATTGCATACCCTTTTTAAAGAGGTTTCTGACTATTTTAATGCAGATTGATGGTTTATTTGATTAAGTTTCAATAGGTAAAGATTAGTATATTCTTGTTGAGTGATTTTATTTTATGAAGGTTGTTTATAGTTGAAAGGGGAAAGAGTTTGACTGATATCCACTGGTAGAGAACTTCTGATGAGGCTTTGAACAAGCCCTTATATGATATCAATCACCGACAACGAAAATATTTGGCTTACAGAACTGCTTGTGAAGCTCTAGTGGATGAGTTTGAGTAAATGTTGTACTTATTCTTGCAATTTATCATTAACAAAAAGAGAGAACCGACTCAAAATCGACTCTCTCTAATCAATCACTCTAGCTAATACAGTCAATAAATTTAAAATTCATTTTTAAAAAACTAATTACTTCTATAATTTATTTTCACATGCAAATTTTAACTCTTGAAGATCTTTTTTTAGTAAGATAGGCAATTCACGTCTCATCATTTTCCTTAATAATAAGATAGACCAGCCACTTAAACTCTCTTGAACTACAACCTCAGAAGATCCATTTGATAATTTTTTTATATACCAATTATGAATTGCATGAGCTCCTATTGTATTACCTGTCCATCCAAAACATGCAGCTGAAGCTGTATGGATTTCGGATTTATATTTTAGACCTCCTGATTTCCATTCAAATTTTGCCCCCTCTTGAATGTGAGATGCTAATAATTTTATTTCTGAAATTCCATTACGCCAGTTATGCCAATTATTGATTTCAGATAATACTGCCATAATTTTATCTCTTTCTGCATGAATAATTATATGTTCTTCAGCAAAAACAAGTGCATTAAAATCACATACTACATTAAAGTCCATCATATCTAGTGCCACCTCTCTATTTAAATTAATTTCAATCAATAGTCATTTTGATGATTGACTTATATTATAGCAATTATTTTAAAAATAGTGAAGAATATAATTAAGATAGCGAGATTCTCTGATGATGATCTTAGGACGATAAGTTATGGAGTGTTACCAAAAAGTTACTAAAATTTGAAAAATGAGTCTATTTTGCAAGATTCAAAAGTCCCAAAACCCTATTAAATCAAGGATATAAGATTTAAAAAGTGTATTCATAGAACTCAAAATCCAGTGTCCGCAAGGACGTGCCGGTTCGACCCCGGCCGCCGGTATAGTATTAAAGACAAGGTTTTCGGACCTTGTCTTTTTCTTTTATTTGTTGAATTTTTGATGCTGAGTTACTTAACAGTTACTAAAAATTGTTTTTATTGTTTTCTGAAAATACTTTGACTATTTTCCTTTACTGTGTTATAATTAACCGGTAAAGTATTTACTGGTTAATAGAAAGGGAGTACGTATGAAAGTCGCTAATCAGATCGATGAGTTTTTAAATTCTATTTTACTTATTTCTGAGAATCAGCATGAAGTATTGATAGGTTCTTGTACAAGTGGTTTTTCTTTAACCAATACGCAAGAACACATTTTAATGTTATTATCAAAGAATAATTATTCCAATTCTGAGCTTGCTAAATTGCTGAATGTTAGTCAAGCTGCTGTTACTAAAGCTGTTAAACAATTACTTTCTTTTGGGATGTTAGAAGCTCTAAAAGATGAGAAAGATGCTCGAATCGTTTTGTACCGTTTAACAGATTTGGGGCGTCCAGTTGCTGAGGAACATTCTCATCATCATGATCATACTTTGGCTGTTTATAATCAAGTTTTGAGCGAATTTTCTCAAGAAGAACAAAAGGTTATTTCTAAGTTTTTATCTCGCTTATTGGAGGATCTTCGTTAATGCGTTATATTACTGTTAAAGATCTTTCGTTTTATTATGATCGAGAGCCTGTGCTAGAAGGTGTGAATTATTACTTGGACAGCGGAGAGTTTGTGACGCTGACTGGTGAGAATGGCGCAGCCAAATCTACTTTGATTAAGGCAAGTCTTGGCATCTTAAAACCAAAAGTAGGGACTGTTGAAATTGCTAAAGAAAATGTAGCTGGTAAAAAATTACGCATTGCCTATCTTCCCCAACAAATTGCAAGCTTTAACGCTGGTTTTCCCAGTTCTGTTTATGAGTTTGTGAAATCGGGGCGGTATCCTCGTAAGGGTTGGTTTCGTCGGTTAAATCATCACGATGAGGAGCACATTTTAGCTAGTTTATCTGCTGTTGGGATGTTAGAGCATCGTGATAAACCTTTAGGGGCTCTATCCGGTGGCCAGAAACAACGGGCTGTCATTGCACGAATGTTTGCGTCTGATCCAGATATTTTTTTGTCTTGGATGAACCGACTACTGGGATGGATGCTGGTAGTAAGGATGAGTTTTATGAATTGATGCACCACAGTGCCCATCATCATGGGAAGGCTGTTTTGATGATTACGCATGATCCTGAAGAGGTGAGCCATTACGCGGATCGCAATATTCACCTAGTGAGAAAAACAAAACTCTCCATGGCGTTGCTTTTAATGTCCATGAGAAAGATGGAGGTGAGGTCCATGCTTAGTCTCTTTCAGTATGATTTTATGCAACGGGCCTTGTTGGCGATGGTTGCTATGAGTCTCTTCTCTCCTATCTTAGGTGTATTTTTTTGATTTTGCGTCGTCAGAGCTTGATGAGTGATACGCTGAGTCACGTTTCTCTATCAGGGGTTGCTTTTGGTCTCTTCCTTGGTTTCTCCCCGACTATTTCTACAGTCATTGTGGTGATCATAGCGGCTGTATTTCTAGAGTACTTACGCACAGTCTATAAAGATTTTATGGAAATTGGGACAGCGATTCTCATGTCAACCGGCTTGGCCTTGGCTTTGGTGATCATGAAGGGCGGCGGTAAAAGCTCCATGAGTCTGGACCAGTACCTATTTGGTTCTACCTTGACCATTACAGATGAGCAAGTGTTAGCTCTGTTTGTCATAGCGGCGATTGTTTTATGTTTGACGGTTCTCTTTATTCGTCCGATGTATATTCTTACGTTTGACGAGGATACAGCTTATGTAGATGGTTTACCAGTGCGTCTCATGTCTATCTTGTTTAATATCGTGACAGGGGTGGCTATCGCCTTGATGATTCCGGCTGCGGGTTCCTTGTTGGTATCTACCATCATGGTCTTGCCAGCTAGTATTGCTTTAAAGCTAGGAAAAACCTTCCGTTCAGTCATGCTTTTGGCAGTGGTCATTGGTTTTGTAGGGATGGTCAGTGGTCTCATTCTTTCTTATTACCCGGATACACCGGTTAGTGCGACCATTACCCTCTTATTTGTATCCTTCTTTTTGCTCTCAAATCTTTTTGTTAAATTTAGAAAATAGGTGATCTTATGAAAAAACTTGCATGGCTGGTGTTAGCTTTTTGTAGTCTTCTTTTAGTAGCTTGTAGTGGTGGTCAAATCAGTCAGGGAAATTGAAAGTCATGACTACTTTCTATCCTGTCTATGAATTTACTAAGCAAGTCGTTGGAGACGAGGGAGATGTGGAGCTCTTGATCGGGTCTGGTTCGGAACCCCATGATTTTGAATTATCTGCCAAGGGTCGCGCAAAAATCCAAGAGTCAGATGTCTTTGTCTATGAGAACGAGAACATGGAAACGTGGGTGCCTCAGTTGTTGAAATCAATGGATGGCAAGAAAACCAAGGTTGTCAAAGCGACGGAGAATATGCTGCTTTTACCAGGTGACGAAGAAGAGCATGACCATAAGGGAGGGGAAGAACACCATCATGACTACGATCCCCATGTCTGGCTTTCTCCGCAGAGAGCCATTAAAATGGTGGAAACGATTCGTGATCAACTGGTGAAACAGTACCCAGATAAAAAGACTAGCTTTACAGCTAATGCGGATGCCTATATTGCCAAGTTGAAAAAATTGGATGACAGCTATACGAAGAGCTTATCTGAAGCGAAACAGAAAAATTTTGTCACTCAACACGCAGCTTTCCGTTATTTGGCCCTGGACTATGGCTTGAATCAAGTCTCTATTTCAGGTTTGTCACCAGATAGTGAACCGTCTGCGACTCGCTTGAGTGAATTGACAGAGTACATCAAGAAGAATGACATCAAGGTCATCTACTTTGAAGAAAATGCTTCTAACTCCTTATCGAAAACCTTGTCTGCTGAAACCGGTGTGGATCTAGCTGTTTTGAATCCATTAGAGAGCTTGACAGATGAGCAGATGAAAGATGGTGAAGACTACATCTCTATCATGGGAGCCAACCTCAAATCTTTGGAGTTAACAACAACTCAAGCTGGAAAAGAAATCGCTCCAGAAGAGGAAGAAGACACCAAAACAGTAGCCAATGGCTACTTTGAGGACAGTGCTATTAAGGACCGAACTCTTTCAGACTATGTAGGTGATTGGCAGTCTGTGTATCCTTATCTAAAAGATGGAACCTTGGATCAAGTCTTTGACTACAAAGCTAAATTAACCAAGTCCAAAACAGTTGAAGAGTATAAAGCCTACTACACCACAGGTTATAAAACAGATGTCGATCGGATTGTCATTACAGACAAAACCATGACCTTCTATAAGAATGGCGAAGAGAAGAAGTTCGAATACCGCTATGCTGGGAAGCATACGCTAACCTATACAAAAGGGAATCGTGGAGTCCGCTATCTCTTTGAAGCAACTGATCCTGATGCGGGTGAATTCAAGTATGTTCAATTCAGTGACCATCAAATTGCTCCTAATAAGGCAGCTCACTTCCATATTTTCTTCGGTGGGGAAAGCCAAGAAGCTCTTTATAAGGAATTGGAAAATTGGCCTACTTACTACCCAAGTGACTTATCCGGATTCGAAATTGCGCAGGAAATGTTGGCCCATTAATCAATTAGAGAAGGAACCAGTTGGTTCCTTTTTTGATAGTAACAGAAACTTGTCAAATTGCTAGAAAAAGGATAAAATTAGGCTTATAGAATAGATTGAATGTGGGGAGATTCATGATGAAAAAGTATCGTTTGCTATTGTTGCTTTCTGCTCTACTGTTTTTCCTTGGAGCCTGTGGTGATAAAAAGCAGGAGAAAGGATCTGAAAGTAAAGAAAGTACAGTTCGTCAATCGAAGGATAGCTCAGCTACTAGTGAAACAAAGAAAGCTGAGAGTTCGAGTGATAAGAAAGAGAAAACAAAGATGGATATTGAAGCAATCGCTCAAGGGGATTATAGTAGTGTAGCTGGTGTCTGGCAAGATGATAAGGGGAATAAACTCGTCTTTGATCAAAATGGTTTGGTCTCTAACGAATATGAGTCTTATGGTCTTTCCTTGACAGACTATGGAACTGTTTCAGGAGGAGTCTACGGAGGAGTTACAGGAGGATTTTTGATGGAGTTCATCCCTGCTGGGCTTACGATTGATGACCAAACGGACGAAAATGGAGAAGTCATCTTCCATGATGATTCTGATGTTAATAAGGACCGTCTCTGGACCGGAACTGGGATGTACAGTTTTACGGAACAAGGTTCTTTCCTCTATAAGGTTGGGAATTAGCTAGTATATGTGTAATGAAAAAGAATGAAGAGTGTCCTACTCTTCATTCTTTTTTAGATTATGTGACTTTCAGTCCGTCTCGCTCCGTTAGGTGCGAGACAAAAGAACCACCCGCTATGCGGGTGCGCATCGAAGGTTATACCAAAAAAACTCCAAACGCGATACAATAAAGGTGTTCAAGCCAATTGTAAAGCGAAAGGAGAAAAATATGGCCCAAAAAGCACATAGTTTATCACACACAAAATGGATGTGTAAATATCATATTGTGTTCACCCCTAAGTATAGACGAAAAGTGATCTATAATCAATATAGAAGTAGTTTGGGAGAAATATTCCATCGATTATGTAGTTATAAAGGTGTTGAGATTATTGAAGGCCATTTAATGCCAGATCATGTTCATATGTTAGTGAGCATTCCGCCTAGAATTAGCGTTGCAAGTTTCATGGGATATTTAAAAGGTAAAAGTGCTCTAATGATGTTTGATAAACACGCCAATCTGAAATATAAGTTTGGAAATCGACATTTTTGGGCAGAGGGATATTATGTGAGTACGGTTGGACTTAATGAAGCCACAATAAAGAAATACATTCAGGAACAAGAGCACAAAGACATTGCTTTAGATAAGTTGAGTGTAAAAGAATATGAAGATCCCTTTAGGGATAGTGGCAAGTAGTACGTATGCCTCTTCGAGAGGCTTGTGACGAGTCAAATGCAATAAGGCTTGAACAAAGTGAAAGCCAGCGTCTTTAGGCGCTGGCTGGTAATTTGGGCTTATAGCCCTGGTACAAACCACCCGTTTGACGGGTGGTCATGATTTTAGGGAGCCAAGAAAGGTGGAAGTCTAGCTTCTCTGCTTTCAAGAGATCTTGGTGGCTCACTCTGTCGATCCTTTTTCCATCAAGGGAAACATCTTGAAGAAAGTGTGCCTGAGCTGTGTGCGCTGTACTATGGATATGAAGCCATTTTTTCTCTTGAGGGAGATAGAGGCGCAAGTGTTTGAAGAGGGGAATTCCTAGGTCATAGACTGGTTTGCCTGGGCAAGTCGGATAGAGTCCCAAAACGGACCAGATATACCAGGAGGATAGGCTGCCATTATCCTCATCTCCTGGATAGGCTTGAAAGCTTGGCTGGAAGGCTTCCTTGCGAAGGGCTTGGATCAGGATGCTAGTGTATTCCGGGTGTTGGCTATAGCGGAAGAGATAGGGGATGTGAAAACTCGGTTGGTTTGAAATGGCAATTTGTCCAAATGGGGCTTGGGCCATCTCACTCATTTCATGAATTTCGTAGCCATAGCCCGTCACTTCGTAATGCGGTGCTTGAGTGGCTAGTCGAGTTAAGTAATGGGTGAAGCCTTTTTCTCCACCAAAGAGTTGCTTGAGGCCCTCGATGTCGTGAAGGGCGCCTAAGGTTGCCTGAATGGCAGAGCACTCTGCATAGTCGCGTCCCCAACTGATGGGCGAGAAGTCTGGTCTGAAATGGCCCTTCTTATCTTTTGCCCGGATATAACCTGTTTCTGGATCAAAGAGGGTTCGATAGGAAAAACTAGACTGGGTATATTCTTTAGCCAACTCTTCCTTGCCAAGTAGCTGGGCAGTTTGGGCAATACAAAAGTCGCTATAGGAGAAGTCAATGGTGTGACTCACGCTTTCGTGATAGTCGGTAGATAGATAACCTAACTCCTTGTATTCTTTAGCTCCTCGCCGACCGTAATGACCATTTGGGTCTTCCTTTCTAGCTGTATCTAGCATGGCTTCAAAAGCTCCGTGTGGAGGTCAGGAGCCAGGCCTTTTTGAATGGCATCGGCAATGACCCCGTCAATGAGGGTTCCAGGCATCATGCCTCTTTCGTCCGGCGCTAGCCATTTAGGGAGGAAACCGGTATCCCGGTAATGGCTGAGGAAGCCTTCGAGAAATTCCTGGTAAAGCTCGGGATAGACTAGGCTATAGAGAGGAAAGGTGGTCCGAAAGAGATCCCAGAAGCCCAAACTCGTGAAGTATTTTCCTTCTCGAACGCGATTGTGGGCGAAGTCGCGATGGAATGCTTTCCCCTCTGGGGTCACTTCATAACAAGTCTGAGGAAAGAGCAGACTACGGTAGAGACAGTGATCGAAAAAGGTTCGATCCTCTCCGCCCGTATCTAAAATGTCAAATCTATCCATTAGCTCTTGCCATTTGTGGCTCGCTTTTTCTTTCATCTCTTCAAAGCTAGCTGTAGGAAGGTGAGATTCGGCCAACTCAGGGTTAATAAAGGAAGTGCCTAATCGAGCTTCTAGGGTAGGGCTGTCAAATTCTAGGATCAAATCCTGTCCTAGCCAGTGAGTGCGAGTGATGGCTTGGTCAAATTCGACATGAAGATAGAAAGGATAGGTTTGTTGGTCGGTATGATTTTGGTCTAGGATGTGAAAATGTAGATTCGTTTCTCCGAATTCTACTTCAGCTAGTCCATTGGGGCAATGAATGGCCAGTGAAAGTGCAGACGGCCCTCTAAAGCGGAGAATGGCCCCGTAGAGGCTGGGTGTAAGCTCTGTGTGGATTTGATAGCGCTCTGAGGTGAGGGCTAAATAATGGGGCTGAAAGACAGCTTCTTGGACCCGGTAACTGCTCTGTCTGAAATAGAGGTCCTCTTGAGACGGAATGTCTGTTAGTGGGGTGAGGAGACACCAGGAAAAATCTCCAATCCAAGGGCTAGGCTGATGGGTCAAGCGAATACCTTGAAAGATGGGAAGGTTGGGGTTGAAAAACCAAGCCCCCTGTTCATGTGTCGTCTGCGGGAGGAAATAATTCATCCCAAAAGGAACTCCTGTGTAAGGGAGGGTGTTGCCGTTAGAATAAGCTGAGTGATTGTCTGTTCCTAAGCGGGTATCAATATGAGTAATATCGGTCTTCATGCGGGACCTCCTGTGTCATACTAGGGCCTTCAAGCCCTTTTCTTTCTTTATTTTAGCAGAAGCCACTCAAATGGGAAAGTCTTTTTCAAAACTAGAAAAGTTTGTAGAAAAAGGGCTATAATTTGCGTATGTATTTCCCATCTGAAATCTTTTATACTGAATAGGAAAGAATCGACAAGTGTGAGGAAAAAGAATGACTTATTCAAAAGAAATCGTCAGAGAATGGCTGGACCAAGTAGCAGAACGTGCCAAGGAGTACCCGGAGTGGGTGGATGTCTTTGAGCGTTGCTACACAGACACTTTAGACAATACAGTTGAAATCTTGGAAGATGGGTCAACCTTTGTGTTGACAGGGGACATCCCAGCTATGTGGTTGCGTGACTCAACGGCTCAATTGAGACCCTATCTTCATGTGGCAAAAAGAGACCCTCGTTTGCGCCAGACCATTGCTGGTTTGGTCAAGCGCCAGATGACCTTGATCCTCAAGGATCCCTATGCTAACTCTTTTAATATTGAGGAGAACTGGAAAGGCCACCACGAGACTGACCACACCGATTTGAATGGCTGGATTTGGGAACGTAAGTATGAAGTGGACTCGCTGTGCTATCCCTTGCAATTGGCTTACCTCCTGTGGAAGGAAACTGGTGAGACTAGCCAATTTGATAAAACCTTTGTCACAGCGACCAAGGAAATCCTTCATCTCTGGACAGTGGAGCAAGACCACAATAACTCACCATACCGTTTCGTCCGTGATACCGATCGTAAGGAAGATACCTTGGTAAATGACGGCTTTGGGCCAGATTTTGCTGTGACAGGGATGACCTGGTCAGCCTTCCGTCCAAGTGATGATTGCTGTCAGTATAGCTATTTGATTCCGTCCAATATGTTTGCAGTGGTTGTCTTGGGCTATGTACAAGAAATCTTTGCAGCATTGAATCTAGCTGATAGTGAGAGTATCATTGCAGATGCAAAACGCCTGCAGGCTGAGATTCAAGAAGGAATCGAAAATTACGCCTACACTACAAATAGTAAGGGCGAGAAAATTTATGCCTTTGAGGTAGACGGTTTGGGAAATGTTAGCATCATGGATGATCCAAACGTACCAAGCTTGTTGGCAGCTCCTTATCTTGGCTACTGCGCGATCGACGATGAGGTCTACCAAGCTACTCGTCGGACTATTTTGAGCCCTGAAAATCCTTACTTCTATGAAGGGAAGTACGCAAGCGGACTCGGAAGTTCTCATACCTTCTATCGCTATATCTGGCCGATTGCCCTGTCGATCCAAGGTTTAACAGCTACAGATAAAGCTGAGAAGAAATTCTTGCTGGATCAGTTGGTTGCCTGCGATGGTGGAACAGGTGTCATGCACGAAAGTTTCCACGTGGATGATCCAACCAAATATTCGCGTGAATGGTTCTCTTGGGCCAACATGATGTTCTGTGAATTAGTCTTGGATTACTTGGATATCCGCTAATACTCTTCAAAAATCAAATTCAAACCACGTCAGCTTCGCCTTGCCGTATATATGTTACTGACTTCGTCAGTTCTATCTACAACCTCAAAGAAGTGCTTTGAGCAACCTGCGGCTAGCTTCCTAGTTTGCTCTTTGACTTTCATTGAGTATAAGGAGCACGCTTTAGCTTCACTGATTCTTGTTAGAATCACAAGTTTATATTTAAAACATTAAAAATTTAAGTTAGAATGAGGTTTTACTCATGGAAATGTTGTTGTACACATTATCTCTCACAGCCACTGGGATCGTGAGTGGTATTTACCTTTTGAAAGTCACCGGATGCAATTGGTGGAACTCTTTGACAATCTCTTTGATCTCTTTGAAAATGACCCTGAATTCAAGAGCTTCCATTTGGATGGACAAACCATTGTCCTTGATGACTATTTAGAAATTCGCCCTGAGAACCGTGACAAGGTGCAGCGTTATATCGACGAGGGCAAGCTTAAGATTGGTCCTTTCTATATCTTGCAGGATGATTATTTGATCTCCAGTGAAGCCAACGTCCGCAATACTTTGATTGGACAAGCTGAATGTGCCAAATGGGGCAAATCAACTCAAATTGGTTACTTCCCAGATACCTTTGGGAATATGGGGCAAGCTCCTCAAATCCTTCAAAAATCAGGTATCCACGTAGCAGCCTTTGGGCGTGGAGTGAAGCCGATCGGATTTGACAACCAAGTTCTCGAAGATGAGCAGTTTACCTCTCAATTTTCTGAAATGTACTGGCAAGGGGCGGATGGTAGCCGTGTACTCGGCATTCTATTTGCTAACTGGTACAGTAATGGGAATGAAATTCCAGTGGATAAAGATGAAGCTTTGGCTTTCTGGAAACAAAAATTGGCAGACGTTCGTGACTATGCATCGACCAACCAATGGTTGATGATGAACGGTTGCGACCACCAACCGGTTCAACGGAACTTGAGTGAAGCTATTCGCGTAGCCAATGAGCTTTTCCCTGATGTGACCTTTATCCATAGTTCCTTTGATGACTATGTGCAAGCAGTGGAAAGTGCGCTTCCTGAACAATTATCAACGGTTACGGGAGAATTGACCAGTCAGGAAACCGATGGTTGGTACACACTTGCTAATACCTCTTCTTCACGTGTTTATCTCAAACAAGCCTTTCAAGAAACAGCAATTTGCTAGAGCAAGTGGTGGAACCTTTGACCATCCTTACAGGTGGCCACAATCACAAGGATCAATTGACCTATGCCTGGAAGATGCTCTTACAAAATGCGCCACACGATAGTATCTGTGGTTGTAGTATTGACGAAGTTCACCGTGAAATGGAAGTTCGTTTTGCCAAGGTCAACCAAGTTGGAAACTTTGTCAAGACCAACCTTCTGAATGAATGGAAAGAGAAACTCGCGACTCAAAAAGCTCAGAGTGAGCATCTCTTTACAGTTATTAACACTGGCTTGCATAGCAAGGTGGACACTGTCAGCACGATTGTCGATGTAGCGGTTTGTCCATTTAAGGAATTGCATCCGACAGAGGGCTTCAAGAAAATGGCCGCTTTGACCTTGCCAGACTATCACGTAGAGGATTTAGAGGGTCATCTTGTAGAGGCGGAGATTGAAGACTTGGGGGCAAGCTTTGGCTATACCCTGCCTAAGGATAAATTCCGCCAACCCTATATTGCGCGTCAAGTGCGCGTGACGGTTCCGGTTCACCTAGCGCCTCTTTCTTGGACTACCTTCCAGCTTCTGGAAGGAAAAGCTTCCCATCATGACGGCATATACAAAAATGGAGTTCTCGATACGCCGTTTGTAACCCTCAGTATCGATGATGGCTTGACCCTTTACGACAAGACGACCAATGAGGCTTATGAGGACTTCTTTGGCTTCGAAGATCGTGGGGATATCGGTAACGAGTATATTTACTTCCAACCAAAAGGAACGGAACCAATCTATGCGGATCTCAAAACCCATGAGGTCTTGGAAAATAATGCTCGTTATGCCAAAATCTTGCTCAAGCATGACTTGACTATTCCAGTCAGCGCGGATGAAAAATTGGATGCGGAGCAAAGAGGTATTATCGAGTTTATGAACCGAGAAGCAGGGCGTTCAGAAGAGCTGACAACCATTCCTCTTGAGACTGAGATGACGGTCTTTGTGGATGACCCGCAAATTCGCTTCAAGACGCGCTTCACCAATACAGCTAAAGACCACCGTATCCGTCTCTTGGTCAAAACTTATAACACTCGCCCAAGCAATGACTCGGAAAGCATCTATGAGGTGGTGACACGGCCAAATAAACCAGCAGCTTCTTGGGAAAATCCTGAAAATCCACAACACCAACAAGCCTTGTCAGCTTGTATGATGATGTTAAAGGAGTGACCGTAGCCAACAAAGGATTGCATGAATACGAAATTCTTGGAGACGACACCATAGCTGTAACCCTTCTCCGTGCTTCAGGGGAACTCGGTGACTGGGGCTACTTCCCAACACCAGAAGCCCAGTGCTTGCGAGCTATCGAAGTTGAGTTTGCAGTAGAATGCCATCAGGCTCAGGATCGTTTCTCAGCCTTTCGTCGTGCCAAAGCTTTCCAAGTGCCATTTACAGCTCTTCAAGTTGCAAAACAAGAGGGTAGCGTTGCAGCAACAGGTAGTCTCTTCAACCATCCAGCACTGAATTTGCCACAAGTCTGCCCAACAGCCTTTAAAGTTGCTGAGAATGAAGAAGGTTACGTCCTTCGTTACTACAACATGAGCCAAGAAAATGTTCGCGTGTCTGACAAACAACAAACCATTCTTGACTTGCTGGAACGCCCATATCCAGTTCATTCAGGACTATTGGCACCACAAGAAATTCGTACAGAATTGATCAAAAAAGAAGAAATTTAATTTCAAAAAGTAAACATAACAAGAAAGGAGGAGCGACAAAGTAAGAATCGATTGCTGACTCGCTCCTTTTTACAGGTAAAAGCTATGACCCTTGCAACGATTGATATCGGAGGGACTGGGATTAAGTTTGCCAGTATCACTCCTGATGGAAAAATTTTAGATAAGGCCAGCACCCCAACGCCAGAGACTCTGGAAGAGTTGCTAGCTTGGTTGGAGCAACGCTTGTCAGAACGTGACTACCGTGGGATTGCTATGAGTGTGCCAGGGGCTGTTAACCAAGAAACCGGGGTGATTGAAGGAATCAGTGCCATTCCTTACATTCATGGTTTTTCTTGGTATGAGGTTCTTGCTCATCACCGACTTCCTGTCCATCTAGAAAATGATGCTAACTGTGTCGGACTGAGTGAACTGCTAGCTCATCCTGAGATTGAAAATGCAGCCTGTGTCGTGGTTGGGACAGGGATCGGTGGGGCCATGATCATCAATGGCAAGCTACACCGTGGTCGTCATGGTTTGGGCGGTGAGTTTGGCTACATGACCACCATCGAGCCGGCAGAAAAGCTCAACAACTGGTCGCAACTCGCTTCTACAGGAAATATGGTTCGATATGTCATCGAAAAATCTGGTCAGACTGACTGGGACGGCCGCAAGGTGTACCAAGAGGCAGCAGCCGGCAATGCCCTTTGCCAGGAAGCCATTGAGCGCATGAACCGTAATCTTGCTCAAGGACTGCTCAATATCCAGTACCTGATTGACCCAGATGTGATTAGTCTAGGCGGCTCTATCAGTCAGAACCCTGATTTTATCAAAGGGGTTCAAAAAGCAGTAGACACCTTTGTGGAAAGATATGAAGAATATACCATCGCTCCAGTCATTCAAGCCTGCACCTACCAGGCAGATGCCAATCTCTACGGTGCCCTTGTCAACTGGTTACAGGAGGAAAACCAATGGTAACTTTTACAGGACTTAGTCCCAAACAAGCACAATCTATCGAAGTATTAAAAAATCACATTTCTCTACCAGATGTAGAAGTGGCGGTTGCTCAGTCTGACCAAGCTTCTATCTCTATCAAGGGTGAGAGTGGACAGTATCAATTGACCTACCGCAAACCGCATCAACTTTACCGCGCCTTGTCTGTGCTGGCAACAGCTTTAGCAGAAGGAGACAAGGTAGAGATTGAGGAACAGGCAGCTTACGAAGATTTGGCCTATATGGCGGACTGTTCGCGAAATGCGGTTCTAAATGTTGCATCTGCCAAACAGATGATTGAAGTCTTGGCTCTCATGGGCTACTCAATCTTTGAGCTATATATGGAGGACACCTATCAGATTGAGGGACAACCTTACTTTGGTTATTTCCGTGGAGCATACTCAGCTGAAGAGTTACAGGAAATCGAAAGCTACGCCCAGCAGTTTGACATGACTTTTGTTCCATGCATCCAAACCTTGGCTCACTTATCAGCCTTTGTCAAATGGGGTGTCAAAGAAGTCCAGCAACTCCGTGATGTAGAGGATATTCTCCTTATTGGCGAAGAAAAAGTTTACGAGCTGATTGATGGTATGTTTGCGACGTTGTCTAAGCTACAAACTCGCAAGGTCAATATCGGGATGGATGAAGCTCACCTGGTTGGTTTGGGACGTTACCTTATCCTAAACGGTGTGGTTGACCGCAGCCTCCTCATGTGCCAACACTTGGAGCGCGTGCTGGATATTGCGGACAAGTATGGTTTCCACTGCCAGATGTGGAGCGATATGTTCTTCAAACTCATGTCAGCAGATGGCCAGTACGACCGTGATGTCGAAATTCCAGAAGAAACTCGTGTTTACTTAGACCGTCTCAAAGACCGTGTGACCTTGGTTTACTGGGATTATTATCAGGATAGCGAAGAAATACAATCGTAACTTCAGTAACCACCACAAGATTAGCCAGGATATCGCCTTTGCAGGTGGTGCTTGGAAGTGGATTGGCTTTACACCTCATAACCATTTCAGCCGTCTCATCGCTCTTGAAGCCAACAAAGCCTGCCGTGCCAATCAGATCAAGGAAGTCATCGTGACGGGTTGGGGGGACAATGGTGGGGAAACAGCCCAGTTCTCTATTCTGCCAAGCTTGCAAATCTGGGCAGAGCTTAGCTACCGCAATGATTTAGAACGTCTGTCAGCTCACTTCAAGACTAATACAGGTCTATCTGTTGAGGACTTTATGCAGCTGGATCTGGCCAATCTCTTGCCAGACCTACCAGCTAATCTCAGTGGGATCAATCCTAACCGCTATGTCTTTTATCAGGATGTTCTTTGCCCAATCCTTGACAAGCACATGACTCCTGAACAGGACAAACCTCACTTTGCCCAAGCAGCTGAGGCTCTTGCTGCTATTAAAGAAAGCAGGCATCTACGCTTATCTTTTTGAAACTCAAGCTCAGTTGAATGCTATTTTATGTAGCAAAGTGGATGTAGGTCGACGCATCCGTGAGGCCTATCACGCAGATGATAAAGAGAGCTTGCAACAAATTGCTAGAGAAGAATTGCCAAACCTCAGAAGCCAGATTGAACACTTCCATGCTCTCTTTAGCCACCAATGGTTGAAAGAAAACAAGGTCTTTGGCTTGGATACAGTAGACATCCGTATGGGTGGACTCTTGCAACGGATCAAGCGCGCAGAAAGTCGCATTGAAAACTACCTAGCAGGCGAAATCTCTCGTATCGACGAACTAGAAGTAGACATCCTGCCATTTAATGATTTCTACGGAGACAAGGACTTCGCAGCGACGACGGCTAACCAGTGGCATACCATTGCGACAGCTTCGACCATTTATACGACCTAATTCAAAAAGGGTATCTTTAAAGAAAATGCTGTTGAAGGAGGAGAAAGATGTCCGATGGAGGCATTTCTTCTCCTTTTTTCTCCATTTTTAAGGCTATGTCATAAATTTGTAGAATTTTTTCTATAATTAGGAGTTTGAAAAAGTTTTCATAGAGTTTTATAATAAAAAATGTAAACGTTACCAAAAAATAAAATGACAAAGGGGGGAGTCAGATGAAAAAGTTTGTTAAGACCTTGAGAGAAAATCTCATTTTCTTCTTGATGGTTTTACCAGGTGCAGCGTGGTTGATTTTATTCTTCTACATACCTGTTTTGGGAAACGTTGTCGCATTTAAAGACTATCATATCACCGGAGAGGGATTTATTGATAGTGTAATGAAGAGTAAGTGGGTAGGATTTGATAACTTCAAATTTCTCTTTAGTTCTAAAGATGCTTATATCATTACAAGAAATACCGTCCTTTACAACCTTGCCTTTATTTTCTTGGGCTTGATTGTTTCCGTTGGGATTGCCATCATCTTTAGTGAGATGCGTTCCAAACGGTTGGTTAAAGTGTTTCAAACATCAATGTTGTTCCCCTATTTCTTGTCATGGGTTATCATCAGCTTCTTTACAGATGCCTTCTTAAACGTCGATAAAGGCTTGATTAACCACATCTTAACATCACTTGGGATGAAAGGAGTCAACTTCTATACAGAGGTTGCCATCTGGCCAGCGCTTCTCCTCTTCTTAGGAATCTGGAAAGGCTTTGGTTATAGCAGTGTTATGTACTATGCAACCATCATGGGGATTGACCCAACCTTCTATGAAGCCGCAACAGTGGATGGAGCATCTAAGTGGCAGCGAATCCGCCACATTACCATTCCTCAGTTGGCTTCCTTGATCACGGTCTTGACCATCCTTGCCATCGGAAATATCTTCCGTGCTGACTTTGGATTGTTCTACCAAATCCCACATAACTCAGGTGCTCTTTATAGTGTGACAAACGTAATTGATGTCTATGTCTACAACGGACTTGCTAAATCAGGAGATATTGCGATGGCCGCAGCAGCTGGTCTTTACCAATCAGTTGTCGGATTGATTCTCGTTTTACTTTCTAATATTGTAGCACGTCGGATTGATAAGAATGCAGCGCTCTTCTAGAAAGGAGGATACCATGGCAAAATCAAAAATTAAAAAAGAAAAAGTTGATAATGTTGGGATCCACTCCTTCAGTAAGAAAGCAGACATCTTCTTTAGTAGTATCGTTGGCTTGGTTGCTCTATCCTGTATCTTGCCCTTTATCTTCGTTGTCATGATTTCCTTGACAGATGAACAAAGTTTGGCAATTCACGGCTTCCAATTTTGGCCTGCTAAATTCGGTACAGATGGCTATCTTTTCCTTGTTCAATTTAAGGATAAGATTCTTCAAGCCCTCTTTATTACCTTGTTTGTGACGATTGTAGGGACAGCATGTAATGTCTTTATTACAACAACCTATGCCTACGCTATCTCTCGTAGAACCTTTAAGTACAGAAACTTCTTTACGGTCTTTGCACTCTTGAGCATGCTCTTTAGTGCAGGGATGGTACCAGGTTACGTCGTTACGACTCAGTTGCTTCATTTAGGAGATACGGTTGGAGCCCTCATCATTCCGATGTTATTGAGTCCCTTCAATATCATCTTGATGCGGACCTTCTTCAAACGGACGATCCCAGAAGCAATTCTTGAGTCTGCTCGGATAGATGGAGCAAGTGAGACGCGGATCTTCTTCCAGATCTGTTTGCCACTTTCTCTTCCAGGGATTGCGACAATCAGTCTCTTCACAGCCCTTGGCTTCTGGAATGACTGGTTCAACGCCCTTCTCTATATCAAGAGTGAAAACCTCTATCCTCTTCAATACTTGCTGATGCAAATCCAAAATAACATGGATTACATTTCTAAGTCAGTCGGTGCATCTAGTCAAATCGCTGGTGCGGTCCAATCCCTTCCTAAGGAAACTGGACGGATGGCCATGGTGGTGGTGGCAACAGTTCCAATCGCTATCCTCTATCCATTCTTCCAACGTTACTTTGTAAAAGGATTGACCATCGGTGGTGTTAAAGAGTAAGCAAATGTTGCTCACTCACCCTTCATAATGTTAATAAAGAAAAATAAAAAAGGAGTTTTTCTCATGAAAAATTGGAAAAAATATGCTTTAGCTTCTGCTAGCGTTCTCGCACTTGGAGCAACTCTTGCTGCTTGTGGTAACTTGACAGGTGATAACCAAAAATCATCTAAGAGTGAAGATGGCAAAACAGTTATCAAAATGTACCAAATCGGTGACAAACCTGATAACTTGGATACCTTGTTAGAAAATGCTAACAAGATCATCGAAGAAAAAGCTGGTGTTAAATTAGACATCAAATACCTTGGTTGGGGTGACTATGACAAGAAGATGAACGTTATCATTTCATCTGGTGAAAGCTACGATATTGCCTTTGCAAACAACTATGTCATCAACGCTCAAAAAGGTGCTTACGCTGACTTGACAGACTTGTATAAGAAAGAAGGAAAAGAGCTTTATGAAGCACTTGACCCAGCTTATATCAAAGGGAATACTGTAAACGGTAAAATCTATGCTGTTCCAGTTGCAGCCAACGTTGCATCTTCACAAAACTTTGCCTTCAACGGACCACTTCTTGAAAAATATGGTATTGATGTTTCAAACGTCACAGACTATGCTTCTCTTGAACCAGTCTTGAAAGCGATCAAAGAAAAAGATCCAAACGTTGTTCCATTCGCAATGAACAAGAGCTACGGTGGACCTTCTGATGACTTCGATTACATTGCAGTAGATGGACTTCCATTCGTTGTCGATTTGCAAGGTGACACCACTAAGATCGTTGACCGTTACACTATTCCACGTTATGTTGAAAACTTGAAGACTCTTCATAAATACTATGAAGCTGGCTATATTCCAAAAGACGTAGCTACAAGCGACACTGGATATGACCTTTCTCAAGATACTTGGTTGGTACGTGAAGAAACAGTAGGACCTGCTGACTATGGTAACAGCTTGCTTACTCGTGTAGCAAACCGTAAGATCGAAATCAAACCATTCACTCAACTTTACAAGAAGAACAACACTACTCAAGTTGCAAACTTTGTTATCTCAAACAACTCTAAGAACAAAGAAAAAGCAATGGAAGTATTGAACCTCTTGAATACAAATCCAGAACTCTTGAACGGTCTTGTTTACGGACCAGAAGGCAAGAACTGGGAAAAAGTTGAAGGTAAAGAAAACCGTGTGAAAGTCTTGGATGGCTACAACGGAAACACTCACATGTCTGGATGGAACACAGGTAACAACTGGATTCTTTACATCAACGAAAACGTAACGGATGAGCAAATTGCACAATCTAAGAAAGACTTAGAAACTGCTAAAGAATCTCCAGCACTTGGATTCATCTTCAACACTGAAAACGTGAAATCAGAAATCACTGCCCTTACAAACACTTTGAACCAATTCACAAGTGCCATCAATACAGGTACAGTAGATCCTGAAGTTGAAATTCCTAAGATGCTTGAAAAATTGAAATCAGAAGGTGCCTACCAAAAAGTCTTGGATGAAATCCAAAAACAATACGATGAGTACCTTGCTGCTAAGAAATAAGCTAGCATTACTTGCTTAAGTCTATCAAAAGACTTTGAGGTCTTCGCACTTCAAAGTCTTTTCTGTTGATGATTTCGAAATCGAAACCATCAGAGGAAATGTGCTATAATATAGGGTATAATCATCAGTTGTACTAGGGAAACTATACTAAGTCGTAAGTTCCCCTCTACAGCATATGAACATGGAGACACATTATGGGAAGAATGATTGAATTTATTTTTACAAGAGTCTACTTAGCCATGCTGGCAACAGGGATCTTTTGGGCGCTAACCTTTTGTGGAGGCATCCTATTTGGATTTGGGCCGGCTAGTGCAACGATTATGAGTCTATATGCCGAACATGGATCTGATTACAAACAATATGGTTGGTCTGAGGCTTGGTCGCTCTATAAAGAAAACTTCCGTCGGGCCAACCAGGTTTTCTATACATTTTTTTTAATCGAAGCCATTCTTATTTATGGCATGTATCTGATGATTCAATTGCCTCACTTGTCCCTATTTCAGATTTTTATCTTATTGGTCAATTTGATTTTCTTATTGGTGGCTCCCCTGACTTTTGCAGTCTATCTCAAGCTTCAAGTCCATTTTGACTTGTCCTATCTCAACAGCTTGAAGTTGAGTTTTATTGGTGCTTTTTTGGATATTCGTGCAGTGACGAAACTTCTCTTGGGGACCTTTCTGTTAGGAGTTGTTACCCATTTCGTTCCGGCTTTATTTTTCTTTGTTTTACTGGGCTTGTGGCATTTCTTTGTCAATGATATTTTTCAACCAGTCTATGAAACAATTCGCTCTAAAGTGGTTTCTTAATTATGAAAAAAATATGGTTAGCAACACTTTTGAAGTTCTATGCCTATATCATGGTGGGGATCATCACGACCTTAGGCGTGACAGTATCGTTGGTTTATTGGCATAATCAGCGAGCAGAAACAGAACGGATTGCTCAGTTGATTTCTTCCCGCTTGACTACTGAGGTAGAGGATATCTACGAAAGATCGACACAATGGGGAAAGAGTCTGGTAGAAAACCCTGCCAAGCTCGAAGGAGTTTACAAGTATTTTTCAATGACGCCTTCTGAATACGAAAGCTGGCGATTGGATAATTATTTCTCCAATTATATTCAAGTTTCGCTGCACCGTAATGTTGAAACTCTGTATTTGGAACACGATGTTATTGATCAAATTGATTTGGTGTTAAATGACTATACGACTGTGTTTGTCTCCAGTAAAAATAAAAAAGGAGGGCAACAAGTTCCAGCGGATCGGTACAAGGCCAGCTCGCAAGCCATCCCAGTCTCCTTAACGGATGTGACGACTGGCGAGGATATTGGACTGGCTTATATTAAAATCAATCCAGCGCTATTGGATTCTGTCGTTGACAATATTCAAGACACGATTCCAGTTGCCGTCCAAATCTATAATCCCTTGGGCAAAGTTTTTTACCACAGAGGGGATATCAACCCTAAAGATCACAGCCAGTGGATTGTGCGAGATACTGCTTACGGCTATCAAATCTGGGTTGGGATTCCGACCTCTTACACGGTTCGAACAGCCTTGTTTAGTTTTACCTGGATGATTTCGGTCGCCTTAATCCTGGTCTTGGTCTTGTATCTCTTGCTTCAACGAATTTTCCGTAATTACCAAAAACAAGTGTTGGATTTGGTAGATACCATGGAAGCCATCAGCCAGGGAGATTCTGAGCGACGGATCAATGTGGATACCAAAGAGCAGGAGCTCCTTTTAGTTGCAGAAACGACCAATACCATGTTAGACAATATGGACAAGTCTATCCGTGATATCTATCAGCTACAACTGAGCCAAAAAGATGCCAATTTGAAGGCCTTGCAAGCGCAGATTAATCCGCATTTTATGTATAATACCATGGAGTTTATTCGCATGTATGCAGTTATGCAGGATCAAGAAGAATTAGCTGATATTATTTACGAATTTAGTAGTCTCCTTCGAAACAATATTTCAGAGGAGAAAGAAACGACCATAGAAAATGAGTTGGAATTTTGTAGAAAATACAGCTATCTCTGTATGGTGCGTTATCCAAAATCGATTGCTTATGGCTTTAAAATTGAACCCGGTCTAGAAGAGATGATTATTCCGAAGTTTACTCTTCAGCCACTAGTGGAAAATTACTTTGTTCATGGAGTTGATCACAAGCGCAAGGACAATGTCATTAGTATCAAAGTCCGTCATGTTGGAGGAGCTGTGGAAATTCGGGTTCAAGACAATGGGAGAGGACTGGAACCGAGCCAACTGCAACGGATCCAACAAATATTGAGTCATAGGGATCCACGAGAAGAAGTAGAAGAGAGTAAGGGGCGACAATCGATTGGGATTATCAATGTCCACGAGCGTTTCCTTCTCTACTTTGGGGATCGTTACCACATTCAAATTACATCAGAAAAAGGAAAGGTGTTCTCTATACGATTACCATCGAGGACACTTAAGAGGAAAGAATCGTGTATAAAGTCTTATTGGTTGACGATGAATATATGATTACTGAGGGGTTGAAAAAACTGATTCCCTTTGAAAAATGGGACATGGAGGTTGTTTACACAGCAGAGGATGCAGATCAAGCCTTGGCCTATGTTGCGGATTATCCAGTGGATATCGTGATTACGGATGTCAATATGCCAGGAAAAACTGGTCTAGAAATGATTGATCAAATGCAGTCCATTCTTCCCCATGCGGCTTATATCATTATGTCGGGCTACCAGGATTTTGCTTATGTAAAAAAAGCCTTAAACCTCCGGGTGGCAGACTACCTGTTAAAGCCTGTCAATAAGGTGGAGCTGGGGAATATCCTAGAAAAGTTATCTCAAACTCTAAAAAAACCAGACCAAGAAACGGCCAATCGGCTCCTTCATGAAGATTGGTCAGAAGAAGAGTTCGAACAAGCCATCCGAGGAAGAAAACAACTCTGGATTGGAGTGGATAAGGAAAGGAAGGGCTTTGCCAGTTCGTCTTATCAGGTCTTAGGAAAAAATCTTCAACTCTATCTTTCTGATGAGGATGAAGGAGCTTTCCTACAGCGCCGTTTCCAAGCACCTTATAAGGAACATTTTCAACAATTTAAAGAGCTTGTTGAACGAAGTCTGTTTTATGGGGATCTCCCTTTGGAGGAAGAAGATGGTGTCTTTAATTACTACGAACCCATCTACCGTGTCATCATTCAGGGAAATATCCAACAGATTTTGGAGGAGTTGAACTGGTTGGAAGAAACCGTGAGAAGCCATACCCCAAAAGTGGCGATAGCCAAGCAACTCTTTATTCAGTTCATTATGGATGTCTTTCATTTGTTTGAACACCTGCAGGGAGATAACCTGACAGAAGTTGTGAAAGCCGTTCATGAGACAACGACTTTCGAGGATCTTGTTACCTGCGTTCGGAATCAATTGGAGACCTTCTTCTCTCAATATCGGATGAACAATAATGTGGCGACCGTCTTAGAAGTAATTGGACGCGACTATCGGAAGGAACTGTCGCTCAAGGATATCAGCAAAGATCTCTATATCAATCCTGTTTATTTAGGGCAATTGATCAAACGTGAGACCAATTCCACCTTTGCAGAGCTCTTAAATAAACAACGGATCAAAGCTGCCCAACAGTTGCTTTTATCCACAACGGAAAGCATTGAAGATATTTGCTATGAAGTTGGCTACAGCAATGTCGGTTACTTTTATAAAGTATTCCGCAAGTTGTGTGGCAAGTCTCCTAAAGCCTACCGTCAACAAATCGGCGTAGAGGAAAGTGACTGATCTGAAAACATGAAAAATACCCTCCATTTTCTAATCAATGGAGGGTATTTTTTAGTTGCTTCTTCCGATCAAAATCGTGGCAGAAATGGTGACCTGAGTCAAATCGTTCCAGTCAATTTGAGCTGGATTGACGTGAAAGAGGAGAGGCGTCATGCTCAGAAGGGCCTCCCGCAATGCTGGTGTGAGTTCGAAGGTTTCCTGGCAATGGATGGTGTTTTCAATCGTAAAATGATCAGAGAAATGTTGAATAATCTGCTCATTGGAATAATCGGCCTGATCCAGGTGGTCCTTCACCTTCTGACGAATCTCTTGCAGATGGGCGGCTGTTGGGATGACCTTGATAAGGCGACCTTCTGGGGCCAGGACCCGTTTAAATTCCTGATAATTTGCTGGCGAAAAGATATCTAGGAGAAGGTCCATGCTCTGGTCCAAAAGAGGGAGACGGGCTAAATCTCCGACAAACCACTTGACCTTCCATTCCTGGTCGCTTTTGGCAGCCAGTTGGATCGATTCCTTAGATAAATCAAAGGCGTAAAGGAATGGTCTGGATAACGTTCTTGTAAGCTGCGCGAATAGTAGCCTTCTCCACAACCAATATCTAAAATGTTGGCTGGATGGTCCAGTGGAGACAAACATTCTGACAGGCTAGTGAGGATATGGTCGTAAAAACCGTTCTCTAGAACGAGTTGCCGGTTTTGAAAATTTTCCTTGTCATAGTCCTTAGAAGCCTTCACTTGTGGGGCCAAGTTCACATAGCCAAACTTAGCAAGGTCAAAGGAGTGGCGGTTAGTACAGACCAAGCTTTGTTGGACCAGGTCGAGGGCTTCTTGACAGATGGGACAGGTAAAAGCCGTTGCAGTCTGAAATCGTTGTAATTTTGGTTTGATCGTCATGATACTTCTAGTGTACCAAAAAACCTCTGAAAGTCATAGCTTCAGAGGTCTTCTTTTTAATAAGTCAAAACAAAGTATTTTTTCTTACCGCGACGAATAACGGTCAATTCATTTTCTAATTTATCGCTATCGCTCAAGACATAGTCAAGGTCTTGGATGCGTTCGCCATTGACGTAGATAGCTCCATTTTGAACATCTTCGCGGGCTTGACGTTTAGAATTTACCACACCAGCTGTGACCAAGAGTTCAACAATGTTGAGGTTGTCTTCTGCTTGGACTTGGTAGTTTGGCACACCACGAAGTCCTTGTTTGAGTTCTTTGACAGAAAGGTTTTTGATGTTTCCTGCAAAGAGTTGCTCAGTGATGTTGAGAGCTTCTTTGTAGGCTTCTTCGCCGTGGACAAGGGTGACCACTTCACGAGCCAAGACTTTTTGAGCCAAGCGTTCATGAGGAGCAGCCTCAAACTGTTTGCGGATCTCTTCAATCTCATCAAGTGACAAGAAAGTAAAGATTTTCAAGAAGCGAACAGCGTCAGCATCCATGACATTCATCCAGAATTGGTACATTTCGTATGGAGAAGTCTTTTTAGGGTTGAGCCAGACTGCATTCCCTTCAGATTTACCAAATTTTTTACCAGTTGCGTCTGTGATAAGGGGCACAGTGATGACGTGACCGGTCTTATCAGCCTTCCGACGAAGCAACTCTGTACCAGCTGTCATATTTCCCCACTGGTCAGATCCACCGATTTGCAGGGTAACATTGTGCTCTTGGTTAAGGACAAAGAAGTCGTAGCCTTGCATGATTTGGTAGGCAAATTCAGTGTAAGAAATTCCTGTTTCAATCCGCTTTTTCACTGATTCCTTGCTCATCATGTAGTTGACAGTAAAGTATTTTCCGATGTCGCGAAGGAAGTCAATGAAGCTGATGCTGCCAAACCAGTCGTAGTTATTGACCATGACAGCCTTATTTTCCCCATTTTCAAAATCTAAGAAACGAGACAATTGCCCTTGGATAGAAGTGACCCAACCGTCTACAGTCTCCTTAGTTTGTAAACTGCGCTCGGCATCTTTGAAAGAAGGGTCTCCAATGAGTCCGGTCGCACCACCGACAAGCGCATAAGGTTTGTGGCCTGCCAATTGTAAGCGACGACTGGTCAAGATTGCAACAAGGTGCCCAAGGTGCAAACTATCAGCAGTTGGATCGTAGCCAGTATAATACGATACTTGTCCTTCTTCTAGGGCTTTACGCAAAGCATCTTCGTCAGTCGTTTGGAAAATCAAACCACGTTCTTTTAGCTCATCAAAAATGTGCATCGTTCTCTCCTTTTCTAAGCTACTGGCCGGATCGATGAAAACAGTCCAGTATCTGTATGGTTTCTCTCTATTTTACCATAATGACTTGAAATAGCAATGAATGGACGAAAAAAATCCAATCGGAAACAGTGTTCGCAACTTTAGGAATTGAAAAGAAAGAGGTCCATTTGGTATAATAGGAAGGACAAGGAGAAATAGAGTGAGTCAAATGAGAGAATTTTTTACAAAGTGCGGGAAGAAAATAAAAGACTTCTTTGCCAAGATGACTGTTGAAGTCGATGAGAAAGAAGACAAGGAGGGCTGGTCATTAGGAGATTTCGTGGCAACGATTCTCCGCACGATGAAACTCCTTTGGGATGTGCTATTGGTGTTTGCTTTAGGTGGTCTCTTGTTTGGTGCAGGGATTGCGATTGGCTATGCAGCCAGCCTATTTAATGAGACAGAGACACCGGATCCGACCCAATTGGTTCAACAAGTACGAAATATTTCCAGCGTTTCAAAGATTTCCTACTCAGATGGAAGCATCATTTCTGATATTGACAGTGACTTGATTCGGATCCCTGTCCAAAAGGATGCGATTTCGGACAATGTTAAAAGGCTGTTATTGCCACAGAGGATGAGAATTTTAATAGCCATAATGGGGTCGTTCCAAAGGCAGTAATCCGGGCCACCTTGGGTTCAGTTGCTGGAGTCGGTTCTTCTAGTGGGGGTTCGACTCTGACCCAACAGTTGATTAAACAACAAGTTGTGGGAGATGCACCGACCTTCTCACGGAAGGCAGCTGAGATTATTGATGCCCTTGCTCTTGAGCGGGTAATGGATAAGGACGAAATTTTAACGACCTACCTCAATGTCTCTCCATTTGGTCGAAACAACCGGGGACAAAATATTGCAGGAGTGGAAGCTGCAGCTCAAGGGATTTTTGGTGTTTCTGCCAAAGACTTGACCATCCCACAGGCGGCATTTATTGCTGGTTTGCCACAGAGTCCAATTGTCTACTCACCTTACGCTTCTGATGGCAGCCTCAAGACTCCGGAAAATCAAGCTTTAGGCTTGGATCGTGCCAAGGATGTCTTGTACAATATGTATCGGACGGGTGCTATCAGCAAGGAAGAGTACGACCAATATAGTCAATATGATCTAAGCAAGGATTTCCTTCCTTCAAATGGCATCGAGAAGACACCACACGACTACTTGTATTTCCAAGCTGTTAGTGAAGCGGAAGATGCTATGTATGAGTATCTAATCAAGAGAGACAACGTTTCTAGTCACGACCTAAAAAACAATTCAACGGTTAAGTCTTATCAAGAGTTAGCGAAGAAAGAATTGAGAGAGGGTGGCTATACGGTCCAAACCACTATCAACAAAGCTATCTACAATGCCATGCAAGAAGCAGTTGCCAATTATGGTGGTATTTTGGATGATGGAACAGGTACAGTGGAAGTCGGAAATGTCCTCATGGACAACCGAACAGGAGCGATTCTTGGCTTTGTTGGGGGACGGAATTTTGACGGGAATCAAAATAACCATGCCTTTGATACAGAGCGTTCTCCAGGTTCTACCATTAAACCCTTGCTGGCTTATGGAATCGCCATTGACCAAGGCTTGATGGGAAGCAATAGCATCGTCTCCAATTACCCAACCAACTTCTCTAGTGGAGAGCCAATTATGCACGTGGATAACCGAGGAACTGGTATGATGGACCTCCGAGAGGCCCTCAATACCTCATGGAATATCCCGGCTTATTGGACCTATCGTACTCTCCGTGAAAAGGGTGTCGATGTACCTGGTTATATGGAAAAAATGGGCTATGATATCGCTGAGTACGGCATTGAAAGTCTGCCAATGGGAGGCGGGATCGAAGTAAGCGTTGCCCAACATACAAACGGTTATCAAACCCTTGCCAATAATGGGAATTACCAAAAACGCTACATGATTGAAAAAATCATGGACCAAAACGGAAAAGTTGTTTACCAGCACGAAAGCAAACCAACTCGAGTTTACTCAGCAGCAACTGCGACTATCATGCAGGATCTGTTAAGAGGTGTCATCAGCTCCGGTGCAACAACGACCTTCAAGAGCCGGATCAGCCAGGTCAACCCAACCCTTGCTAATGCCGATTGGATCGGGAAAACCGGAACTACCAATGAGAATGGAGATATGTGGCTCATGCTGTCTACTCCAAATCTCACCTTAGGTGGCTGGATTGGACACGATAACAATGCTTCTATGGCTCCATTGACAGGTTACAACAACAACGCAAGCTACATGGCCTATTTAGCCAATGCTATCTACCAGGCGGATCCAAATGCTTGGGGGGTGCAAGACCGCTTCACCCTAGATAGTAGTGTCATTTCATCGACTGTTCTGAAAGCTACAGGACAACGACCTGGTCGTGTCAATGTCAATGGTCGTGACATCGATGTGTCGGGTGCGACAGTTACCAGCTATTGGGCTAAAAATGGTGCTCCACAAACGACCTACCGTTTTGCTATTGGTGGATCAGATAATGATTATGCTAGTGCTTGGGCTGGAATGCTAGGAGGTTCAGCGGGGACTTCCAATGGGAATCGCAATAGCAATCGGACAGGCAATACTAGTACGCCAAGCAGTTCATCATCGAGTGGACAAAACCGGTAAAAATTATCAGGGACAATACCATAAAATCGTTTTCATGTCTAGAGAAAACCTTGTGTTTTTTGTGAAAATACGATATAATAAGGACAAGTAATTTGTCGTGTGCTTTATTTGAAATATTGTCCAAATAGAAGCTTACAGCAGTTAAATCAAACTTTATAAAAGTCGATTTAGCTGCTCTTTTTGTGCCTATTTTTAGAAACAAACAGATTTGTCACACAAACTTAATCTTTCTAAATTCCAAAAAGGATGAATGATACGGAGGAGATTTCTTCTCACGTGATGTAGATCACACCCCCTTCATAACATCGTTTCGACTGGATCAGAACTATTATGATGTGGTCAGAAGCGATCTAGAAACCGGATTTTCAGAGAGGGCCTTCCCCTAGCTGGTATCCTAGTATAGAAAAGGAGTTAAAACTTTGGCAGGACATGACGTTCAATACGGGAAACATCGGACCCGTCGTAGTTTTTCAAGAATCAAAGAAGTTCTTGATTTACCAAATTTGATTGAAATCCAAACGGATTCATTTAAAGATTTTCTGGATCATGGTTTGAAAGAAGTTTTCGAAGATGTATTGCCAATTTCGAACTTCACAGACACAATGGAGTTGGAATTCGTCGGCTATGAAATCAGAGAACCAAAGTATACCTTGGAAGAAGCACGTGTCCATGATGCGAGCTATTCTGCCCCAATTTTTGTAACCTTCCGCTTGGTCAACAAGGAAACAGGCGAAATCAAAACTCAAGAAGTCTTCTTTGGTGATTTCCCAATCATGACCGAGATGGGAACCTTTATCATCAATGGTGGAGAGCGGATCATCGTATCTCAGCTCGTGCGTTCACCAGGTGTCTACTTCAATGATAAGGTGGACAAGAACGGTAAGGTTGGCTATGGATCAACGGTTATTCCGAACCGTGGAGCTTGGCTAGAGCTTGAAACAGACTCAAAAGATATTGCTTACACTCGTATCGATCGTACGCGTAAGATTCCATTTACGACCTTGGTTCGTGCCCTTGGTTTCTCTGGGGATGACGAGATTTTTGATATCTTTGGGGATAGCGAATTGGTTCGCAACACTGTTGAAAAAGATATCCACAAAAACCCAATGGATTCTCGTACAGATGAAGCCCTCAAAGAAATTTATGAGCGTCTTCGTCCAGGTGAACCAAAAACAGCGGAAAGCTCACGTAGCTTGTTGGTAGCCCGTTTCTTTGACCCACGTCGTTATGACTTGGCCCCAGTTGGTCGCTACAAGATCAATAAGAAACTCAATATCAAGAACCGCTTGTTGAACCAAACGATTGCAGAACCATTGGTAGATGCTGAAACAGGAGAAATCCTTGTAGAAGCTGGTACCGTGATGACACGCGATGTCATCGACAGCATCTCAGAACATTTGGACGGTGATTTGAACAAGATTGTCTACACTCCAAATGATTCAGCAGTATTGACAGAACCAGTCGTTCTTCAAATTCAAGGTTGTGGCACCAACGGATCCAGACCGCGTTGTCACTATCATCGGCAATGCTAATCCAGATGATAAGGTTCGTACCATCACTCCAGCCGATATCCTTGCTGAAATGAGCTACTTCCTTAACTTGGCTGAAGGTCTTGGCCGCGTGGATGATATCGACCACCTTGGAAACCGCCGCATCCGTGCGGTTGGTGAATTGCTTGCCAACCAAGTGCGTCTTGGACTTTCACGGATGGAACGTAATGTTCGTGAACGCATGTCTGTTCAAGATAATGAAGTATTAACACCTCAACAAATCATTAACATTCGTCCAGTGACTGCAGCGATCAAAGAATTCTTTGGTTCTTCACAATTGTCCCAGTTCATGGACCAACACAATCCACTTTCTGAGTTGTCTCACAAACGTCGTTTATCAGCTTTAGGGCCTGGTGGTTTGACACGTGACCGTGCTGGATACGAAGTCCGTGACGTGCACTACACTCACTATGGACGTATGTGTCCAATCGAAACACCTGAAGGACCAAACATCGGTTTGATTAACAACTTGTCATCCTACGGACACTTGAACAAGTATGGATTCATCCAAACGCCATACCGTAAAGTAGACCGTGAAAAAGGTGTGGTCACTAACGAAATCGTTTGGTTGACAGCTGATGAAGAAGATGAGTACATCGTAGCCCAGTCCAACTCTAAGTTGAACGAAAAAGGTGGTTTTGCTGAGCCAATCGTTATGGGACGTCACCGTGGTAACAACCAAGAGTTTCCATCTGATCAAGTCGACTACATGGATGTATCTCCAAAACAAGTAGTTGCCGTTGCGACAGCATGTATTCCGTTCTTGGAAAACGATGACTCCAACCGTGCCCTCATGGGTGCGAACATGCAACGTCAGGCTGTGCCATTGATCGATCCAAAAGCGCCTTACGTGGGTACTGGTATGGAATATCAAGCAGCTCATGACTCAGGAGCTGCAGTCATTGCGCAACATGATGGTAAAGTTAGCTATGCAGATGCGGATAAGGTAGAAGTTCGTCGTAAAGATGGATCTCTTGATGTCTACCACATCCAAAAATTCCGTCGTTCAAACTCAGGTACTGCATACAACCAACGTACTCTTGTAAAAGTTGGTGACGTTGTTGAAAAAGGAGACTTTATCGCAGACGGTCCATCGATGGAAAAAGGGGAAATGGCCCTTGGTCAAAACCCAATCGTCGCTTACATGACATGGGAAGGTTACAACTTTGAGGATGCCGTTATCATGAGCGAACGCTTGGTGAAAGAAGATGTCTACACATCTGTTCACTTGGAAGAATTCGAATCAGAAACGCGCGACACTAAGTTAGGCCCTGAAGAAATCACTCGTGAAATTCCAAACGTTGGGGAAGATGCTCTCAGAAACCTTGACGAAATGGGTATTATCCGTATCGGTGCGGAAGTAAAAGAAGGCGACATCTTAGTTGGTAAGGTGACACCGAAGGGTGAAAAAGACCTTTCTGCTGAAGAACGTCTCCTCCACGCTATTTTTGGAGATAAATCTCGTGAAGTGCGTGATACTTCTCTTCGTGTACCTCACGGTGGAGATGGTGTTGTTCGCGATGTTAAGATCTTTACGCGTGCAAACGGAGATGAATTGCAATCGGGTGTGAACATGTTGGTTCGTGTTTACATCGCACAAAAACGCAAGATCCGCGTCGGAGATAAGATGGCTGGTCGTCACGGAAACAAAGGGGTTGTATCCCGTATTGTTCCTGTTGAAGACATGCCTTACCTTCCAGATGGTACACCGGTTGATATCATGTTGAACCCGCTTGGGGTGCCATCACGTATGAATATCGGTCAGGTTATGGAACTTCACCTTGGTATGGCAGCTCGTAACTTGGGCATCCACATCGCAACACCAGTCTTTGACGGAGCAAGTTCAGAAGATCTCTGGGATACTGTTCGTGAGGCCGGTATGGATAGCGATGCTAAGACCATTCTTTACGATGGACGGACTGGTGAGCCATTTGACAACCGAGTTTCTGTTGGTGTCATGTACATGATCAAGCTTCACCACATGGTTGATGATAAACTCCACGCTCGTTCTGTCGGGCCATACTCAATGGTTACCCAACAACCACTCGGAGGTAAAGCTCAGTTTGGTGGACAACGTTTCGGGGAAATGGAAGTTTGGGCCCTTGAGGCTTATGGTGCGTCTAATGTCCTTCAAGAAATCTTGACCTACAAGTCAGACGATGTCAACGGACGTTTGAAAGCTTATGAAGCGATTACCAAAGGAAAACCAATTCCAAAACCAGGTGTGCCAGAGTCCTTCCGAGTACTCGTGAAAGAATTGCAATCACTTGGATTGGATATGCGTGTCCTAGATGAAGATGACAAAGAAGTCGAACTTCGCGATCTTGACGAAGGGGAAGACGACGATGTCATCCACGTAGATGATCTAGAAAAAGCACGTGAAAGCAGCCAAGGAAGCTCGCGCGGCTTTCGAAGCTGAAGGGAAAGAAGATTAATAAAATATGTAGTTCAAGAGAGAAGAAAACCTGAGAAGGTTCTCTATCCCCAAGCTTTAGGGTTGAAGGTGTGAAGGAAGTTCCTTCTCTCCTTCACCAAAAGCAGAAGAACATACAATTGAGAATGAACATAAAGAAAGGTAAGAAATAGTGGTTGATGTAAATCGTTTTAAAAGTATGCAAATCACCCTAGCTTCTCCAAGCAAGGTCCGTTCATGGTCTTATGGAGAGGTCAAGAAACCTGAAACAATCAACTACCGTACATTGAAACCAGAACGCGAAGGTCTCTTTGATGAAGTCATCTTTGGACCTACAAAAGACTGGGAATGTGCGTGTGGAAAATACAAACGGATCCGTTACAAAGGGATCGTTTGTGACCGCTGTGGTGTGGAAGTGACACGTGCCAAGGTTCGTCGTGAACGCATGGGGCACATTGAGTTGAAAGCACCTGTATCACACATCTGGTACTTCAAAGGTATCCCTTCTCGTATGGGATTGACCTTGGATATGAGTCCTCGTGCCCTTGAGGAAGTCATCTACTTCGCAGCTTATGTGGTCATCGATCCAAAAGATACACCGCTTGAGCACAAGTCTATCATGACCGAACGTGAATACCGTGAACGCTTGCGTGAATACGGACCAGGTTCCTTTGTTGCCAAGATGGGGGCAGAAGCGATCCAAGACCTCTTGAAACAAGTAGATTTGGAAGCTGAAATTGCTGTCTTGAAAGAAGAATTGAAGACTGCAACTGGTCAAAAACGTGTGAAGGCAGTTCGCCGTTTGGATGTCTTAGATGCCTTCTACAAATCTGGCAACAAGCCAGAATGGATGGTTCTCAACATCCTTCCCGTTATTCCACCAGATCTTCGTCCGATGGTCCAATTGGATGGTGGCCGTTTTGCTGCCTCTGACTTGAATGACCTATACCGTCGTGTGATTAACCGGAACAACCGTTTGGCACGTTTGCTTGAGTTGAATGCCCCTGGTATCATCGTGCAAAACGAAAAACGGATGCTCCAAGAAGCCGTTGATGCTTTGATCGACAACGGTCGTCGTGGTCGTCCGATCACAGGACCAGGTAGCCGTCCACTGAAATCTTTGAGCCATATGCTCAAAGGGAAACAAGGACGCTTCCGTCAAAACTTGCTCGGTAAACGGGTGGACTTCTCAGGACGTTCCGTTATTGCCGTTGGTCCAACTCTTAAGATGTACCAATGTGGTGTGCCACGTGAAATGGCCATCGAGCTTTTTAAACCATTCGTGATGCGTGAAATCGTTGCGCGTGACATCGTGCAAAACGTAAAAGCCGCTAAACGCTTGGTCGAACGTGGAGATGAGCGGATCTGGGATATCTTGGAAGAAGTGATCAAAGAACACCCAGTTCTCTTGAACCGCGCACCGACCCTTCACCGTTTGGGGATCCAAGCCTTTGAACCTGTCTTGATTGACGGGAAAGCTCTTCGCTTGCACCCACTTGTCTGCGAAGCCTACAATGCCGACTTTGACGGGACCAAATGGCCATCCACGTACCGCTTTCAGAAGAAGCCCAAGCAGAAGCTCGTATCTTGATGCTGGCTGCTGAGCACATCTTGAATCCGAAAGACGGGAAGCCAGTCGTTACCCCATCTCAGGATATGGTTTTGGGGAACTACTACCTCACTATGGAAGAAGCTGGTCGTGAAGGCGAAGGAATGGTCTTCAAAGACCGTGATGAAGCGGTCATGGCCCTTCGCAATGGTTATGTTCACTTGCATACTCGTGTCGGAATTGCGACGGATAGCTTGAACAAACCATGGACAGAAGCGCAACAACACAAGATTCTCTTGACAACTGTTGGTAAGATCCTCTTTAACGATATCATGCCTGCAGAACTTCCATATCTTCAAGAGCCAAATAATGCCAACTTGACAGAAGGCGTTCCAGCTAAGTATTTCTTGGAGTCTGGTCAAGATGTCAAAGCGGCGATTGAGAAATTGGAATTAAACGTTCCATTCAAGAAGAAAAACCTTGGAAATATCATCGCAGAAATCTTCAAACGCTTCCGTACAACAGAAACATCTGCTTTCTTGGACCGTTTGAAAGACTTAGGTTACCACCACTCAACCCTTGCTGGTTTGACAGTGGGGATTGCCGATATTCCAGTTGTTGAAGACAAGGCTGAAATCATTGAAGAATCTCACAAACGTGTAGAACAAATCACCAAACAGTTCCGTAAAGGGATGATTACAGATGATGAGCGCTACAATGCGGTTACAGCTGAATGGCGTGCAGCCCGTGAGAAATTGGAAAAACGTCTGATTGATAATCAAGATCCGAAGAACCCAATCGTTATGATGATGGATTCTGGAGCCCGTGGTAACATCTCAAACTTCTCACAGCTTGCCGGTATGCGTGGTTTGATGGCCGCTCCAAACGGACGGATCATGGAATTGCCGATCCTATCAAACTTCCGCGAAGGTTTATCAGTACTCGAAATGTTCTTCTCTACTCACGGTGCTCGTAAAGGGATGACCGATACGGCCCTTAAGACAGCCGACTCAGGTTATTTGACTCGTCGTTTGGTTGACGTTGCCCAAGATGTGATCATTCGTGAAGATGACTGTGGAACTGACCGTGGACTTCTCATTACCTCTATTACAGATGGTAAAGAAATGATTGAACCATTGGAAGAACGTTTGACAGGTCGTTATACCAAGAAAACTGTTAAACATCCTGAAACAGGAGAAGTCATCGTTGGTCCTGATACCTTGATTACAGAAGATATCGCTCGTGACATCGTCAATGCAGGTGTTGAAGCAGTGACCATCCGTTCTGTCTTCACATGTAACACTCGTCATGGTGTCTGCCGTCACTGTTATGGTATCAACTTGGCGACTGGTGATGCGGTTGAGGTTGGTGAAGCAGTCGGAACCATCGCTGCCCAATCTATCGGGGAACCTGGTACACAGCTTACAATGCGTACCTTCCACACGGGTGGGGTTGCCTCAAATACTGATATCACGCAAGGTCTTCCTCGTGTCCAAGAAATCTTTGAAGCCCGCAATCCGAAAGGGGAAGCGGTCATCACTGAGGTCAAAGGGGAAGTCACAGCCATTGAAGAAGATGCTTCTACACGGACCAAGAAAGTCTTTGTACGTGGTGCGACTGGAGAGGGAGAATACGTTGTCCCTTACACAGCCCGCATGAAAGTCGAAGTGGGAGATCAAGTCTCTCGTGGTGCGGCTCTTACAGAAGGATCTATCCAACCAAAACGTCTCCTTGCCGTTCGTGATGTCTTGTCAGTTGAAACTTACCTCCTTGCGGAAGTACAAAAAGTATACCGTAGCCAAGGGGTAGAAATCGGCGACAAACACATCGAGGTAATGGTGCGTCAAATGATCCGTAAGGTTCGCGTTATGGATCCAGGAGATACAGACCTTCTCATGGGTACTCTCATGGATATCACAGACTTTACAGATGCCAACCGTGATGTGGTTATTTCTGGTGGGGTTCCTGCGACGGCTCGTCCAGTCCTTATGGGAATCACCAAAGCCTCTCTTGAAACCAATAGTTTCTTGTCAGCGGCTTCCTTCCAGGAAACAACTCGTGTCCTCACTGACGCAGCGATTCGTGGTAAGAAAGACCATCTCCTTGGACTTAAGGAAAATGTTATCATTGGTAAGATTATTCCTGCAGGTACAGGTATGGCTCGTTACCGTAACTTGGAACCACAAGCAGTCAATGAAGTCGAAATTATCGAAGAAGTTCCAGTCACAGAAGAAGCAACCGAAATGGTTGAATCACCTGTAGTGGAAGAAAATTAATCCCAAAAGAAGCTTTACTGATTATCAGTAGGGCTTCTTTTTGTTTGTGTCAAAAAATAGCCTGACTTTCCTTCGTCGGGGTATATTTTGAAATAAAATGGAGAAAATGTTCGGGAAATTTACTGTATTTTTCTTTCATAAGCAGAATTCTTTTATTATCAAAGGATTTTATATATAATATTGGATACAAAGGACGGAGAGAAATATGTATCAAGTAATTGAAATGTATGGGGATTACGAACCCTGGTGGTTTTTAGAAGATTGGGAGAAGGACATTGTCACTAGTCAGAGTTTTGATGACTATTATGAAGCCCTAAAATACTACAAACGCCAATGGTTACTTTTAAGAGAGCAATCTCCATTATTTAAAAGTAGAAGTGATTTAATGACGATTTTTTGGGATCCTGAGGATCAGCGCTGGTGTGAAGAATGTGCGGAATATGTGCAACAATATCATTCAGTCGCCTTATTAGAAAACGATCAGAAGATACCGAGAAGCAAGCGCCGCCCAGGCTACGAAAAAGAGAATGCCCACACGGCTCATCGCTCTTGTAAGCTAGACTACGAGAGCAATAATCTATAGGAAGAGAAATTCAATATGCAGTTGAGTTTCTTTTTTTTTGCTCTTTTTTCTAAATTCAGCGCTAGTTGGCCAATTATTTGCGAATTATATAGTGAAAGGAGGAAATATGGTTCAAGAAATTGCACAATCTATAATTCGAATGGCATCGAATGCCGAAGCTCAGGATATTTATTTTGTTCCTCGATCGTCAGACTATCAGCTCTTTCTAAGGGTAGGGGATGAGCGACGCTTTATCGAGACCTATCAGCAAGAACAAATGGTAGCGGTCGTCAGCCATTTTAAGTTTATGGCAGGGATGAATGTGGGGGAAAGGCGCCGGAGTCAATTGGGCTCCTGTGACTATTCTCTAGGGGATAAGGTCTTGTCCTTACGTTTGTCTACTGTGGGAGACTATAGGGGATATGAGAGTTTGGTCATTCGCCTGCTCCACAATGAGGACCGGGAGCTCCGTTTCTGGTTCGACCAACTTCAAGAGCTAGAAGAGAAGGTGAGTAAGCGGGGGCTCTACTTATTTGCAGGTCCAGTCGGATCGGGGAAGACGACACTGATGCATGCCCTAGCCAAGAAGAAATTTTCGGGGCAACAAGTCATGTCGATTGAAGATCCGGTAGAAATTAAGCAAGAAGAGATGCTGCAACTGCAACTCAATGAAGCGATTGGCATGACCTATGATAGCTTGATTAAACTGTCTCTGCGTCATCGCCCAGATCTCCTCCTCATCGGAGAAATCCGTGACACGGAGACAGCTCGCGCAGTTATTCGGGCTAGTCTGACAGGTGTGACAGTTTTTTCCACCATCCATGCCAAGAGCATTCCTGGGGTTTATGAACGCCTATTGGAGTTGGGGGTGAGTGAGGAGGAGTTACGGATTGTCCTTCAAGGGATATGTTACCAGCGTTTGATAAAGGGAGGAGGTGTCACTGACTTTGCCATCCAAGATTACCAAAACCACTCCAGTCAAAAGTGGAACCAGCAAATGGACGCGCTTTATGAAGCGGGACATATTGAGCTGGATCAGGCGCAAGCCGAAAAAATTATCGATTGCTAAGCAAGAACATGTCATTGAGCTCTTTCACAATCTCTACAGTAGTGGCTTTCATCTATCAGAGGTCATCGACTTTCTTCGGCGCAGTCAATTGGTAGAAGCCAATTTTGTTGAAAGAATGCAAGCTGGACTTGCCAACGGAAAGCCCCTGTCAGCCATTCTCTCTGATCTAGGTTTCTCCGATCAGGTAACGACTCAATTGGCACTGGCAGAGCAGCATGGAAATGTTACCTTAAGTTTGGAAAAAATCCGTAGCTACTTGGAAAATCTGACCCAGGTTCGAAAGAAACTAGTTGAGGTGGCGACCTATCCCGTGCTCTTGTTGGGATTTTTGATCTTGATTATGCTGGGGCTGAAAAATTATCTCTTGCCTCAGTTGGAGAGTCAAAATGGGGCGACACGACTGATTAGTGTTTTTCCCCAGTATGTTTTGTTAGGGAGTGTGGTGTTGACGATTGGAGTTTTGATGCTCCTTTTCCTAGGCCGTCGTGCCAAGCGGCTGGCCCTGGTTTCATCTTTGGCTAGACTTCCTTTTCTTCGCCCCTTCCTACAGGATTATCTGACAGCTTTTTATGCTCGAGAATGGGGAAGTATGATTGCCCAAGGGTTGGAGCTGAATCAAATTTTTCCTGTGATGCAGGGGCAACGTTCTCGTCTCTTTCGAGAGATTGGACAGGATTTAGAACGGGCATTGGCTCGTGGCAGGTCTTTTTCTGACCATATTCAGACTTATCCTTTCTTTAAACGAGAGCTGGCCCTCATGATTGAATATGGGGAGGCCAAGTCCAAGCTCGGTAGTGAGTTGGAAATCTATGCAGACAAGACCTGGGCAGGCTTTTTCCATCGTTTGAACAAGGCCATGAATGTCGTCCAACCACTGGTCTTTGTCTTTGTTGCTCTTATGATTGTTTTGCTCTATGCAGCCATGTTGCTGCCTATTTATGAAAATTTGGAGGTTCCTTTATGAAATCATTGCGCACACTCAAGGTAAAAGCTTTTACTCTGATTGAAATGTTAGTTGTTTTGCTCATTATCAGCGTTCTTCTCTTGCTCTTTGTTCCGAACTTGACCAAGCAGAAAGATTCGGTAACAGATACAGGAAATCGAGCAGTCGTCAAAGTCGTGGAGAGCCAGGCTGAGCTCTATGAACTCAATCATCAGAATGAAAAAGCTAGTCTTTCTAAGCTTGTCGCAGAAGGACAAATCACTCAAAAACAAGCAGAAGCCTACCGTGCTCACTATGTGAAGAATGCAGGTGATCACCGTGCGGTTGCAGATTAAGGCTTTCACCCTTCTAGAGAGCTTACTAACTCTAGGTATCGTCAGTCTTCTATGTTGGCTGCTAGCCGGGTCAGTCCATCAAGCCTTTGGGCAGGTGGAAGAAACATTGTTTTTCTCGGAATTCGAACGGGTCTATCAGGAGACACAAAAGATGAGTATTGCAAAAGAGGAGAGAGCTCTCCTTTCCATCGACCATGGTGGGGTTCATAGTCCCTATCAAGAATTGCCGCTTCCAAAAGGGGTGGAAGTGGTCAGAGAGAAGCAACTGACCTTTGATCCAGCAGGAGGCAATTCAAGCCTGACCAAGATTCAATTTCAGACAGAGAAAGAGGTGGTGACCTATCAGTTGGCAATTGGGAATGGAAAAATTAAAAAATCGACGGCTCCCCGCTAGTCTCTTGTTAGAAGGACTGATTGCTCTAGCGATGTTTGGTGTCCTCACGACCCTTGTGCTGGGAGAGCTAGGGGACTCACGACAGCAGCGCTTAGAAGAGTTGAGACAAGGAGAAGTCTTGCGAGTCGCAAAAATGGCGATCCAGACCAGGCAGGATCAATTGAGTATCAATCAGGTCGGTGTCCAGGTGGAGAGGTCTGCCAAGTCCATAAAGGTCTATCATGAAGGAAAGGTTGTGATTGCTGTTGAAAGAACTAAACTGCCAGCCTTTACTTTACTGGAGGCCTTGGTTGCCCTGCTCGTCATCAGCGGTGGTTTATTGGTGTTTCAAGGATTGACAAGCCTCTTGCGTCAAGAACTCCAGTACCAAAGTCACATCAAGCAAGAGGAATGGTTGCTCTTTCAGGACCAGCTTGACATTGAGTTGTCTCGTAGCCAATTTGAAGAGGTCAGAGACAACAAACTCTATCTTGTTCAGGATCAAAAACCCATAGCCATTGGACTGGCTAAGGGGGGAGATATCCGAAAGACAGATGCGACTGGCCGTGGCTATCAACCGATGATAGATGGAGTTGAATCCGCCTGGATTGAAAAAAGAGGAGATCTGGTGTCTATTCAACTGCGCTTTGAAGAAGGGTTAGAAAGGGAGGTGGTCTACCGTGTGGTGGAAAAGGATAAAAAAGAAGCAGATTGAGGCCGGGATCCTTCTTTATGCCCTTTTTATGTCGGCGGTTTTTAGTCTCTTGCTTCAGTTTTACTTGAACAGACAAGTGGCAGAGAGACGGATCCTCCTTGCTAGTCAGCACCGGATCCAGGCTTATGCGCAAGCTCAATTGGCGATTGATACTTGGGATCGGGAAGAAAAAACTATGACCTTCTCAACTGGCCGAGTCGATTTGGAAGAAAAATCGGGCTTTGCCAACGTAACGAGTCACTTACAAGATGGGGGAAGCTACCATTTCACCTTTGCTCTACCTCCTCGGGAAAAGAAAAAAACCGACAAGAAGGAAAAGGAGAAGCAGGATCCAGATTCAGCCACACACCACCCGACCACGACTGAGGAAGAGAAGCCTCAGGTCTTCGAAAAGCATAGCGAAAACTCTTAAAATTTGATATGATTAAAAGATGGAGGAAAGCATGAATTTTGAAAAAATTGAGAAAGCCTACGGCTACCTATTAGAGAATACCCAAATTATCCAAAATGATTTGCAGACCAACTTTTATGATGCTCTAGTGGAGCAGAATGCCATCTATCTGGATGGGCAAACAGAGTTGACTCTAGTAAAGGAAAACAACCAGCGCCTGAAGGACTTGAACTTAAACAAGGAAGAGTGGCGTCGTTCCTTCCAGTATCTTTTGATGAAGGCTGCCCAAACAGAGCCCCTACAAGCCAATCACCAATTTACGCCAGATGGGATTGGATTTCTTTTGGTCTTCCTAGTGGATCAGTTGGCTAGTTCCGATCAAGTAGATGTGCTAGAAATGGGGAGTGGAACAGGGAACTTGGCCCAAACCTTGATGAACAACTGTCAGCGTTCCTTAGATTATTTGGGCTTGGAAATTGATGATCTCTTGATTGACCTTGCGGCTAGTATGGCAGAAGTGATGAAGGCGGATGTGAATTTTGCCCAAGGTGATGCCGTTCGTCCACAAGTTTTGAAAGAGAGCGATGTGATTATCAGCGATTTACCTGTCGGTTATTATCCAGATGATGCCATTGCGAGTCGTTACCAGGTCGCTTCCCCTCAGGGCCACACCTATGCCCATCATTTATTGATCGAACAATCGCTAAAATACTTAAAACCAGGTGGCGTCGCTATTTTTCTAGCTCCGAATGATCTTTTGACAAGCGAGCAGAGTTCTCTGTTGAAAAAATGGATGCAGGATCATGCTCAGGTCTTGGCCATGGTGACCTTGCCAGAGAACCTCTTTCGATCAGCCAATCTAGCAAAAACCATCTTTGTTTTACGCAAGCAAGAAGAAGCGGTGGTCCAACCATTTGTCTATCCTTTGACTGATTTGCAAGACCAGGAAGACCTCATGAAATTCCGTGAAAGTTTTCAAAACTGGAATAAAGAAAGTGAAATTTAAACAAAATTTTGCTATAATAGGAGTGAAAACGCTTAAAGAGGTAAAAAAATGACGAAAACAATTGCAATTAATGCAGGTAGTTCAAGTTTGAAATGGCAATTATACCAAATGCCAGAAGAAACAGTTTTGGCAAAAGGGCTCATCGAGAGAATTGGACTTAAAGATTCCATTTCGACAGTAAAATTCGATGGTCGAGCAGAAAAACAGGTTTTAGACATTGAGAACCACACACAAGCGGTTAAAATCCTTCTCGATGATTTGATTCGTTTTAATATTATTGCTTCCTACGATGAAATCACTGGAGTAGGACACCGTGTCGTAGCAGGTGGTGAGTACTTCAAAGAGTCTGCTCTTGTAGATGAAGAAGTCATTCAAAAGGTTGAGGAACTTTCTTTGTTGGCTCCATTGCACAATCCTGCCAACGCTGCTGGGATCCGTGCCTTTAAAGAATTGTTACCAGATATTACCAGTGTTGTTGTATTTGATACCTCTTTCCATACAACAATGCCTGAAAAAGCCTATCGTTATCCTCTTCCAACTAAGTACTATACAGAAAACCAGGTTCGTAAATATGGGGCTCACGGGACTAGCCATGAGTATGTAGCCCACGAAGCTGCTAAGCTACTTGGAAAACCAATCGAAGAGTTGAAATTAATCACTGCCACATTGGGAATGGGGCTTCTATTACAGCGGTAGACAAAGGAATTTCTGTCGATACGTCTATGGGCTTCACACCACTTGGTGGAATCATGATGGGAACACGTACAGGGGATATTGACCCTGCTATTATTCCTTACTTGATGGAGCACACAGAGGACTTCAACAGTCCAGAAGATATCAGTCGTATCTTGAATCGTGAATCTGGTCTACTAGGGGTGTCTGAACTTTCTAGCGATATGCGTGATATTCACGAAGCCATGCGCAATGGAAATGACAAGGCACTTTTAGCCAACGACATTTTTGTCGATCGTATTAAGAAATACATCGGTCAATACTTTGCTGTCTTGAATGGAGCAGATGCTATCATCTTCACAGCTGGTATCGGGGAAAATTCTAAAACAATCCGTGAACAAGTCATTAGCGGGATGACTTGGTTTGGTTGTGAGCTTGATCCAGAAAAGAATGTCTTTGGTGCAGAAGGAGATATTTCAACAGCGGATGCTAAAGTGAGAGTTTTGGTCATCCCAACGGACGAAGAATTAGTCATTGCCCGTGATGTTGAACGCTTTAAAAATAAGGGGTAAGACTTTATTCTAAAAAAACAAGAGAGAAGAGGCTGATTTGAAGCGCCTCTTTTTTCTATTGTGCGACTACTACTTGGGCTTGCCCCAGTAGCTCATCTATGCTATACTAGAAAAATAGTTTGACAATCGAGGTAAAATAATGGAAAATTGGATGGAGAAAAAATGGGTTTCAAATGGTCTGTGGTTACTAATTGGATTACCGTTATTTATAGCGACTCAACTACCCATGATCGCTTTGATCTTGGGGATTAAAAATGCTTGGTCAAATTGGACGATCAATAGTCTAGTCCTTGGGGTTACCATGCTCCTCGTTTATTTGCTTTGGTGGTTTATGAAATGGAGTCCACTTGATTCACTAGATTTTTCACGAATCAAAGGCAGAGATATTGGGCGAAATTTCCTTTATTTTTTGCTTCTACTTGCAAATAATATTGTGGGGGCTACAGTGCTTCGGAATATAGGAGAGACCACTACAGCCAATCAGGAAACAATTCAGGGGCTTTCTTCCTTGGCTCCTCAGCTGGCAATGGGTTTGCTCATTGTCGTAGTGGCGCCTTTAGGAGAAGAAATTATTTGTCGAGCTGTGATTCCCCGCTTGATCTTTAAGGGGCACGAAAAAATTGGTTATTTGGTTGGGGCTCTTGTATTTGCCTATTTACACACACCAAGTAATCTTGGTTCCTGGATCATCTATGGGGGCATGTCCCCTCATCTTGACTTGGGTTGCCTACCGCTACAAACGAGTAGAATATTCGATTTTATTGCACTTTACCATGAATGCTTTTGCCTTTCTGATAACTGTTCTGGTTTCTTTTCTTCCCGCTTAAAATATGGTAGAATGATAGGACCAATGGGTTTTATTCAGAAGCTTTGGTAAGCTACCAAAGAAGCATCTAGGCGCAGATAGAGACAAACTCGGAGGTTGGAAAGATTCTAACCTCTTTTCTATGCTTGGTTGGCTTTTCTTAGAAAGTTGAAGGAAGATATGTCAAAGAGTGAATGGAGACAACTAGGCAAGGATCGGACCCTTCTATGTGGCATCCTCAATGTCACCCCCGACTCCTTTTCAGATGGTGGACGTTACCAAACGGTAGAAGGAGCTCTCGAGCAAGCTCGAAAATTAATAGCAGAAGGAGCAAGCATACTGGATATTGGTGGGGAGTCCACACGTCCAGGGAGTCATTTTGTGGAAATTCAGGAAGAAATTCAGCGAGTCGTGCCCGTCATTGAAGCAATTCGAGCAGAGAGTGATATCTTGATTTCGGTTGATACTTGGAAGTCAGAGGTCGCTCGTGCTGCCCTAGCAGCTGGTGCAGACTTAGTCAATGATATCACAGGCTTGCTAGGAGATCCGCAAATGGCGAGGGTGATTGCAGAAGCTCAGGCTGGAGCCATTCTTATGTTTAATCCAGTCATGGCTCGTCCTCATCATCCAAGTTCCGTCATTTTTCCAACCTTTGGCTTTGAGCCGGCCTTTTCATCGGAGGAGTTGGCGCAGTTTGAAGGTCTCTCTATCCAAGACTGCATGTGGGCCTTCTTTGCTAAGAGCCTTGAGCGGGCAGAGGAGGCAGGATTGAGTCCGGATCAACTCTTCTTAGATCCTGGGATTGGTTTTGGCTTGACCAAGCGGGAAAACCTTCAACTCTTGCAGGACTTAAAAACCATTCATGCTAAGGGGTATCCAATCTTTTTAGGAGTCTCTCGGAAGCGCTTTGTGGTTAATATTCTAGAAGAAGAGGGATTTGAGACCGACCCTGAAACGAAAGAAGGATTCTATAATCGGGATTTGGCCTCTAGTCATTTGACGAGTGTGGCTGCCAGCCAAGGGGTAGAAATTGTGCGTGTGCATGATATCCCTCTTCATAAGATGGCGGTAGCTATCGGTAGTGCGGTCTACCAAGCCGATCAAGCGCAGGACCTTCATTTGAAACAATATCGCTAAAGAAAAGAGAAGAGATATGACAGTAGATCTCAGTTGGTTAGCCACTTATCGTTCTTCCGAGCCCCATTTTGACTTGGAGCGAATGGGAGCCCTGCTGGCCTTGAGGGGAAACCCACACTTAGCCTGTCCCGTAATCCATCTAGCTGGGACCAATGGAAAAGGATCGACTCTAGCCCATTTACGGTCTTTACTAGAGGCAAAAGGATTGCGGGTTGGTGTTTTCTCCTCCCCCTATCTAGTTTCCTTTCATGAGCAAATCAGTATTAATGGGCTTCCCATTTCAGATCAGGATTTAGAGACTTATCTGTCCCTCTATCAGGACTTACTTGCAAACAATAGTTCTGATCAGACCTTGCTGGGCTTGACCGAGTTCGAGTTGATGACCGTCCTGGCTTTTGATTATTTTGCAGTAGAAAAGCCAGATGTGGTCATTTTGGAAGTGGGCATGGGGGGGCGTCTCGATAGTACCAATGTTTGTCAGCCTATTTTGACAGCCATCACGACGATTGGTCTGGACCATGTGGCTCTCTTAGGGCCAGATTTGGCCTCCATTGCTCGAGAGAAGGCAGGAATCATCAAGGAAAAGATTCCGGTCTTGCTAGGCCGGATGGGACCGAAAGCTCAAGAAGTCATTGTGCAGCGGGCGAACCGCTTATCAGCACCAGTAGAGCTGTTAGGTCGGGACTTTTTAGTTAGCTACCAAGCGTCTTTGGCTGATGGGGAAGTCTTTGGCTATCGGAGCCAGTATCGGGAAGAACTGCAACTAAAGACAGGGCTTTTGGGACTTCATCAAGTCGACAATGCTGGGCTGGCCCTGGCTCTCTGCGATACCTTCTGTCAAGAAAAGGGGCTCTCTTTCTTAAGTCAAGATGAAATCCTCCAAGCTTGGGAAGGGGTCCAGTGGCCGGGACGCCTAGAGGTTGTTTCTAACCAGCCCCTCATCATTCTAGATGGCGCCCATAATCCGCATGCAGTAGCCCCTCTTGTAGCCACCATGAAAGAACGGTATGGACAGTTGGACAAACAAGTCTTGTTTACCTGTATCCAGACCAAGGCGATTGAGGAGATGCTGGAACTGTGGAGCGGATTGGAAAAGAGTCAATTAACCTTGACGACCTTTGAGGATTCACGCGCCTATTCTGTGAGAGACATGCAGGAAATAGCCCATCAAAAAGGCCTGCCTTATCAAGAATGGAAGGTGTTTTTAACCCAATATCTAGAAAGAAAATCGCAACAATCTGATCTCCTCTTAGTGACGGGATCCTTGTACTTTTTGGCTCAAGTGAGAGCCTTTCTAATCGAAGAAATCAGTAGGAGATGACATGGATACAAATAAAATTCAAGAAGCCGTGAAGATGATTATCGACGCCGTCGGTGAAGATGGAAGCCGTGAGGGCTTGCGAGAAACACCAGAACGCATTGCCAAGATGTACCAAGAGATTTTTGCAGGTCTCAACCAAACTGCGGAAGTCCACCTATCAAAATCTTTTGAGATTGTGGATAACAATATGGTGGTGGAAAAGGATATCTTTTTCCACTCGATGTGTGAACACCATTTCTTGCCCTTCTATGGTAAGGTCCACATTGCCTATATCCCAAATGGGCGCGTAGCGGGCCTCTCTCTAAGCTAGCTCGGACAGTGGAAGTGTACGCCAAAAAGCCTCAAATCCAGGAGCGCTTGACAGTGGAAATCGCGGATGCCTTGATGGAGTATCTGGGAGCGCAGGGAGCCCTTGTCTGGGTGGAAGCAGAGCACATGTGCATGAACATGCGTGGGGTGCGCAAACCAGGGACAGCTACTGTAACGACAGCAGCGCGTGGCTTGTTCGAGACAGATAAAGACTTGAAAAACGAAGCCTATAAACTGATGGGACACTAATCCCTAGATAAACTGAGGTGACTATGGTGGATCAATTACGGATCAAAGATTTGGAAATTTATGCCTATCATGGTGTGTTTTCCGCTGAAAAGGAATTGGGGCAGCGCTTTGTCCTGGATGTCTGTGTCGATTATGAGATGACAAAGTCTGCTCGGACGGGCGATTTGACGGCTTCGATCCATTATGGAATCTTAGCAGAGCAACTGACAGACTGGGTTCAAGCTGAGAAAATTGATTTGATTGAGACAGTGGCTTTTCAGCTTGTGGAGAAGATTTTTGTGACCTATGACTTTGTCAAAAAGGTTCGGCTTGAGCTGAAAAAACCTTGGGCGCCAGTTCCTCTACCTTTGGATACTTGTTCGGTCACGATTGAACGAGAAAAAAGACGGGCCTTTATTGGTCTGGGAACCAATATGGGCGATAAGGGACAACAATTGGCGACGGCTGTATCTAGACTAGAAGAAAAGGGGCTCACGATTCTCCAAACCTCTTCTCAGATTGAGACAGCACCTTGGGGAGGGGTTGAGCAGGATAGCTTCCTCAACCAAGTCGTAGAGGTCGAAACTTGGTTTACGCCCCAAGACTTGATTGAGACCTTGCTAGGAATCGAGCTAGAAATGGGTCGGGTCCGTGAGATCAAATGGGGACCACGGGTCATCGATTTGGATCTCCTTTATATGGAGGATTTGATCCTCTATAGTCCAGATTTGATTCTCCCTCATCCTTATGTGGCAGAACGGGCATTTGTCCTAGAATCCTTAAATGAAATTGCTCCTTACTTTGTGGATCCTGTCCAAAGAAAACAGATCCGACAACTGTGGGAGGCTGTGAAAGAAACATAAGGTAGTTGACCCTTAGGTCAACTACCTTTTTTACCTTGACAGGTTGACTGAGCAGGAGTATACTATGCATAAATAGATTAGGAGCAGGAGGGCGTCATGAAATCTTATCTTGTAAAATGGTTGATCGCGATTGTCTTGGCTATTCTTTTCCTTTGGTTGAGTTTGGAAACGGACTTACTGCCAAAAGAAGTGTATCCCCTTCTCCTTGTCCCGATACTGATTGTGGGTCTCTATCTTTTTAGAGAGAGGTAATTTTCCATCCACTTAAACTATGAAAAATCCCCTGGGTGCCAACTGGTTCAGGCACTCAGGGGATTTTTTGTATATGGAGCTAGGATCAATGGTCTAGCCTTGCTTTTCTTTATTTGCGGTACAAGCGATCGTATTGGTAAACTGGATCCATGGTCACATGGATGCCTAGTTTGCGAAGAACGTTCTTATCTTCGTCTGTCAACATGACTGTTGAATGGGCTTCGCTCCCTTTCAAACGACCTAATTCTTGCATGGCAAGATTTGCCTCTGGGTGGTTCATGGCGGTAATGGCGAGGGCGATGAGGATTTCATTTGAGTGGAGGCGAGGGTTGCGACTGCCTAAGTGGTTGATCTTCAAGCCTTGGATTGGTTTGACATACTCTGGCTCAATCAATTTGGTTTCTTTATCAATATGGGCCAATTTCTTGATGGCGTTGATGAGAACAGCTGCCGTTGGACCAAACAAGTCAGAAGTCTTCCCTGTAACGGTTTCTCCGTTCGGCAATTCTAGTGCCAAGGCAGGTTCACCGGTTTCTTCCTCTTTTTGACGAGCAAGGACGGTGACTTGGCGATCATTTGGTGAAATGCCTAAGTCATTCATCAAGAGTTCAATTTTCTTAATAGCTCCGTTTCCGACACGCTCTGCTTTCACATCCAGAATGGTTTGGTAGTAACGGCGGATAATTTCTTGCTTAGAGGCTTCAATCGCTGCATCGTTGTCCACGATGGCAAAGCCGACCATGTTCACACCCATATCTGTTGGGGAAGCGTAAGGAGATTCTCCAAGGATGCGTTCCAACATCCGCTTCAAGACAGGGAAGATTTCGATATCCCGGTTGTAGTTGACCGTTGTTTCGCCATAGGTTTGGAGATGGAATGGGTCAATCATATTGACGTCGTCAAGGTCTGCAGTAGCAGCTTCATAGGCCAAATTCACTGGGTGATGCAAAGGTAAGTTCCAAACTGGGAAAGTTTCAAATTTAGCATAACCAGATTTGATGCCATTTAATTGGTCATGGTACATGTTGGACATACAAGTCGCCAATTTACCAGAACCAGGACCAGGAGCTGTCACGACAACGAGATTACGGCTGGTTTGAATGTAGTCGTTTTTCCCCATTCCCTCAGGAGAAATGATGTGGTCCATATCCGTTGGGTAGCCCTTGATTGGGTAGTGGAGGTAAGAGGCGATGCCATTTTTTTCCAACTGCTTGCGGAAAAGGTCTGCAGCTGGTTGACCAGCATACTGAGTGATGACGACAGAGCCAACATAGATGCCCAATTCGTTGAATTTATCAATCAAGCGGAAGACCTCTTGGTCATAAGAGATTCCTAGGTCACCACGCGCTTTTGAATGCTCAATGTTATTGGCATTAATAGCAATCACAATCTCCACTTGGTCACGAAGTTCTTGGAGAAGCTTAATTTTGTTATCTGGTTCATAACCAGGAAGGACACGAGCTGCATGGAAATCTTCCAACATTTTTCCTCCAAACTCTAGGTAGAGTTTGCCATCAAATTGGTTGATGCGCTCGAGGATGTGATCGCGCTGCAAATTCAAATACTTTTCGGAACTAAAAGCTTGTTTCTTCATTTAAACCTCCAATAAAGAAGCGAGGGTGATCTTTAGCGGTGCTCCGCCTTTCACATAGGGAAAGGGGAGTGCAAAAGAACACCCGTTGCAATATTCATTCAGTATTATATCAAAAAAACCCCAAAATGGGGGTTTGAAACAATTATTTTGGAAAAATATTAATAATTCTTAATTAAATCAACGGTTGAACGATCCAATTTTTGCACCAAGGCTTGAAGGAAGGCTTGGGCTTGAAGGAAGTCATCCATAGCGTAGAGGGTTTGGTGGGAGTGGATGTAGCGTGCGCAGACTCCGATGGTAGTAGATGGCACACCACCACTTCGTAAGTGGGCTACTCCAGCATCTGTTCCGCCTTTTCCACAGTAGTATTGGTACTTGATGCCGGCCTCTTCAGCAGTGGTGAGGAGGAAGTCCTTCATATTTGGCAACATGAGATGACCTGGGTCAAAGAAACGAAGTAGGGTTCCTTCTCCGAGAGCTCCTTGGCCTCCGTAGACATCTGCAGCGGGAGAACAGTCAACAGCTAGGAAGATTTCTGGATCAAACTTGGTCACAGAAGTCCCAGCACCGCGCAGTCCGACTTCTTCTTGGACAGTCGCTCCGACATAGAGTTCGTTTGCTAGGGCTTGTCCAGAGAGGGCTTGTGCCAATTCGCTGACCATCAAGACCCCATAACGGTTATCCCAAGCTTTGGAGATGATGTTTTTCTGATTGGCTGTTAAGACTGCAGTGCTTTCAGGGACCAAGGTGTCACCTGGACGGATCCCAAAGCTCTCGGCTTCTTCTTTGTTGGCAAAGCCACCATCAAAGACAATATCCCCGATTGCTGGAAGGGCAGGACCGTTTGCGCCACGTGTCAAATGCGGAGGAACAGATCCAGAAATGACAGGGTAGGAATGGCCATCGCGTGTCAAAAGGGTGAAACGTTGACTGCTGACCACCATAGGGTTCCAACCACCGATTTCCACCACGCGGAAGGTGCCGTCTGCCTTGATCTCACTGATCATAAAGCCAACTTCATCCATATGGCCTGCGACCATGATGCGAGGAGCATCAGCCGCTTCTGAGTGGCGTACCCCAAAAATGCTTCCCAAGCCGTCTGTGACCACTTCATCCACATGTGGGGTGATCTGTTTGCGTAGATAATCGCGAACAGGCGCTTCGTGGCCAGAGATGGCAGGAAGTTCTGTTACTTCTTTGATTTTAGAAAATAAATCAGTCATAAGTTACCTTCTTTCTGATTGTTATTTTATCACTTTTTTAGTCGAGATGGTAGTGGCAGTTGACGGGAATGAAAGCAGATCGTCATGATGGAGAGATCTATTCTCCTTCGTTGTCCCAGCTTGTATTTTGTGTTACAATATGAGGTATGAAAGCTAAAAAAATCATTTTATCCGGCCTTGCAGCAGCTAGTGCAAGTGCTCTTGCCCTTGGGGCCTATAAAATTGCCAAAGATCAAAAACGTCTGCGGACGCAAGAAGAGTTAGTCGCAGAAGTCCGTGAGCAAATGGAGAATATGGGGAAGATTGCGACCCTTTATGTGGAACTCTATGAATCTAGCGAAGAGCGTCTGGTAGGAGGGCTCGTATTTGAGGATGAGCGCCACTATCGCTTTGTCTATGAAGAGGGCCTCCTTCAGTATGAAGAGGAAAAACTATGATCATTCCACAGTCTTTAGAGGAGTTAGCTAGCTACGTCGAGCAAGAAGGAAAGAAGGTTTTCTTCCTTTTCAGCGGATTGGTGTGGCGATTGTCGGTATATCCAGCCCTTTTTGCCAGAGATTGAAGCGGAAAACCCTGAATTTACCTTCATTTTGGTCGACAGAGACCAGTATCTAGACCTGGCTAAGCTTTGGGATATTTATGGTATTCCGAGTTTGGTGGTCCTAGACGGGGATTGGGAACTGGGGCGTTTCGTCAATCGTGATCGCAAAACCAAGGCTCAGATTTCAGAATTTTTAGCAGGATTGAAGTAGGAGAAAGAGAAAGAATGATTGTAACCTATAATAAAGAACAAGTCGGCGATGTCTTAATGATTACCTTGAAAAACAGTGGGGATGCCAAGTTAGCAGTAGAGCGTAAAGGCAAAGTAGCCCGTGTCTACCGTGAAGACAAGCAAGAAACCGTAGCCTGGAATATTTTTGAGGCTTCGACCTTCTTTGACCTTGAAGGCAAGGGGCAAATTTTCTTGAGTGATGAGCAGGTTGCACACCTTAATCAAGAATTGCAGGCTGAAGGATTTGCAGAGGTCTTGGTCAATGACAAGGAGCCTAAGTTTGTCGTGGGGCAAATCGTAGAAATGGTGGCTCATCCAGATAGTGACCACCTCAACATCTGCCAAGTGGCTGTCGGATCAGACAAGACAGTTCAAATCGTAGCAGGTGCACCAAATGCGCGTGAAGGTCTCAAGACGATTGTGGCTCTTCCAGGTGCCATGATGCCAGATGGCAGCTTGATTTTCCCAGGAGCCCTTCGTGGAGAAAGAGCTTTGGCATGATGTGTAGTCCACGCGAATTGCACTTGCCAAATGCTCCACAAAAACGTGGTATTATCGAATTGCAAGATACAGAAGAGGTGGGAACTCCCTTTGACCCTGCCCGTCACTGGCAAGGATAAGAGAGTGGGACAGAAATCGGTAATTCGTTAGAATTCGATTTCGTCGTCCCACCTCCGCACAGTTGAGTAGGGCTGTAAAAGCTGATGAAATCAGCGTAGTAGAGCCCACTCAACCACTGCGTCTTGCTCGATAATCCAAAGACAATTGAGAGGCTAGGACTTTTGTCCCAGCCTCTTTTTTATTTTCTTTCTCCAAATGGCTAAAAAACTACGAATTATATAAGTAGGAGGAAGAAATATGTATAATAAAGTAATTTTAATCGGGCGCCTTGTGGCTGACCCAGAGCTTCATAAGACCAGTACGGACAAGTCCGTTGCGCGTGCGACCCTGGCTGTCAATCGTCGTTATAAGGATCAAAATGGCGAGCGGGAGGCGGACTTTATCACCCTAGTGGTCTGGGGGAAATTAGCAGAGACCCTTGTCTCCTATGCCAATAAAGGGAGCTTGGTCTCTGTGGACGGTGAGCTTCGAACCAGACGCTATGAGAAGAATGGAACGACCCAATATGTGACAGAGGTACTCTGTCAAGGCTTCCAGCTCTTAGAAAGTCGTGCTCAACGAGCGATGCGGGCTAATGGAGCAGGAGGAGATTTAGCGGATCTTATCCTGGAAGAGGAAGAGCTTCCCTTTTAACTGAAGAGAACGGTGCAGCTGACCAGCTGTGTCGTTTTTTCTTTTTCGAAACTTCTCACGGAAGTTGCAGGGGTAAGTCATCATATGGATTTATGAGTAAAACGCATTCATTTCTGAAAGACCTTCAAGCTCTTGATAAAAAATGCTATAATACAAGGTATTAAATACGAACAAAAAATCTTTATATAGTAAAATGGTTCGTTATTTTAAGAGGAGAAGAGATGGGGTTAGAAGAGGAAGCTGTTCAAAAGAAACACAATCGAGTGGTGATCTATACGATATTTTGGAGCCTGGTTTTTGTGGTAGTGGTCATCTATTTGAATGCTAGCCAACTAAAACCGGTAAAAGGGCAGATGCGGATTGGTGTGACCTACATGACCATGAACAATGAATTCTACCAAACACTGAATGCAGAGATTGAACGAGTGGCTGACGAAAAAGGGGATTTGCTTCTAGTTCGTAATCCAGAATTGGACGAGGAAAAACAAAGTCAGCAAATAGATTATTTTCGTCAACAAAAGGTTAATGTGATTGTGATTAACCCCGTCAAAGGAGATAGCCCTAAAATCATTGCTTCCCTGAAGCGAGCTCGAGAGGCAGGGATTAAAATCATTGCAGTGGATAGTCAGCTCAGCCATTTCACGGTGGATGCCAGTGTGGTGTCGGATAATTACCAAGCCGGGGTCTTGGTCGCCCAGCGCCTGATGAAGCAGAAATGAGGCGAAGATCCTACTCTTAGAGCATAAGGGGACGGTATCGGCAGAGCAACGGATCCAAGGGTTCTTAGATACCATTCAGTCGGATCCTGCCTATCAGGTTGTTGGGAGAGAAGAGACCCGTGGTCAAACGGAATTGGCCTTACCAGCTGTTTCCCAGGTCATTCAGGATGGTCTGGTATTTGATACGGTCGTGGCCTTAAATGATCGGGCAGCTATCGGAGCCCTAGCGGCCATCAAGGAAAACCAATTAGCTCAGCCGATTTCTATCTATGGAATCGATGGCTCTCCAGATATGAAAGTTTTGCTCTCGACGACGGATGATATCGAAGGGACGGTTGCCCAATCTCCTCTTAAAATGGGGAGACAGGTGATGCAAGTAATTGAGTGCATGAGGACAGGAAAACCCTACAAGGAACAATATAAGATTCCAGTAGAGATGATTGATAAGGATAATGTTGACCGATACGATGTCAACGGGTGGCAGTAATGACCAAACTTCGTGGCATTCGTTATAGTTTGATTTTGCTAAAAATCATTAATTTTATCGCCATCTTATTTAGCAGTTCCCTCTACTTGCATGCGACCAATTACATCATTGCCAAGGGGCAAGGCTATCAATTATTGGAACAATTAAGAGAAATACCGAGTTCCCCAGCTCAGAACTTTTGGATTTCCATCCTCCTCTTTGGAGGGATTCTTCTTATTACATTTTATCGGATGCGCCCGGGGACACAGGAGTGGTCAGTTTTTGACAAGTGGAATATTCTAGAAATTTTACTGATGTTAGGCGTCATGATGTCCCTCAGCTTCTCCTACAATGGGATCATCCTCTTGGTATTTGCTGATATCTTTTACGGTTCTAAAGAGTTTAGTAGTTCCAAGGACAGGCGCTACTGGTTTGCCTTTATCCTTCTGAGTTTCATTGTCCTCCTTGTGACCAACTATGACATCCTCTCTCTCGTCGTGCAGTTGCCGTCGCTAGATACCTATATCGCCTTCTATCCTTCATCGATTCGGATGCTCATCTTATTCGCTAAAAATGCGCTAGCTTCCTTAAATATGGTTGTCTTTATTATTTCTCTTCTCTTTTACATTTTATCGGTAGTAGCAGAGCACCATCGAATCGAAAAAGAGTTAGAAATGGTATCGCAAGTCAATACGGAATTAAATAGCTACATGGCCCTTTCGGAAAAAATTGCGGAGGACCGGGAGCGCAAGCGGATCGCACGAGAGATTCACGATACTCTGGGCCATGCCTTGACGGGCATTTCTGCAGGGATTGATGCGGTTGGGGTTCTGATTGATATTGATCCTGGTCGTGCCAAGACCCAGTTGCAATCGGTCTCTACGGTTGTACGAGATGGAATCAAGGACGTCCGGGGCTCTTTGAACAAGCTGCGACCAGGTGCCCTGGAGGATCATACCTTGAGGGATGCAGTTTTGAAATTGGTTCACGAATACCAAGCCATTTCCCACTTACAAGTCGATCTGACCTATGACTGGGATGAGGTGGATCTAGATGTCATGGTGGAGGATACTGTCTTTCGCGTGATTCAGGAGTCCATGACCAATTCTGTCCGCCACGGTCATGCCAACTACATGAAGATTTCCTTTTTGGTGGAAGATGCCTATGTCATGATTCTCCAAGATAATGGGGTCGGCTTTGACCAACTGCAGGTCGGCTACGGCTTGAAGCAAATGCGAGAGCGGGTCTCTATCTTGGGAGGAAGGATCGAATTTGCCAATCAAAATGGCTTTTATACACGAATTGAATTGCCCAAAGAAAAAGGAGGAAAAGTCTTATGATTAAAGTAATGATTGCGGATGACCAAGCGCTGATTCGCGAATCGCTCCAAATTATTTTATCTGCTCATCAAGATATTCAGGTGACTTCTGCGGTAGCAGACGGTCATGAGGTGCTAGAGCGAATCCCCCAAGATCGACCAGATGTCGTACTGATGGATATTCGTATGCCCAAGATGGATGGCGTGATGGCGACAAAAGAAGTCAAGGAACGCTTCCCTGAGGTGAAAATCATCATTCTAACAACCTTCGACGATGATGATTTCATCTTTCGGGCTCTGAAATATGGAGCCTCAGGGTATTTGCTCAAAGGAGCTTCCACAGAGGAGCTCTACCAAGCCATCCAAATTGTCTACCATGGAGGAGCCATGATTAATCCCAATATTGCCAGCAAGGTTTTTCAGATTTTTTCTCAGATGGCTCAGAGCAATTACACAATCTCCGTCTCTGAAGAATATGTGAGCGACTTATCCCTGACCGAATGGCGCATCATCCAGCAGATTGGTTTCGGAGAGTCTAATAAGGAAATTGCAGCCAAATTGTTCCTGTCTGAGGGAACCATTCGGAATTACCTGTCCACTATTTTGTCTAAGTTGAACCTGCGGGATCGGACCCAGTTAGCTATCTGGGCTGTTCAAAAAGGGGTGACTACTAAAGATTTTGGAACAGAAAGTGATGGCCGATGAAGAAAAACGTAAGATGCGAGACGCCAGATTGTTTCTTGGGATCTTCTTGCTTCTTCTGCTTGCTGGTGGGATTTGGTGGCAGCAACAGCCTAGGATTGTCCGCTTGGGGGTCTACGCGGGCTCTAGTTGGGATGTGCCCACCCAAACAGAAGAAAAAGTCTTGGACCAAGCGATTGCTCGTTTCGAAAAAACGCATCCAGGGGTAAAGATTGTCTACGAAAGCGGGATTCCGAAGAATCGATATGCGAGCTGGTTAGCCAATCAGATCCTCCATGGGCAGGAGCCCGATCTCTATATGGTATCCAGTACAGAGTTGCCAGTGTTAGCAGCGCGTGGGGCAGTAGAAGATTTGACTCCCTTAATGGGCAAACAGGTCGATCCTTCTCATTTTTATCCAGTCGCCCTAGAAGCAGGCAAGTACAAGAATCGTCAATATGCTCTTCCTTTCGAGAGCAATCCCGTTTTGATGTGTGTCAATAAGGATTTATTGGAAAAGGAAGGGATTGCTATTCCAAAAGAGGGGTGGACCTTGGAGGAATTTTATACGATTTGTCAAAAAGTGACGCGGGATACGGATGGAGATGGCGAGCTGGATCAGTTTGGAAGTACAGATTATACCTGGCGGGAGGCTTTGGCAGCCCATGGGGGCCAGCTTTTCCGTCAGGACAGCATTAATCTTACGAGTAAAGAAATGAAGCGCTCGCTCTATTTTGTCGAAAAACTCGAAGCCCTTCATGGCAACTTCAATGTCACTTCTAAGGATTTTGATGAAGGCAAGGTCGCTTTCTATCCGATGACCTTGGCCCAGTACCGAACTTATAAACCTTATCCCTATCATGTGGCCAAGTATTCAAATTTCACTTGGACCTGTATCCCTATGCCAGGGGCTTCTGGCTCGACTCCGTCAACCTTAGTGGATACATCCCTGTTTGCTCTGTCTTCGCGGGCCAGTGCGAGCAAGGAGGCCAAGGAATTCATGGAATTTTTGACCCAGGACCAGCAGGTCCAGCAGGAACTCTTTCGGCAGTCGCAGGGGACCTCTGTCCTCCCTTCTGTCGTCAATAGTTCAAAGAGCCGGGACCTTCTTAAAGCGGATGATTTCGGGGTTGATTCTCTGACGAATCAGACCTTGGACCAGATTATGAAAAAAGCTGTCCTAAGCACTCCTGGCAACCTGCCAACTGATATCTGGGATCGGTTGGATTATTTGATTCATAATGCCCTAAAAGCAAAGGATATTGATAATTAATTGCCTCAAATTCAAAAGATTATTGAGGAAATGCTTCGAGAGAAGTTTCGTTAAGAGCAACTAGGCATCTGTCAAGTGACAGATGTCATTTTTTTATTGACAGATGTCAACTTTTCTTTGTGACAAATGACAATAGTAAAACGCTTACAAAAGCAATACAATAAGGTCATCATAAAGGAGGCGAAAGGATGAAGTATCTGGTATTGGTCAGTCATGGTGGACTGGCAGAAGGTCTGAAAAGTTCACTGGCTATGTTTGCTGGGGATAAAATCGATCAGGTGATTGCGGTCGGATTGAAAGAAGGCAAATCAGTAGATGATTTTGCTCATGATTTTCGTCAGGCGCTTTCCCCTTTGACAGATGAGGACTCTGTCTTAGTTCTAGCAGACATTGTAGGTGGCAGTCCTTTGACAACGGCGGCAACGGTGCTAGAGGAACAAGGGAAGCTGAGTACAGCCTTGATCTTAGGTGGAATGAACTTGACCATGGCGCTGACAGCAGTTGTGATGAAGGACATGATGGAGGGGGCTGATCTAGCTCAGGTGATTTTATCCGAAGCTTCCACTGCCTTGCAAGAATTTGCCCTTGCCCCGGTAGAGGGTGACGATGAAGAAGATGATGATATTTAACTAAGGGAGGTTAGAAAATGGTAGTATCATTTGTACGAATTGACGACCGTATGATCCACGGTCAAACAGTAACTCGATGGGCTAAAGAAAAGCCTTGTGATGGCTTGATTGCTGTCAACGACGCGGCAGCTTCTAATAAGGTCTTGATCCAAGCCTATAAAGGGGCTTCGGATAAGAAAACCTTTGTTTGGACTAAGGAAGCTTTCAAAGAAAAATCTGCAAAAGTAACGGAATCAGAAACTCGCTATTTCTTGATTACTAAGAACCCCATCGATATGAAAGAAATTTTGGTCGACCAAGGGTTTGTCCCAGGCGATGTCAAAGAAATCATTGTCGGTCCTGCAAATGACCGCCCGGGTGCTGTGAAATTGGGGAACAACCAATCCATCACCCAGGAAGAAGCAGAAGCCATCGAAGCCATTCAGGCTGCAGGCTACAAGGTGAAATTCCAGTTGCTTCCAGATGTATCCATCGGTTACTGGGATGATTTTAAATCAAAATTCGGATTCTAGAGAGGGGAGCATCCTAGCTCTTCGTCACTAAACTATACTTACAAACAAAGGAGCGTTTGTTATGACAATTTCATGGATTCAAGCAATCTTGCTTGGTATTTTCGCCAGCTTGTCTTCAATGCCTGGTATGGGTGGTTCCAGTATCGGGAACTATACACTTGGTCGTCCCCTAGTTGGTGGGTTAATCTCAGGGTTGATCCTTGGAGATGTGACAACCGGTATCATGGTCGGGGTAGCCCTTCAGGTCGTATATATCGCCTTGGTTACTCCTGGTGGAACTGTATCTGCCGATGTACGGGCTATTTCTTATATCGGAATTCCCCTTTCTATCTTATTTGTTCATGCTAACAATATCACGGGTGAGGCAGCAATTGCAGCAGCAGCAGCCCCAATCGGTGCAGCCGTTGGGACTATCGGTACCGTTCTTTTCTACGGTACTGCGACCATGAACTTGCTTTGGCAACATATCGGTTGGAAAGCCGTTGAAGAAGGAAACTTCAAAAAACTCTATGCAGTTGACTGGGTTTACCCATGGATTTCTCACTTCCTCTTCTCCTTCCTTCCAACCATGATTATCACCAAATACGGTGAAAACATGGTGGATTTGATGAAACAATACCTTCCAATGGATGGTTACTGGATGAAAGCCCTCTTTACAGTCGGTGCCCTTCTTCCATGTGTCGGTATTGCCATCCTCTTGAAGCAAATCGTTACAGAAGTGAGAGACTTCATTCCATTCTTTGTTGGATTTACCTTGGCAAAATCTCTTGGCTTGAACCTGGTAGCGAGTGCGGTAGTTTCATTGATCTTTGCAGTGATCTACTATGAACTTGAAGTGATTAAAACAATGAAAGTCGTCCCTGCTGGAGCAAATGACTTTGACGATGATGAGGAGGATATCTAAGATGGCTGATAAAAAGAAAATTTCAAAGAAAACGCTAACCAAAGCATTCCATCATTGGTATTATGGTCACTTGACTTGTTTCTCTCAAGAACATATGCAAACCTTTGGGTATTTGACTTCGATGCTTCCAATCGTGGAAGAAATGTATGATTCCAAAGAAGAACAAAAAGAAGCCATGCAAACCTATACAGCCTTCTTCAACACTGAGCCCCAACTAGGATCTCTTGTTGTAGGGATCACAGCTGGTTTGGAAGAAGCGCGTGCCAATGGAGAAGCAGTAGATGGCGAAACCATCAACGGGATGCGTGCTGGTTTGATGGGCCCAATCGCTGGGATTGGGGACTCCTTGGTTGTTGGGACCTTAATCCCTGTACTTCTCGGGATTGCCCTTGGTCTTTCTAAAGGCGGAAACATTGCAGGAGCTCTCTTCTATATCGTCGTTTGGAACCTCTTGGTCTACTTAGGCATGCGTTTCGCCTTCTTCAAAGGGTATCACTTAGGGGACAAGGCTGTTGAATTCCTTGTAGGACCAAAAGGACAAGCCCTTCGTAAAGCGATTAGTGTGGTCGGTGGTATGGTCATCGGTGCCGTAGCAGCGACTTGGGTCTCTGTTACAACAGCCCTCGAATTCAAAAATGCTGACGGAGAAGCCTTCCTTAAAATCCAAGAAAAGATTGATGGCGTCTATCCAGGTCTCTTGACTGCTGCCTTTATCACGCTTTGCTGGTGGCTCATGGCGAAGAAGAAAGTCTCACCAAACAAGGTCATGCTTCTCTTAGTCATCATCGCCTTAGCTGGGGTAGCTCTTGGAATCTTTGATCCAGGTCTCAAATACTAAGAGAAAACTGGAAACAGTTTATTGCAACCGGAGCATTGAGAATGAAGTACGTGACCTCCTTTACGAATACTTCATTCTCAATTTTTATTGAAGGAGGCATCTATGCACACCAGACAAGAATTAATAAAAAGGGTATGAGACGGAAATTCGCTACCAACGCCATATGTTGGAAAACTTGGGTCGCTGGTTTAGTGTGCTCTTTCTCATGGCCAGTATTGGTGGACTGCTGATTTATTTCTTTCACAAGACTTCCCTCCTATTTTTGATCTTAGGTAGCTTGGTCGCCCTGATTGGAATAGCAGGGATGTTGCTAGTGGGGTATGGGATGTATCGTGGTCGAGCCAACTTACAAAAAAAGTCATCCAAGCTTACCAACAAAAACTAAATTTGGTTGGCTAGAAATCGAAAACACTTCGAAGAGATTGAGGTGTTTTTTTCTTGACTATTTTTGACCAAGTGATACAATAGAAACATGAGTTAGCACTCGATGTTGAAGAGTGCTAAAATACAAGAACGGAGGAATGACATGTTAAAACCATTAGGAGACCGCGTGGTCTTGAAAGTAGAAGAAAAAGAGCAAACAGTCGGTGGCTTTGTCATCGCAGGAGCAAGTCAAGCTGAAACCAAAACAGCAGAAGTCATCGCTGTAGGTGAGGGAGTTCGGACCCTCAGTGGCGAGTTGGTAGCACCAAGTGTCAAAGTCGGTGATACGGTCTTGGTGGAAAATCATGCAGGCGTTGATGTGAAAGACGGCGATGAGAAGTACACGATTGTTGGGACTGCAAGTATTCTTGCCATTGTTGAAGCCTAAAGAATCAGAAAGGAGAAAGATGTATGTCAAAAGAAATTAAATTTTCATCAGATGCTCGTGCAGCCATGGTCCGTGGGGTGGATATCCTAGCAGATACTGTGAAAGTGACCTTGGGACCAAAAGGTCGCAATGTGGTGCTTGAAAAATCATTTGGGTCACCATTGATCACCAATGATGGGGTGACCATCGCCAAAGAAATCGAATTGGAAGACCATTTCGAAAATATGGGTGCCAAATTGGTATCAGAAGTTGCTTCGAAGACCAACGATATCGCTGGAGACGGAACAACCACTGCGACTGTCTTGACCCAAGCCATCGTCCGTGAAGGGATCAAGAACGTTACAGCGGGTGCGAATCCAATCGGTATCCGTCGTGGGATTGAAGCAGCGGTTGCGACTGCTGTTGAAGCCTTGAAAAACAATGCCATTCCAGTTGCTAATAAAGAAGCCATCGCCCAGGTTGCAGCTGTCTCTTCTCGCTCTGAAAAAGTTGGTGAATACATCTCAGAAGCCATGGAAAAAGTGGGCAACGATGGGGTGATCACGATTGAAGAATCTCGTGGAATGGAAACAGAGTTAGAAGTTGTTGAAGGAATGCAGTTTGACCGTGGTTACCTCTCTCAATACATGGTCACTGATAATGAAAAAATGGTGGCAGACCTTGAAAATCCTTATATCTTGATCACCGACAAGAAGGTATCAAACATACAAGAAATCTTGCCATTGCTGGAAAGTATCCTTCAAAGCAACCGTCCGCTCTTGATCATTGCGGATGATGTGGATGGAGAAGCCCTCCCAACGCTTGTCTTGAACAAGATTCGTGGAACCTTCAATGTCGTAGCTGTTAAGGCACCAGGATTTGGAGACCGTCGCAAAGCTATGCTAGAAGACATCGCGATCTTGACAGGCGGAACTGTTATCACAGAAGATCTCGGTCTTGAGTTGAAAGATGCGACCATCGAAGCCCTTGGTCAAGCAAGTAAAGTGACAGTGGACAAAGATAGCACAGTCATTGTGGAAGGTGCAGGAAATCCTGAAGCTATCGCTAACCGTGTGGCCGTGATCAAATCACAAATCGAAACCACAACTTCAGAATTCGACCGTGAAAAACTCCAAGAACGCTTGGCTAAATTGTCTGGTGGCGTTGCAGTCATCAAGGTCGGAGCTGCAACCGAAACTGAGTTGAAAGAAATGAAACTCCGTATCGAAGACGCCCTCAATGCGACACGCGCAGCGGTTGAAGAAGGAATTGTTGCCGGTGGTGGTACGGCCCTTGCCAATGTTATTTCTGCAGTTGCAACCCTTGAATTGGAAGGGGATGAAGCGACAGGACGCAACATCGTGCTTCGCGCCTTGGAAGAACCTGTACGCCAAATCGCCCACAATGCAGGCTATGAAGGGTCAATCGTTATCGATCGCTTGAAACATGCGGAAGTCGGAACAGGCTTCAATGCTGCAACAGGTGAATGGGTCAACATGATTGAAGCAGGAATTATCGACCCAGTGAAGGTGAGCCGTTCAGCCCTTCAAAATGCGGCTTCCGTAGCAAGCCTTATCTTGACGACCGAAGCAGTGGTAGCCAACAAACCAGAACCAGCTCCAGCAGCGCCAGCTATGGATCCAAGCATGATGGGTGGGATGATGTAATCTGATACCAATGATTGGTGCTAAAGCACCGAATCATTGGACGGTAGCCGCTATGTCGCGGTCTACCTAATCATCTTACTAGCTCAAAGGGAGGAAAGTATCGTTCCTCCCTTTTCACGTCGTAACCCCGTGTCAATTTATTAGGTGGATTTGTAGTTTACGGCAAGTACTATGGTGTCTTGCCGAAGTGTCTTACTAAGAAAACAAAGAAGGCGTTATCGGCCTTCTTTATTTTCTGTCGTAACCTGTGTGCTTGATTGAGGCTATGCCTCTAATCATTTGACGCCAACCGCTATCAGGCGGTTTGGCTAAACGTCTTACTAGCTCAAAGGGAGGAAAGTATCGTTCCTCCCTTTTTCGCGTCGTAACCTGTGTAATAAAGCACCTAATCATTGGACAGTAGTCGCTATGTTGCGACCTACCCAATCATTTTACTTGCTCAAAGAAGTTAGCAGGTCTCCAATCCTCAATCAATCATTGGATGAACTGTCTGACGCAGTAGCTGATTGCCCAAAGCACTGCTTGGAGGTGGCGGATAGGACTTGCGAAGCAAGTTACTTAAATCTTCCCTTCGCTTTTCCAAGCTCGGAAGAGTCCTAATCAGCCTTGGGGGGCGAGAGTGCATATTTATATATATTACAAAAGTTTGTGAAATAAATTTGGCTGAAGCCGGTCTTTTCTACAGATTGGTTTCCTTTCTTGAAGAACCTAAGATCAATCCGATGGGGATCAGAGCAGTTATTTGAGGTGCGGATTTTTGTTTACATATAGTGAAATCACGGGAAGAATAACCTTTGAAGTAGGTGGATAGATAGTTGGTGTTTTGAAGTAACCTGCCTGTTCGATATTTGGAACAAAAATGCAATACAAATTCCTTTATTTTGTAACAAAGATGCGTTAAAATATAGGAAGTAGATAAATGTTCTACACTAGAGCAAGGGGGGAATACTTCCCACATACATGTCTAAAGACAAAAACTTGATCGAATAAATTAAAACTTTTTGATTCTTAATTTTTATCGACCTTTTTCATATTAAACTTTTTCATCCACCCCTTGCTAAGGCTCTTCCAGATTTTTCTGGGGGAGTTTTTTTCTATTTCATAAACATTTCACATTTCTTTTCTATAATAACTATAACAAATGATGAAAGCGCCCATTTTGCATTGCTGTGGGCTTTGAAATGGAGGGTGAGTTCATGCTCTTACAACAGGCAATTGCCTATATTACTCGAAAAAGAACGAGGAATCTGGTTCTCTTCCTGATTCTCCTCTTGATCCTCTCTTGCTTATATTTCTGTTTTTCACTGATGCAAGTAGGAGGAAGGCTGGAGGAACATATCAAACAGTCGGCTGGGACCAGTTTTGCCCTGACCAGTAAGCAGGGGAATACTCCCTTTGCGCTGAAGGAGGCTGAAAAGGTGCAGCGACTAGCTGGGGTGGGAGGCATGGTTCCTCAATATGAAAGTCCCGTTCGCATTCTTGGTAAAGAAGCGGTGACGGGACAGCAGTCGGTGGAGCGAGACGATTTGGGGCAGGAAGCCAAAGCAAGCGCTAGGCGCTGTTTTCACCCAGAAGACAGACCAGCACCTGGATTTCCGCAGTGGTAGTTTCCAACTGGTGCAAGGAAAGCACTTATCCGACAAGGCTCGCGGGCAGATCTTGATCCACGAAGAGTTGGCTAAGAAGAACAAGCTAAAGGTCGGCGATTCCTTGACCTTATCCAGCTTTCAGATGGGAGAGACTCCCGCCAAAGAGCAAACCTTTAAAATCGTTGGGATCTTTTCAGGTAAGAAACAGGAAAAATTCACAGGAATGACCTCTGATTTGAGTGAAAACCAAGTCTACCTCCCTTATGAGGATGCGACTAAGCTTCTTGGTCTCAGTCAGCAAGAAGTGACCCAGGTCACCTTTGGAGTCAAAGATCCTGAGAAAATCGATGCCCTCTTGAAGCAAGTTAAAAGCTTGGATCTAGATTGGCAGTCTCTGCGTGTGGTCGAAGATCGCAAGGCCTTTGACCAGATGAAAGAATCCTCTCAGACCTTAGAAGGCCTGGTACGGATCATGATGATCGTCCTCTAGTGACTGGAGCCGGTGCCCTATCGCTCTTACTCAGTCTCTGGACACGGGAGCGGATCCATGAAATTGGGGTGCTCTTATCCATTGGGAAGAGCAAGGGCCGGATCTTTAGACAGTTCCTCTTGGAGGTGGTGCTGGTATCCTTACTAGCGGTGATCCCAGCCTTTCTCATCGGGCGGATAGTCAGCCATCGTTTCTTAGAACAGTTTGTCGGAGAGACCGGTCAACAGCAGACCCTAGACTTGCTCAACCAAATCCCTCAAGGTCTTTCCTTAGGAATCGCCTATGCTAGCCTCTTATGCTTGATCCTTCTGTCGCTCGGTGTAACTACCAGCATGATCTGGCGCAAGACCCCAAAAGAAATATTAACAAAAATGAGTTAAGGAGAAATGACACATATGTTAGAACTCAAGAATGTAGCCTATAGTTACCAAAGCTATAGTGAAGATATCCTCTCAAATGTGAACTATCAGTTCGAAAATGGGACATTTTACAGTATTATTGGCCAGTCGGGAACTGGGAAATCAACCCTCCTCTCCCTCCTAGCTGGTCTGGACAATCCCAAGAAGGGGCAGGTTCTCTTTGATGGGGAGGACATTCAGACCAAAGGGTCTAGCTACCATCGCAAGCACCATGTTTCCTTGGTTTTTCAGAATTACAATCTGATTGATTATTTGACGCCACTTGAAAATGTCCGCCTGGTCAACAAGCAGGCAGGGAAAGAAATTCTCTTGGAATTGGGATTGGACGAAACGCAAATCAAACGCAATGTCCTCCAACTATCCGGAGGGCAGCAGCAACGGGTGGCCATTGCGCGTGCGCTCGTTTCAGAAGCACCTGTCATCTTGGCTGATGAGCCGACGGGCAACCTAGACGAACAGACAGCAGGTGATATCATTGCGATTTTGAAGAAATTGGCCAAGGAACGCCAAATGTGTCATCGTCGTCACCCACAGTAAGGAAGTGGCAGAGGCCTCCGATGTGGTCTTGGAATTGAGTCGCCGTAGCCTCGTTGAGAAGAGCAAGTAAGGAGGGAATGCTATGTTGCGAAATGCTTTTGCTTATATCACACGTAAATGGCCCAAGTCTCTCTTGCTCTTTGCCATCATTCTCCTCATGGGGACCTTGAGCTTGATTGGACTCTCCATGAAGGGAGCGACCCAACAAGCTTCATCGGAAAGCCTGGGATCCATCACCAATAGCTTCTCCATGCAGATCAACCGCAGGACCAATCCAGGAACCCCTCGGGGAGCTGGGAATATCAGAGGAGAAGATATCGAAAAAATCAGCCAGGTAGAGGGGATCACCTCCTCCATCAAGCGGATCAATGCCATCGCAGATATCCTAGACCACGAGATTATTGAGACTGAAGAAACCCTGCAAAATCAATCTCCAGAGCGGGCCAAGCACTTTAAGAATACCTTGATGGTGACAGGGGTCAATGACTCTTCTAAAGAAGATAAGTTTGTCTCTGGAGCCTACAAGCTGGTCCAAGGAGAGCACCTGACAGACAAGGACAAAAACCAAATCCTCATGCACGAAGATTTGGCGAAAAAGAATGGTCTCAAGGTGGGCGATAAGGTGCGCCTCAAGTCCAATCTCTATGATGCTGACAATGAAAAAGGGGCTAATGAAACTGTCGAAGTAACCATTAAAGGTCTGTTCTCAGGGAAGAACCAAGCTCCTCTAACTTACGCCCAAGAATTGTATGAAGATACCCTCATTTCTGACCTAGATACAGCTGCCAAGCTCTATGGCAATACTGTTCAAACAGCTACTTATGAGGATGCGACCTTCTTTGCCAAAGGGGATCAAGACCTCGATAAATTAATCGAAAAAATCAAAGCCTTGGATATCCCATGGAATTACTATGACCTAGTCAAGAGCTCTTCTAACTACCCAGCCTTGCAAATCGATCAGCAGTATGTTCCAAGTGGCGAACTACTTGTTTATCGGTAGCCTCATCTTTGCTAGCTTGCTTCTCACCCTTCTCCTCGTCTTGTGGCTCAATGCCCGTCGCAGAGAAGTTGGTATCTTGCTGGCTCTAGGACTCTCCAAGGTGCAGATTGCGGGGCAATTCGTGGCAGAATTAATCATGATTTCCATCCCAGCCTTCCTCCTCTCCTATGGAGTCGCAGGTCTTCTTGCCAAAGGAGTCGGAGATACGGTGCTTAAGAACGTAACCAGTGGCATTGCTAAACAAATGGCTCAAGAATCCTCTGCAGCCAACCTTGGTGGAGGAGCTGAGGCAGAAAGCTTCAGTAAGACCCTGACAGATATCCATATGGACATCCAACCGAGCCAATTGTTGGTGATTGTTTTGGTCGGTGGGCTTCTCTTGATTCTGGTGTCCATCCTTTCTTCTCAATGGCTCTTGCATAAGAAACCAAAGGAACTCTTGGTGGATGTCGAATAAGAGATTGTTTCCTAAAATAGAAATAGGGTATAATAGGAGGTAGAAGTTTCTTAGATAAAAAGGAAAGTGTATGAAGATACTAATCGTAGAAGATGAAGTCCTGATTCGAGAAGGGATGAGCGACTATCTCATGGAATGTGGCTATGAGGTCTTTGAAGCAGGCGATGGGCAGGAGGCCCTGGACCTCTTTCACAGAGAAGCGCCAGATCTAGTCTTGTTGGATATCCAGCTTCCCATCCTTAATGGCTTGGAAGTCCTCAAGACCATTCGCAAGACCAGCTCAGTCCCTGTCCTCATGCTAACAGCCTTCCATGACGAGGACTATAAGTTGACAGCCTTTGGAGAGATGGCAGATGGCTACCTGGAAAAACCCTTCTCCTTGTCCCTCTTGAAGGTCCGTATCGAAGCTATTTTTAAAAAGCTTCAGCCTTCACGGGTCTTCACCTATGGAGAGGCACGGGTGGATTTTGAGAGCTACACAGCCAGCCTAGCAGGCCAAGCCATTTCCATGAATGCCAAGGAGTTGGAAATCTTGGAATACTTGCTCCAGCATGAGGGCAAGGCCCGGACCCGCTCTCAGATCCTCGATGCCGTCTGGAAGGAGACGGAGGAGATTCCTTTTGACCGGGTGATCGATGTCTATATCAAGGAACTACGAAAAAAACTGGAGCTGGACTGTATCGTTACGGTACGCAATGTCGGCTATAAATTGGAGAGGCCATGACCAAACGGAGTATCTTTGCAAAAATCTTTCTGATTACCTTTGCCCTTTTTAGTAGCTTAGTCATCCTTCTCCATGCTTCGGTTTACTTTATTTTCCCGTCGACCTATATCGAGTCCCAGCGCCAGACGATTTTGAAAAAATCGCAAGCCCTGGCTAAGAGTTTCCAGGGCCAGGAAGAAGGGACCATTGAGTCAGTCATCGACCTTTATTCCAAGACCAATGATATCAAGGTGTCTATCAAAGGAAAACAAAAACAAAATGCCCTAGAGGTCAAGGATGACCTGCTCCTGAACCCTGATAGCCAGAACAATTCCCTGGTCATTGAAGAGCGAAAGATTCAGACCAAGGAAGGGAAAGACTTGACCTTGCAATTCTTAGCGACTGTTGATTCGCAAAAGGAAGCGCGGGACATCAGTCTGGGCTTTCTTCCCTATAGTCTCCTTGCTTCCTTTGTTCTGTCGTTGATTGCCTCCTATCTCTATGCCCGCATGATTTCTGCTCCGATCCTTGAGATCAAGCAGATGACCAAGCGGATGAAACGGCTGGATCGGACAGCCAGTCTTCCCATTCATTCGCAGGATGAGATTGGCGTTCTCAAGCAACAGATCAACGACCTCTATCACCATCTTTTAGAGGTGATCGACAATCTAGAGCAGCAGAAACAGGAAAATCTGAAGTTGGAGCAGATGAAAGTCGAATTTCTAAGAGGGGCTTCGCATGAGCTCAAGACTCCTCTGGCCAGCTTGAAGATTATCCTAGAAATATGCGGGATAAGATTGGCCGCTACAAGGACCGGGACCGCTACCTGGCGGTCTCCCTCGATATTGTCGATGAGATGAACCAGATCGTCCTAGAAATCCTGTCCCTGTCCTCTGTCCAAGAATTGGCCGGAGACAAGGAATGGATCCAGCTGGATCAAGTTTTAGAGCAGATCCTCGACCAGTACAAGGTCTTGGCTCAATCCCGCTCGCTCACGATTGACAATCAGATCTCAGCTAAACCAGTCTATATGGACCCAGCGATTCTGAAATTGGTCCTCTCAAATGTCATCAGTAATGCCGTCAAGCATTCGGATGCGGGTGGAGAGATCCAGCTCCGTCTCGAAGAAGAAGGGACGCACTTGGCGATTGAAAATACCAGCCAGGAAATGGTAGAGACCGCCGAACTGCCAATGACCGCTAGCCGTCAGAAGAAGGAAGGCGGTCTGGGACTCTTCGTGGTCCAACACTTGCTAGACCATGAAGAACTGGCCTATCAATTTGATAAAACGGCTATGGGCTTGCGCTTCCGTATGGAACTGCCCAAAGATCCACAAGAATAAAAAGAGGCTGGGACAAAAGTCCTAGCCTCTCAATTATTTTTGGATTGTTTAGCAAGACGCAGTGGTTGAGTGGGCTCTACTACGCTGATTTCATCAGCTTTTACAGTCCTACTCAACTGTGCGGAGGTGGGACGACGAAATCGAATTCTAACGAATTACCGATTTCTGTCCCACTCTCTTGTATTTAATCAACCTTTTCTACCTTTAGCAATTGGCCGTGTTTTAATTCATAAATGGTATCCACATAGGTCAGGATGGAGCGGTCATGGGTCACCATGATGGCGCTCTTGTTTTTGGATTTGACTTCTTTCTGGATCAACTGGGCGATTTCTTGCCCTCGATCTGGGTCTAGGCTAGCCGTTGGTTCATCGGCCAAGATGACCTGTGGATTTCCGATGAAGGCCCGAGCAATGGCTGCACGTTGTTTTTGTCCACCGGACATCTGATTCGGATATTGGTGGTAACAAGCTTCGATGCCCAGATCTGCCAACAAGGCTTTGACCTCCTCTTGGCGTTTTTTCTTGTCCTTCTCCCCTTTTAATTTGGCCACCAGTTCTAACTGGTCACCGATTTTCATATAGGAGAGGAGCTGGTGATCTTGAAAGATAAAGCCGAGCAATTCCAGCCGTTTTTGCGTCCACTGGCCTTGGTTGAGGCCGGTCAAGTCTTGGCCAGCGATAGAAATCCGCCCCTCGTCCGCTGATAAGAGTAAACCAGCGATAGCTAAGAGAGTGGATTTACCGGATCCTGAAGGGCCCAAGATCGCGACAAATTCGTTGGGTTCGACGCTTAAATTCAGCTGGTTGAGGACATGGTGCATCTGGCTACCATCGGCGTAGGATTTTCTGATATTTTCTAATGCAATAATGGCCATCTTATTCTCCATTTCCACCAATGACTTCGATTGGATCTACTTTTTTGATTTTGACAAGGGACAAGGCACCACACAAAATAGAGGTCAGGATAAAGCTAACCGAGATGGTGAGATTGTCTTTCAGGGTCATAAAGGAAGGGACGCTATTAGGTAAATGGTGCCATTATGGTTGCTAAGCCAAGTCCCAGCAACACTCCGATGAGGGAGATAATGGTGAGCTGGGATAGTTGGACATAGGTAATCTGGCTCATGGACATGCCAATAGCCTTCAAGACGCCGAACTGTTTCAACTTCTGCAGGGTCAAGATATAGAAGAAGACCCCAAGGATAGCAGAAGAAGCGAGTAAGAGCACCCACGTAATCATCCGTAGCGTCAGGTTTTGAGCCTTGTAGCCAGGGATTTTATCGATCACTTGCTTCTTATCCGCCACCATTAAGTTGCTGGCTAGATCGCTAGAAGGGATGTCTTTCTTAGTCACAAGGGTTTGGGCTTGCCATTGATAGCTTGGATCTGTCTTTTGCCGCATGCCTGTGTAGGTATCCGAGCTGATAAAACCAATCTCGCTGTAGCCGTATTTGGCATTTTTCGCGAAGGCCACGACCTTGAGTTTTTGCTTAGAAGTTTTGTCAATCACGTGATCGCCGACTTGGATCCCTTCATCCTCTTTGAAAGAACTGTCCAAAATGACCTCGTTTTTCTTTAGGTCGGAGATCTTGAGGTCTGTATCTTCCATGATTGGATTGAGGATTTCTTCTTCGTTGTGATCGGTCGCGAAGTAGGTGATATCCAGAGTATTGGAATCCTCTGTTTTTGAGACGGTTGCCCGCTGGATGGACAAGCCCGAATAGTCCATTCCCTCTATCTTTTGGACCTCATCTAAATCTTTCTCCGTAATGGTTGAGAAGGGGATAATCCCTTCTGAGTCCGTCGAAAGGATGTAGTGTAGCGACCCATAGTTATCGATTTGAGCTGATACCGAACGGCCCAGTCCATTTGTCAGACCGGACAAAAACACCACCATAAACATGAGGATGGTAATGAGAAGTTCAATCAGGATAAACTTCTTGGGTTGGTATTTAATTTCATTCCATGCGATTTTCATATTCGTTCTCCTTTTAGCACGGAGGTGCTCAAGTAGCTTGGCACCTAAACATACTCTACCATCATACCACAAGTGGAGGGATAATATGGGGATGGTGTTTGGGGAAGGGGAAACGGATGTAAAAAAAGTGCGAGTTCAAAATTTTCAGCCTGTATCACCTTGACAATTCTTGTTAAAACTTGTAGAATGCAAAGGTACTAAGAACCTTTTAAAGTGGTTACTTGCTTTATTTATTATTCCAGTAGAAACTGTGTTAATTCCACAATTTACCATTATCAATTCCTTAGGTTTGGTCAATAATCGTCTTGCGGTTATTATTCCAGGATTGGCGAGTGTATTCAATATTTACTTATTTAGGAATTTCTTTATTGCAATTCCGGAAGGAATTCTCGAGTCTGCAAAGATGGATGGAGCAAGTATCGTTAGAATTTTCTTTAGAATTATGCTTCCAATGTCTAAATCTGCAGTTGCCACAGTTGGTGTTTTGTCATTTATGTCAAGTTGGAATGATTATATTTGACCATTGATGGTTTTGACAGATTCTTCTAAATTTTCAATGCAGGTTGCAATTACAACTACAACTATTAATACAACTCAACCAGTTTATATCAATCAGGTAATGGTTGTATTAACTATTTCAACGATTCCGTTAATTTTGGTCTATGTTATCGCTCAGAAATATATTGTTCAAGGTCTGGGTGGTTCCGGAACGGGAATAAAATAGGATATACTTATGATAAATAAAAAATTTACAGTAGAAAAAGCCAATCGTTTTATAGCAGAAAATAAACATCTGGTCAATACACAATATAAACCTGAGGACCACTTTTCAGCTGAGATTGGTTGGATCAATGATCCGAATGGATTTGTCTATTTTCGTGGAGAATACCATCTCTTCTATCAATTTTATCCTTATGATAGTGCTTGGGGGCCAATGCATTGGGGACATGCTAAAAGTAAGGACTTGGTGACTTGGGATCACTTGCCGGTTGCACTTGCACCTGACCAAGACTACGACCGCAACGGTTGCTTCTCAGGCTCAGCTATTGTCAAAGACGGTCGTCTCTGGCTCATGTATACTGGTCATATTGAGGAAGAAACTGGTGTCCGTCAAGTGCAAAATATGGCATTTTCAGACGATGGGATTCACTTTGAAAAGATTGACCAAAATCCAGTTGCGACAGGAGCAGACTTGCCAGATGAATTAATTGCCTCTGATTTCCGTGATCCAAAACTCTTTGAAAAAGAGGGACGCTATTATTCAGTAGTTGCTGCCAAACATAAAGATAGTGTGGGCTGTGTCGTTCTACTAGGGTCCGATAACCTAGTAGAGTGGCAGTTCGAATCCATCTTTTTAAAAGGAGTAGAACATCAAGGCTTTATGTGGGAATGTCCAGACTACTTCGAGTTAGATGGAAAAGACTGCATTATCATGTCACCAATGCGTTATCAACGTGAGGGTGATTCTTACCACAATATCAATTCTTCTGTTTTGGTAACAGGTAAAGTAGACTGGGAAGCTAAACAGTTCATTCCAGAAAAAGTAGAAGAAATCGACCATGGTCAAGATTTCTATGCACCACAATCATTAGAGGATGATCAAGGTCGTCGTATTATGATTGCATGGATGCAGACATGGGGTCGTACCCTTCCAACCCATGACCAAGGCCACAAGTGGGCATGTGCCATGACCTTACCGCGTGTACTTCGATTGAAGGATGGGAAGTTATTTCAAACTCCTATCAAGCATGGGGACCATCAGATTCAAATTGATGGTGATCAGCGTTATCGTTTGGGAAGCGATACAGATTATGTAGAGTTTGGTTATGATAGCACTGCCAAGCAAGTCTATATCGACCGTAGTCATCTGGCTCAGAAAATCCTCGGTGAAGAGGAAGAAGATACGAGCCGCCGCTATGTAGATGTAGAGGCTAAAGAATTGGAAGTATTTATTGATAAAAATTCCATCGAGATTTTTGTCAATCAAGGTGAAGCCAGCTTGACAGCAACCTATTACTTAACAGTGCCAGCTGAGCTAACCCGAATCGATTAAATTAAGTTATTTCTCCTAAAGAAAAAGTTCTCTTTCTATGAATGTGGAAAGAGATTTTTTTGTTTGAATGGATAGTAGAGAAAGGGTAGTGTAAAATAAGTTGTGTAAACACAAAAAGGAATAAATCCGTTATAGTAGAGTTGCAACACATTACTAGAAAGAGATTTATTCCTATGACTCGATTTACCACAGAATTGCTTAATTTCCTAGCTCAAAAGCAAGATATTGATGATATTTTTCGTTCTTCTCTTGAAACAGCTATGAATGCCTGCTTCAAGCAGAGCTATCAGCCTTTTTAGGGTATGAGCCCTATGAAAAAGTAGGCTATAATTCTGGGACTAGTCGTAATGGAACGTATTCATTTAAATTTGAAACCAAATATAGGAAAGTCATGGAAAGTCTGGAGAATCCGGATAATCTTTTAACTTTTTATCAGTTTCCCTACCAGATTTGGCACAGCCTTTATTCGACAAACCTCATTGAGTCTCTTAACAAAGAAATCAAACGTCAAACGAAAAAGAAGGTTTTTTTTCCTAACGAGGAGGCTCTGGACCGTTACCTAGTATTATAATTTCAAGCAAAGTCAGCGAATCCGTAAAGGGTTTGGCCAATGTTCTGACACACTTGAAAGCTTATTTGATTAAAACTTCATAACTCTACTAGAGTTTTTACACATAATTATTGACAGTATTTTTCCTTTCTGAGATAATAAAACGTCAGGAGGTATTATATGTCTAAACAAAAAATTAATCGCTTTGTCGGATCTATTGGAGCTTTTATTGGGATTCTTGTCTTTATTGCATATATTCCACAAATTATCGCTAACTTACAAGGAGAAAAAGCTCAACCATTCCAACCACTATTCGCATCAGTTTCTTGTTTAATTTGGGTAATCTATGGTTGGACAAAAGAACCTAAAAAAGATTGGATTCTCATCATTCCCAATGCAGCGGGAGTGATATTAGGTGGTTTAACTTTTATTACTTCTTTATAAAAATTATATAAACAAAACCAGCAACTTCATAAAAAAGTTGCTGGTTTTGTTCTGCCTATTGCATGAATTTGTAAGAATTTTTCATATTGAAAGTAATCAAAAATATTGAAATATAGCTGATTTTCGGGAGGTGCTTTTAGGTAATTTCAATGAAATGATTTAAAAATGGGGCAAATCAGTTATAGACAAGCAAAAAAGCCTTGTAAATCAAGGCTTTTTCCTGTTAATTTAGATGCCCCCTGCAGGGCTCGAACCTGCGACCCATAGATTAAGAGTCTACTGCTCTACCAACTGAGCTAAGGAGGCAAAAAAAAGCTGTATTGGTGCCGAAACTTCACGGTTTGTATTGAACCCGCGCAATTAAGCAGGTGGGCAACTTGCTCTAACTGAAGCTGCTTCCGCGTGATACGGCCTGCATGCTGTTAGAAGTCCTTTGTTTCCCTAATAATACAAAAAATAGTCGGTCAACACTTAAGTGTGAAGTCGTACACCACAGCGTTTCTATATGTATATGATACCATATTTCAAAAAAATTTCAAGAGAAAATCTCAATTTTTTGGAACCGATATCACCTTTTCTTGAGTTGATCAATCTTCTCTTTTGTCGTCCCTAGAGCTCTCTCGTATTTGCCATTTTCATTAGGAGTGAAATAGGAGACACCCTTAAGCTTGTCTGGTAGGTAGTCCTGTTGGACCCAATTACCAGGATAATTGGGGGGGGGTATTTGTAATCTTGGGCATTCCCCAAGGTCTTGCTTCCGGCATAGTGGCCATCCCGTAAATGGCGAGGGATGGGAAGGTTGCCCGACTTCCGGAGGTCAGCCAAGGCCTTGTCCATGGCGACGTAAGCCGAGTTGGACTTGGGTGAAAGGGCCAGATCAATGACGATGTTGGCGATGAGGATGCGGGCTTCGGGGAAGCCGATCCGCTCCGCTGCTTGGAGAGCTGTCACCGTATGGATCTGCGCATCTGGATTGGCCAGGCCGATATCTTCGTAGGCAATGACCGTCAAGCGACGAGCTAAGCTGGGTAGATCACCGGCTTCAATCAAACGTGCGGCATAGTGGAGACTAGCATCAACATCGGATCCGCGGATGGATTTTTGAAGAGCAGAGAGGACGTCGTAGTGGCCGTCTCCATCTTTGTCCATGGTGATGTAGCTGCGCTGGAGGCTGTTTTCCATGATGTCGAGACTGATGTGGCGAACGCCATCCTCCCCTTCCTTGGTAGAGAGGACGGCTAAATCGAGAGAGTTATAGGCAGAACGCAGGTCTCCATTGGTCGAAGTGGCGATGAAATCCAAGGCATCCTCGTCGAGGGTTACAGGAAAGTCAAAGCCCCGCTCAGAGTCGCTAAGAGCCAACTGGATAGCCTCTTTGACCTGCTCATTGGTCAAGGGTTCCAACTCAAAAATCTGTACCCGACTGCGAATGGCAGGCGTCACGGAGAAGAAAGGATTCTCAGTCGTTGCGCCGATCATGATGACCAGACCGCTTTCGAGCAAAGGCAGGAGAAAATCTTGTTTGGTCTTATCGAGGCGATGGATCTCATCCAAAAGCAGGACTAAGCCACCTGAAAACTTGGCTTCCTCTGCGATCTCTTGCAGGCGTTTTTTGCTGTCGACGGTTGCATTGAAGGTCCGAAAGGCATACTTAGTCGTACCCGCGATGGCAGAAGCAATACTGGTCTTGCCAATCCCTGGTGGGCCAAAGAGAATCATGGACGAGAGACGATTGGCCTCCACCATGCGGCGGATGATTTTCCCTGGTCCGACCAGGTGTTCTTGTCCGATGACCTGATCGATGGTTTTGGGACGCATGCGCAGGGCGAGATTGTCCGGCATGAGGGTCTCCTTTCTAGCTTTGTCTCCTTTAAAAGAGGCAGTTTTTATGGTAAGATTGTAGTAACTATTGTATCATATTCCGCTCTAAGAGTGGGAAATTAGAAAGAGGACACGATGTCTAAATATGGATTTTTGGATGTTTTAGAAGAGGAAATGGAAAAGGTCTTTCCCTTTGACTTTGAGATCAATTGGGATAAGAAAAATCATGCGGTAGAAGTGGCTTTTCTCTTGGAAGCACAGAATACGGGAGGGGTTGCCTTGGTCGATGAGTCGGGGGAAGAGTCTGACGAAGATATCTTCTTTGAAGAAGCTGTTATCTTCTACAATCCAGCAAAGTCGCATGTGGAAGATGATGCCTATTTAACGGCGATTCCTTATGAACCGAAAAAAGGCTTGTCTCGGGAGTTTCTAGCTTACTTTGCGACCTTCCTCAAAGATACAGCCGAGCTGGCCTTGGATGACCTCATGGATTTCTTAGCAGACGAAGAAGCAGAGAGCTTTGAGATCGTCTGGAATCAAGAAGTCTTTGAAGAAGGTAAAGTCGGCCTGGAAGAAAGCACCTTTTACCCTTATCCGAGATATTAGAAATAAGTGGGAGAGTTTATGAAAAAAATTGGGATCTATCTTGTTTATGGTCTATCGTTTCTTCTCTTGATGGGTGCTTTTTCCTTGGGGACGATAGCCTTTACGGAGTTAGGTTTTCAACTGGTTTTTGTACCAGGCTATCTCTTCACTTTTTCTAGCATGTATCTCATTTTCATTCTCCATGAACTGGGACATGCTTTTTGTGGTTATCTGACAGGCTATCGGCTCGTCGCTTTAGGCTTGGGAAATTTTCTCCTGACTAAAAAAGCAGGGAAGTTTCGTCTTAGCCACACGGCAGTTCTGAAAAATGTCGGTGCCCAGTATATTGGACTAAAAGAGGATGAAAGTGACCAACGAATGATCCTGATGCTTTCCGGTGGGATATTGGTTCATTTGACTTTGCTTATCGTATCCATCCTCTTTGGAGTTCTAACACAGAGTTGGTATTTTGCAGGCACTTGGATTTGTCTTAATCTCTCCTTCATTTTGGCCAATGCTCTCCCCCTTGGGATTACAGATGGAGCTAAAATTTTAGAATTGATTCACCATCCTGAAAATGTGGTCTATGCTTATCTCGGACTCCGCCATTCTGCTCAGACCCTGCTAGCACCAGAAGATTACGATCTAAGAGATTTTGTTAGACCTGTTCCTGAGGAGGTGCAAGGAGGCTTTGTGGAGGGGGTCTTAGCCCTCCAGGGAGAAGTCTTGATTCTAGAGGGCAATCGCGAGGCGGCTAAAGAGCACTTTCAGTCTTTACTGGAGAGGGCAGATAATCCGATGATTCAAACGGCCGCCCAGTTGTCCCTACTGCATATCGCCTTGTTGGAAGGAGATCATGAAAAAGCAGAGGAATACGCGACCATTCGACGAGTCAAGTCTTTTTTGTCGATGAAATTGGCCAATATACAGGCGGTCCAAGCTTGGTATCAATTTACCGTCAAAAAGGATTTGGTCCAGACCCACAAGGCGATCAAGCTTGCTAGACAGAAGATGGATGTAAGTCGCATGTTGCGGGATGAGAAAGCCTATTACCAGCAGTGGTTAGATGAGTTGGAACAAGCAATACAGGTAGAACAGACTCAGGTGAGCTGAGAAAAGGAAAGAGAGCTGTACGATGCTTCAGGTATTTAAGCGGTTATTTAGTAAAAAATCCCAAAAATCTCAAGAGCGTGAGTCGATCCTTCCTCGCAATCGCTTTGCGGATCTAGATTTCGAGCGAGTATTGAAGTTTGGAACTCGTGACCGTGTTGATGAGGTGGGTCACTGTGTTGAGGATGGTGAAATCACACTATTTGACTTTTCGATAGACTTTGCAGAATTTGAGTTCATAGGTGCTTTCAAAATTGAGGAGGAAGACCAGTTTCAGCAACTATTAGCTCGTTTGAATAGTTTTGACAATGCCATTCAGTCCCATTTGGAAAGTGAGATGCAACAACCTATCCCTCAGTATGCTAAGGATCTCGGCTATACTCAGAAGAAGTGGGAAAGGACATTTTACTTCCATCCTTGGATATTAAGTTTTGAGGAAAACCCGCCTAATCTTCGCTATGTTGCAGATTATGTAAACGATGAGTTTACGGTTTATTTTGCGAAAAAACATGGTAGATGGCAGGCATACTGGGATGCAGAGTGCCAAAGTAATCGAAGAAAGCTAGCTCGTATTTTCCTAGAGAGTAATTGTTATCATAGAAAAGAGTAAATATCATGGAATTATTAGATAGCAGAATGGATTTCCAAGGTTGCAAGATTGCCTTGATTTGTGGGGATAAGGTCTTGACTATCTTACGTGATGACAAGGACGATATCCCTTGTCCCAACATGTGGGAGTTGCCAGGTGGTGGCCGCGAAGGGGACGAGAGTCCTTTTGAGTGTGTAGCGCGTGAAGTTTATGAAGAACTGGGAATTCATTTAGATGAAGACTGTCTGCTTTGGAGCAAGATTTATCCTAGCGTAATCTTTAAAGACAAGCAATCGGTCTTTATGGTTGGTCAGCTAAGACAAGAACAATTTGACAATATTACCTTTGGGGATGAAGGACAGGCCTATAAACTGATGCCTATTGAGGAGTTTTTGAAGTCTAAACAGACAGTGCCTCAGCTACAGGGGAGATTGAGGGATTATTTGGAGGAAGTAAGGTAGATGCCAAATCGTAGTAAGAATATCAATATGTTTCTCATGGATGGAGAAGTTACTGGGATAATTAAATGTACCTTGTCGAATTGGACAGGGGTGATTTATAAAATTCCTCGAATTCAATTGGCAGATTTAAAATCACGTGATGAAATGAAGCAAAGCGGCATTTATTTCCTATTTGGTCGTAATGAGAATAAGCAAAAGGATGTTACCTACATCGGGCAGGCAACGAATCGCAAAAATGGTGAAGGTATCCTTTTACGTGTTCAGGAACATACTCGTGACAATCATGCAGATTATTTTAATGATGTGATCATTTTGACGACGCAAAATAATTCCTTTGGTCCCACAGAAATTAGTTACTTGGAAAATAAGTTTACACAACTGGCAAAGGACGCGGGGCGCTTCATTGTAAAAAATGGGAATGAGCCCAATTCTGGGAATGTAACAGAAGAAAAGCAGTCAGAGTTAGATGAGGTTGTGGAAAACACTTTGATGATTGTAGGGACCTTAGGGTACCGAGTGTTTGTTCCTATGACCAAGAAACAGGTCAGAATGTTTCTGATGATAATTTAACTTATCTCTATCTAAAGCGAAAAACCAAGAAATCAAATAGAACGATCGAAGCAATCTGTGAACATACTTCAGAAGGGTTTGTTGTTTTAGAAGGAAGTCAAGTGGATGTGGTTGATTCATCCGCGATACCAGCAAGTCTAAAAGAATTACGTGAGGAGTTAATCAAATCAAATGTGATTAAAAATGGTGTTTTACAAGAAAAACAACTGTTCTCCAGTCCATCTTATGCAGCTGTTTTTGTACTAGGAATGAATACGAATGGACGAACGGATTGGAAAAATAAGGACGGCAAGACTTTAAAAGAATTAGAAGAAATAATGGATTGTTAAGGAGAATCAGA
>BNJS01000343.1_pt1 | contig 217731 bp, 281 predicted proteins | sample 8540461 | NCBI WGS metagenome assembly BNJS01 (sample SAMD00202454, study PRJDB9452) | human saliva metagenome | isolation source: human saliva | place: Japan | reverse complement strand
TTTTGGTGGACAGCAATTAATCCGGCAATATTCAGCGGAGTTTTTGATTTCTTTATATAGAAGATATTTTTCTTTGGCTCTTCCTGGAAGAAGTACGGAGTATTTTGTGAAAAGGAAATCGGAAACGGGAGCTTTATAACAGTGTGGTAGAGTATCTGGAAAGAAGGATCCAGGAGAAGCTGACGATTGAAGAAATCTGTCGAGATATGCTTTTGGGACGCTCTCATTTGCAAAAAGCTTTTTCAGGAAGTAGGAAGCATGGGCGTCAGTGGAGCTTTTCCATAAAATGAAGGTGGATACTGCAAAAGCGGATGATTCAGTGAAGGACAGCTAAACTTTACCCAGATCGCGGATCAGTTGGGCTATTCTTCCATTCATTATTTTTCCCGGCAGTTTAAAAAGGAATGTGATATGTCTCCTTCAGAGTATGCCCAGTCTATCCGGTCTTTGGCGGAGGAGGCATAAGAGGCAGACAGATATAGGGATATGAAGAGAAAATATATAAAAGAAATATATAAAGAGATAAAGCCATAAAAAGAGCCAATGAAGAGAGAGCATTAGGGAGAATAGGAGTACTCTCTATGCCCAAATATTAAAAACACTACATATTCACATTATCTATAAGAACGTAGTCTTATAAGTTATTAGAATTTGTCTCTCTATTTTGGTTTTATTCTAAAAATAAAATAACTTTCTTTTGGAGTAAGGGCTATATCATTTCCATTTATTAATTTGTTATTTGTTGCAACAGTTTCTCTCCTTTGTCAGGAGGGAAGAGGAGCTCGTAGCACAATATATTTTATTTGCGTCTATTTGGAAAGGAGCTAAACATGCAACTTGTACAGGATTTGCCGGAGATTTTTGAGAGCTTTTGCTAGAGCAGAGAGAGAAGTCCTTCCTGATGGTGAAGGAATGGAAGGACCAGGGGAAGCCCATTGTAGGATCTTATTGTACTTATTTTCCGAAGGAAATCGCTATGGCAGCAGGAGCAGCCAGCGTTTCTCTTTGCTCCACTTCCGATGAAACCATTGCAGAGGCGGAGAAGGATTTACCCAAGAATCTCTGCCCTTTGATTAAGTCAAGCTATGGTTTTGCAAAAACCGACAAGTGCCCCTTCTTCTATTTTTCCGACGTGGTTGTGGGAGAAAGCACCTGTGACGGAAAGAAGAAGATGTATGAATTGATGAGTGAGTTTAAGGATGTTTTCTTCCTGCGGCTGCCCCATGAGCAGACAGAATTGGCTGTTCAACTGTATCGAAACGAAATCATTCGTTTAAAGGACTATCTTTCCGAGAAGTTCCAGGTGGATATTACCGATGAAATGGTTAGAGAAGCCACTAGAATCAACAATAGAGCCAATCAAGCATTAAAGGATTTCTACGGACTCATGAAGCACGATCCTACACCGATTTCCGGATATGATGTTTTTAAGGTACTCTACGGCTCTACCTTTAAGTTTGATAGAGCGGCATTGGCGGAGGAGGTCATTGCCTTAAAGCAGAAGACAGAAGAGGAATATAAGGCAGGAAAGCATTTTGAGAAGCGCCCCCGTATACTGATTACAGGCTGCCCTATCGGAGGAGCTACCGAGAAGGTCATTCGTGCGGTAGAGGAAAATGGCGGTGTGGTAGTAGGATATGAAAACTGTACAGGAGAAAAGGCTATCGGTATTCAGGTGGATGAAAATGCTGAAGATATCTACGAGGCAATTTCCAGAAGATATCTGGCTATCGGCTGCTCTGTAATGACACCGAATAATAACCGTTTCCAGACTTTGGGAGAGATGATCAGTGAGTATCATGCGGATGGTGTTTTGGATATGACCTTGCAGGCCTGCCATACCTATGCTATTGAGACCAATAAGATTCGCCGCTTTGTAAATGAAGAAAAGGGCATTCCCTATCTTAACGTAGAGACTGACTACTCTCAGTCCGATGTGGGACAGTTAAATACCCGTGTGGCAGCATTTATCGAGATGCTGTAATTCCTTTTTGGTCTTTTTGTAGGGAAGGGAAGATGGAGAGAAAATATTTAGGAATTGATATAGGCTCCACAGCGGGAAAGGCGGTGGTTTTAGACGGAAAAGGCGAGATTCTTCAAGCCTTTTCCGTGCCTACCGGCTGGAGTAGCTTTGAGGCCCTAAAGTCCATTGGTGAAAGATTGGAAGAGCCAATGGATGAAGAACATTATGCCTGCATTGCCACAGGCTACGGTAGAAACGCAGTGGCCTTTGCAGGAAAAACCATGACGGAAATCACTTGCCATGCCAAAGGTGCCATGGCTCTTTTTGGGAATGAAGCCATGAATGTGATCGATGTGGGCGGTCAGGATACCAGGTGATTACCTGTAAGGGAGAGAACCGTGGAAGAGTTTTATGAATGACAAATGCTCTGCAGGAACAGGGAAGTTTTTGGAGGTTATGGCAAACCGTTTAAACATTTCCATGGAGGAATTGAATTCTCTTGCCAAGGAGCATACCGAAGAAGTAAAAATCAGCTCCATGTGTACGGTTTTTGCGGAATCCGAGGTAATTTCCTTAGTGGGACAGGGAATTGAACGAGCCAACATTGCTTACGGCATCCTGCAATCCGTTGCAGGAAAGGTTGCGCAAATGTTGGGAAGACTCCAGAGACCAAAAGCCCGGAGGTCTATCTGACCGGAGGGCTTTGTAAGCGGCCTATTTCAAGAGATTTTATCGGAGAAAAATCGGAAAGCCCATTCATTCCCATAAAAATGCCCGCTATGCCGGGAGCCCTTGGGGCTGCGGTTTTAGCTAAGGAACAGGTGGAAAAGGGAGAATGTAGGGGCATGTGCTTCAGTTCTTAGATGAATATAAAAAGATAGCTTAATACTGCACACGCTTTTATAAAGTATAGGTCTGAAATTGGGGCACACTCCCGCTAGATTCGCCTCGACTGAGCAGTGGTTTTTGATATCCACTGCTCACTTTGCTGTAGCGCCTAGCGGCGCACGTTTCTAACGGGTTAAAGTCCCGAATCCGCCCGGTAGTGGGAAGGATATAGCCGAAGGCAAGGGTGTCGAGGGTGACCTCGAATCTGAAGGAAGCTGGATATGAGGAAGATACTAACTCATGGGCAAAGCTCTGGTCTGACGAACAGAAATCTCATATGAGCTTATGCATGAGGATAAGACTGCAAGACAAGCCAAAGTCCAATAACTACACGGAATCATGCATGATAGATGAGGCAGATATATGGAGAGGAAGAAACGTGTGGTACCTAGGGAGGTCTGTGTGATATGCCTCGAAAGAGGACCATTGTCCAAAAGCAGTGCTGAGCACACAGAAGTCAGCAGAGGTCATAGTAGTCGAGAGACAAAGGACCGAATCAGTAGGGAGTCTCAAGTATGACTGAGAAAGGAGGAATGACTGGTTATGGCAGAAAACATTGAAAACAATGGCTGTTCGCAAAGAGATAGTGCGGAACATGAAGGGTATGCGAAAGCGCGTAGGTCATTCAATCTGATATGGAAAGAAAGAGGCAGTGCACAGCCGAAGCTCTTAGAAGCGATACTGCATAAAGATAACTTTAACAGAGCGTATAAGAGAGTGAAGGCAAACAAGGAGCACCTGGAATTGATGGTAGCGACCATCGAAGAGGCACTTCCTTATCTTCAGGAACATCAGCAGGAGTTAACTAACCGTATCTATCGTGGAAAGTATACTCCGTCTCCAGTAAGACGAGCTGAGATTCCCAAAACCAGATGGTGGTGTGACAGCTTGGCATACCAACAGTGATAGACCGTACACTTCAACAGGCGATAACACAACAGTTAGTCTCAATCTATGAGCCACTTTTTACAGACGGCAGCTGGTTACCGTCCAAACAGAGACGCAAAAAGGAGCAATACTTAAGATTAAGGAGTACGCTGAACAGGGCTACACATATGCGGTAGTTCTAGATTTATCGAAATATTTCGATACAATCAACCACGAGATTCTTATCAACCTTCTGAGGAAAAATGTTAAAGATGAACGTGTGGTGCAACTTATCAAGAGGTATCTGAAAAGTGGCGTAATGGAAAATGGGTGGTTATTGAAACAGAGGAAGGGTCGCCACAAGGAGGAATTTATCCCTTTGATCGCGAATATCTACCTCAATGAGTTCGACCGGGAGTTTTTGAAAGAGGTGTCCCATGCATAAGGTATGCAGATGACATAGTGCTTCTTGCGAAAAGCAGAAAGGCATCAGAGAGACTCTTAGAGAGCAGTACGAGGTATCTTGAGGAGAAACTGAAACTTACAGTGAATCGAGAGAAAAGCCGCACTGTCAGTGTATTTGCAATCCGAAATTTTAAATTCCTTGGCTTTGCACTGGGAAGGAACAGAAGTGGCATATATGTCCGAGTTCATGCAAAGTCTTGGGAGAAGTTTAAGTCGAAACTGAAAGAGCTTTCTTCCCGTAAGCGCTGTCAGTCAATCAAGCCGAGCCTAGAAAGAATCAAGGTATACGCAAGAGGGTGGCTTAACTACTATGGAATAGCAAGTATGAAGAGCAACATGAATGATATCAACGGATGGCTCTATCACAGAATACGTATGTGTGTATGGAAACAATGGAAATGTGTGCGAACCAGATACCGAAACCTGAGGGTCATGGGAGTTCCTCAAGACCTAGGGTGGAAAACGGCAAACAGCAGACGAGGCTATTGGTTTACAACACATACAGTTGTCATGAACATGGCAATGACAAAAGAAAGACTGATAAACAGTGGCTTTTACGATTTAGCCACAGCCTATCAGTCTGTGCACGTCAACTATTGAAAGCGCTGTATACGAGAACCGTACGTACAGTGCTGTGAGAGGACGGCGGTTAGTCGCCGCCTCCTACTCGATCGCAAAGCAAATTCCTTCGGAAATTGGTCTGATACAGGACGACTTTTCTGATGAAAAGTCTGTCCTTACGGATACTAAGCGAAAAACTTCGTTTCTCTTGTTTTTCGCAAGTACCGTCGGGCTCAGACTACCCTCTTTCAGACCTATACTTATAAAAGCTATTTAATAATTTGATTTCTTATATGTTCTATATTTAGAAATATTGCTAGGCTTTCAATGCCTTCAAGGCCTCATCCATATCCAAGAACTTTCTTCCGTCCGGAAGAATCATGCAAGGGATGCCCAGTCTGCCATTTTCAGGATAATCAGACTGAAGCGCCTGCTTCCGAATCTCCGCATAGCAGTCCTCCTGCTCCCGTAACATCAGATAGTATTTCAGAGAGTGAAAATCCTCAAAAATATTTACAAAATCCACCTCTACATTTCTTTTCTTCATTTCCTCCAGAATTTCTACGCATCCCGGACACATGTGACTACCAACGATTTGAACTTTCATAGTTTCCTCCTTCTTAGTGAATTTCTTTTCCTTTATCACTATACGAAAATGTAGCATAGAGTCAAGCGGAAATCCCATTTGACAGGGGGAGGCTTTTTGCTATATAGTTCCCTTTGCAAGTGCACATTCTAAGGGGAAGCTTCCCTTGCTAAGTGCATGTTGAGCAGGTATAGAGAATCCCATTTTTAGAAAATTCCATTACAAGGAGTAAAGGATGTTTGAAAATTTAGAAGAAGTAAAAAAGCATTACGAAGAAATTATGCATAACCTGACGATTCCGGAGGTGGTTTCCGACATTAGTCAGTATAAAAAGTTGATTTTAGAGCAGACCAGCCTGGAGCCGATTTACAAGGCTTATCTGGCTTTCCGAAAGGCGGAGCAAAGTGAAGAGGAGGCTCTTTCCCTTTTGGACAATGAAAAGGATAAGGAAATTCTGGAGATGGCTAAGGAAGAGTTGCAGCAGGCCAAGGAAGACCAGGAGAGACTTACCAAGGAGATTCAGCTTCTCCTCTTACCTAAGGATGAAAATGACGACAAGAACATCGTAATGGAAATCCGCGGGGGAGCGGGAGGAGAGGAAGCTGCTTTATTTGCCTCTTCTCTTTATAGAATGTATACCAACTATGCGGAAAAAAGAGGTTGGAAGACGGAGCTGGTTTCCTTTAATGAAACGGGCCTTGGGGGCTTAAAGGAAGTGGTTTTTATCGTAGACGGCCACGGCGCCTACTCCCGCCTCAAGTATGAGTCCGGAGTGCATAGAGTACAGCGTGTACCGGAGACAGAAAGCGGCGGAAGAATTCATACCTCCACTGCAACGGTGGCGGTTATGCCGGAGGTAGAGGATGTGCAGGTAGAAATCAATCCTGCAGATGTGCGTATGGAAGTTTTCCGTTCCTCCGGAGCAGGTGGACAGCATATCAACAAGACTTCTTCTGCGGTTCGACTGATTCATGAGCCTACAGGCCTTGTGGCAGAATGTCAGGAAGAGCGTTCTCAGGTGCAAAAACCGAGAAGGCTATGCGACTACTGAGAGCAAGACTCTATGAAATCGAGTTGGAAAAGCAGCAGTCGGAAAATGCGGCGGAAAAGCGTTCTCAGTTGGGAACCGGAGACCGTTCCGAGAAGATTCGTACTTACAACTTCCCCCAGGGAAGAGTAACAGATCATAGAATTAAGCTTACTCTTTACAACATTGATGCGGTGCTTTCTGGGGATCTGGACCTCTTAATCGATCCTTTGATTACATCGAGGATCGGGGCAGAGAAACTGGCTCGCTTGGAAGAGAAGAATTAAGGAAAAATGCCTCCTTTTCTTAATGGGGAAAAGGGGGGATTTTTGTATAATAAAATAGTTTCCATCATAGAGCGTTAAGGAAATTTTCAAGTCTTTCCAACGGTTTAATGGGTAAAAAGAAATAAGATGTAAAACAACATTGGCATAGGACTTGGAATAGTGAATCGTACTGATGACATGATAGAAGGGGTAAGGAATGGAAGAACAAAGAGAAAGACAGAGCAGAAAAAGGGGGAAGAGTGAGGGAAAGAGCCTGCTTCCTTTTTTTCTGATCTTTTTTTGCTTCATTTTGCTTTTTGCCGGGGCAGGGCTTTTTTACTATGTGAAGAAATATATGCCTACCAAAGCCAGAGCGGATTTAAACAGCTATTTTTCCGTATCCGGAGACAATGTGGAGCTGTATTTAAACCATGAAAAGCAGGTGGAAGATTCTGTACTGACTCTGGGAAGAATGCAGGACGGAGAGGTGTATCTTCCCTATGGCTTTGTGGTGAAGCAATTAAATATTCGTTTTTATTATGACGATGATGAGAAAACCCTTCGCTATGCTTTGCCGGATTCTATAGAAATCTATCAGTCGGAAGAAAAGGGAAAGGACGGCAAGCTTCCCTATTTTGTGGATGGGAAAAACATTTTCCTCAGCCTTTCGCTGATTCAGTCTCATACCGCTTTGGAAGTAGAAAGCTTTACGGATACGGAGCATAAGAGAGTCTTTCTTGATAATACTTTCGGAAAGGAAAAGCAAGCGACATTAACGGCCAAAGAGGCCGTTCGTGTGCAGGGCGGAGTGAAAAGCCCCATCCTTACCGACTTGGAAAAGGGGGATAAGGTTCTTATCTTAGAGAAAATGGAGAAGTGGTCCAAGGTGGAAACCAAGGACGGCTTTATCGGTTATCTTCGAAATAGTCGTTTAGGGGATGAGGTGGAGATTGAAAAAAGCTCCGACTTCCAGGCTCCGGTGTATTCTCATAAAAGTATGGGGGATGGAGTGCATCCCACACTGGCCTTCCACCAGATTACTACCCAGGAAGCCAACAATACTTTGGATACTTTGCTTCCCAATGCAGCAGAGGCAAATAATGTGGCACCTACCTGGTATGTGCTTTCCGACAATGCGGGTAGCTTTATTTCCTACAGCGATGCCAACTATGTGGCTAAGGCCCATGCAGCAGGAAAGAAGGTATTTGCCACCATCAATAATTTTGATGCCGGAAAAATTGATACCAAGGCACTGTTTTCGGCGGCAAAACATCGTAGAACCTTGATTGAAAATCTAGTCAAGGATTTGAAGGAAAAGCAGATTGACGGAATCAATGTGGATATTGAGCTTTTACCGGAAGCGGCTGCCAGAGACTATTTAGAATTTATGCGAGAGTTGTCCATTGCCTGTCGTACAGAGGATCTTTTCCTCAGTGTAGATTGCTATGTTCCCTTTAATTACAATGCCTATTACAACATTATGGAGCTGGGAGAGATATGCGACTATGTAGTGATTATGTGTTATGACGAGCACTATGCAGGCTCTGAGGAAGCAGGATCCGTATCTTCCCTAAGTTATGTGGAGAGGGGCATTGATGAAAGTGCTGCGAAAATGGAGAAGTCCAGAGTGATTATTGCCCTTCCCTTCTATACCAGAGTATGGATTACCGACGAAAGCGGAAAGCTTCGTTCCGAGGCTCTTTCCATCAAAAAGGCGAAGGAATGGATTACAGAGAAGAATGTTTCTTTAGAGTGGAAAGAAGACATTGGCCAATACTATGGTGTAATTCAGGACGGAAACGAAAAGAAAGAAATCTGGATGGAAGACGAAAAGTCCATGGAAGCAAAGATGAGTCTGCTCCGGGAAAAGGGGATTCAAGGCGTTGCGGCTTGGAAACTGGGACAGGAGCCTGAGGGCTTTTGGTCTATTCTGAATTTAGAAGAAAAACATCTTAAAATAGAGGCGTCAGGATGAAGACAAAAATCTTTGGAAAAAGAAGGGATTTCAGAGGCCGCTGAGATTCTAAAGCAGGGTGGCTTAGTGGCTTTCCCTACGGAAACCGTATATGGCTTAGGGGGGAATGGCTTAGACAAGGAGGCGGCAAAAAAGATTTATGCCGCTAAAGGAAGACCCTCTGACAATCCTTTGATTTTGCACGTTTCCTCAATAGAAGAGGTCTATCCTCTGGTGAAGGCTTTACCGGAAAAGGCAAAGAAGCTGATGGAAGCCTTTTGGCCCGGGCCATTAACTCTGGTACTGCCAAAGTCCGACTTAGTGCCCAAAGAAAGTACGGGAGGACTGGAAACGGTGGCTCTTCGTTCTCCGGAAAAATGCCTTAACCCTTTCCCTGATTCGTGCCTGCGGCTTCCCCATTGCCGGCCCTTCCGCAAACCTTTCTGGCCGGCCCAGCCCTACAGAGGCTGCCCATGTTTTGGAGGATTTGGGAGGTAGAATAGAAGGCATCTTAGAGGACGGTGCAGTGGGCATCGGGGTGGAATCCACCATTGTGGATTTAAGTGAAGACTGTCCCACCCTGCTTCGTCCGGGAGCGATTACGATAGAGGACTTGGAAGCAGTTTTAGGGGAAAAGGTGACCATTGACCCGACTTTATTGGGAAAGAGTATGGCAGAGGGCTTTACCCCAAAGGCACCCGGCATGAAATACCGGCATTACGCGCCTAAGGCAGAGATGATACTCTTTAAGAAAAATCTGCTTTCTGATCAGAGTCAAAAGGTAAATGAAATACCGTATGGGGAAGAGAAAAAGCTGATAGCAAAATCCATCCTTTCCTACGGGGCGAAGGAACTTTCTGATTGCCCGGAGAGAAAGATTTGGATTCTTTGTGGAGAAGATACTGCTTCCCTATATGAGGGGGATAGTCGTTTTACGGTGAAAATTTTAGGTAGGCGAGAGGAACCCCTATCCATGACCCATAATTTGTTTCGACTGCTTCGGCAGGCGGACGAAGAGGGAGTGGAATTGATTTTGGGAGAGTGCTATTCCGAAGAAGGAGTAGGATTTGCTTTGATGAACCGTATGAAGAAGGCGGCGGGACAAAGGATTTTCTATGTCTAAGGAATAAAGGAAGGGATTGCAAATATAAGAATGAGTCTTTCGTGCATCATAGGTCTGAAATTTGGGGCACGCTTTTGAATTCCATAGACACAGAAAACTCATAATATGTAAATTGGAAAAATAATTTAAGCCTTTGAGTCGAATTGCAAAAACTTTTATGCTCTAAAGTGTAGAAATCCCATACTCTTGGGTGTATCCTAAAGCTAGAAAGATAGCCTTTTCGGTATAGAAATACTCTCCGGCAATAAGGCTTGGAGAATTATAGAGCGTGGGACGGCGACCTACAGAGAGGGGTGGCTATGAAAGTACTGAAGGAGGACAGAAATATTCACTTGAAGGAACAGATGTTGTTCTCGGAAATACTGGAAGGTTTGAAAGAAATCGAAAAAATTGAACAGGGTGACAAGAAGGAAGGGGCAGCAGAGCGATTTTGCAGCCTCTTTTCTGCACTAGAGGAGGAACTTCATTTTGCAGAGGAAGAAGTTCTGGAGGAGAGGAATCCTGCCTTTGACGAAAGCATTTTGCCGAGGGAAGGGGAGCTTTTAGCAGAGGGAGAAAGTATTTGTTTACTGGGAATTGCGGAAGAAGACCGAGAGGATTATATGGAGGTGGAGTATGATGCTTCTTTCTTTAAGGCGGCCTTTTCCGATCAAAGATTTTTAAAGAATCTTTGGAACAGCTTCCACTATAGGAATAGAGCTTATTACAGTATATTTTCATTTAATGGACTATTCTTAGGCTACTGTGGAATCCGAAATCTACAGGCAAGTCCTTGGGAATTGTGCATTTCCTTGAAAAAAATACATCAAGGACGGGGGATCGGCACAGAAAGCTTAAGACTGTTGATGAAGGCCTTAAAGCGTCGTACCGGAGAGTCTGTCTATAGAGGACGGGTAGATGCGGACAATGAAGCTTCCATCGGCATGATGCGGAAATTAGGGGCAAAGCCCAATGGAATCAGTGAAAGCTTTCTCCACGGAGAGAGATTAATGCGTTATCAAAGACAAAGTAAGTACTTGATTGATGAGCGTTTAAAGGAACTTGCTGAGGAATTTGCTGTACCTGCGGAGGAGCTTTTAGGGCATCTTTTGGAGTTTCGGATTGAAGCATAATCTTTTTGACAGGTTTAATGCATAGTGTTGGAGTTTTCGTTTAGGATGAAAAAGGAATTAAGTTTCATAGTATTTATTATCGCTACTATTTGTTTATCGTTGCGATCCTTCCTCTTCTTTTTCCTTTTGGACTATTACCGAGAAGAGTGGTGAGAAACTGGAGCTTTTCAAGGGATGGTTTAGTATTGGTCAGGAGGAGATAAACCATATCCTTTCGGGAATCAGTCTCTTTCTCATTTTATTATTTTCTTTTATAGGCTGGAAATGTAGCATTGGTGAGGAGGGATTTACCTTTTGCAAAATAGATTTACTTGTGCCCTGGACGGAAATTACTGCTGTAAGCCATGTATGGATTAATGAAGCCCATTATGTAAGAAAAAAGTTTTTGTTTTATAATCGAAAAACACTGGTAGTTTATAGGAAAGATTATAAGCCGATTTGTATTTACAACATTTCTTTACTTGGCCTATATGCAGTAAAATTTTATCATCCCGAAATACGGACGAATCTAATGACTGCTAGTTTGGCCACAACATTTAATTTGATTCTGAATTCTACTTTACTTTATGGAGTTGTAACGAAATCTTACCAATTCGAAAACACTGTGATTTGGACAATTCTGTATTTCATTAAGGCTTTTATACTTCCTGTGCTAATGCTTGCAGGCCAAAATAAGAAATATGGGAATGCTTTGAAGCATGCTACAATTTATTCTATAAATGCATCCGATGCGATTCATGTATAGGACAAGGAAATGTAAAATAGAAGTACTCATGCAGTACGCAAATCCCCCAGGAGCGGCAACTCCTGGGGGATTTTATAATATTCTCCAAAAATAAACTCCCCTATAGCCTCCCCCTTGGTAATATGGTAAAATAATCTGACAGTACTATAGTAAAAGGAGGTTCAATTATGGAACAGGAAAGCAGAATTGCGGTAATGGCCATTATCGTGGAAAACCGTGAGTCCGTTGATGCATTGAATCAGCTGCTTCATGAGTATGGAGATTATATCGTAGGAAGAATGGGACTGCCCTATGAGAAGAAGGGAGTAAACATTGTATCCATCGCTCTGGATGCCCCCAATGATACCATTTCCGCTTTAGCAGGAAAGATTGGGAACATCCCGGAAATCAGTGTAAAAACTGCCTATGCCAGCAAGTAAAGTAGAAGAGTTGCTTCGCAAGCTGCAAAAAACCCATCATTTGTCTTTGGAAGAATATGAGTTGATTCTTTCGAATAGGACGAAAGAGGATGAGGAGCTGGCGAAGAACCTGGCGAAGGAGTGTACCGAAGAATACTATGGCAATGGGGTATACACGAGAGGCTTAATCGAGTTTACCAACTATTGCAAGAATGACTGCCACTACTGCGGGATTCAAAGAGCCAACAAAGAGGTGGAGCGCTATCGCCTGACAAAGGAAGAAATTTTGGACTGCTGCCGGGAAGGCTATCAGCTTGGGTTTCGAACCTTTGTTTTACAGGGAGGAGAGGATCCCTACTTTACGGATGAGCGGATTGTAGAGGTTGTAAAGGCAATCAAAGAAGAGTTTCCGGATTGCGCGATCACCCTTTCCATTGGGGAAAAATCCAAAGAATCCTATGAAAAATATTTTCAGGCAGGAGCTGACCGTTATCTTCTTCGGCATGAAACGGCGGATGAAGCTCATTATCAGAAGCTCCACCCCAAGGATTTATCTTTTCAAAACAGGATGCGTTGTCTTCAGGACCTAAAGGACATCGGCTTTCAGGTGGGCTGCGGTTTCATGGTAGGTTCTCCGGGGCAGAGCAGTAAAAGTTTGGCGAAGGACTTGTACTTTATACAGGAATTCAAGCCGGATATGTGCGGGATTGGCCCATTCATTCCCCAGCACAGCACCATTTTCGCAAAGGAAAAGCAGGGCAGTTTGGAGGACACCCTCTTTCTCCTATCCATGCTTCGTTTGATTCAACCGAATCTTTTGATTCCCGCTACCACAGCTCTGGGAACCATTGACAAAGAGAGAAGGGAGCTGGGGGTTTTAGCAGGGCAAAATGTTCTTATGCCTAATCTGTCTCCTACGGCGGTACGAAAAAAATATCTTCTCTATGACAACAAAATCTGTACCGGAGATGAGGCGGCTCAGTGTCGTGCCTGCTTAAGTCGAAGGATGGAGTCGGTGGGAGCCAAGCTTCTGGTGGACAGAGGAGATGTGAAGAAAGTAAATGAAGCAAAAAACAAAGAAGTATACGAAAAAAGTATATAAAAGGTATACGAGAAAAGCATAGACGCATAGACCTAAGCATTTATAGAGAATAGGAAAAATCGAGGGATTTAACGAAATGTGTTAGGTATGCGAAATATGCAAAAATCAGAAAAATCAAATAGTCTATTAATCAGGTGAAAGCATTTATGCCTTCAATCTGAACGGAACGTAAAAACATTTTTCCTAAAAAGGAAGTCGAACCGGAAGAAGGGAGTATTATGAGTACAATCTATAATCCAAAAATCAACTAAAAGCAGAAGAATTTATTTCCCATGAAGAAATCCTGGAAACTTTGGCATTTGCCGATGAGCATAAGAATGACCGGGCCTATATAGAGTCAATCTTGGAAAAGGCAAAGCCGGTGTATGATGAGAAGGGCAGAGTTCATTGCGATGGTTTGAGCCATCGGGAGGCCTCCGTTTTATTGGCTTGCGAATTACCGGATTTAAATGAGAAAATGTTTAAATTGGCGGAGGAGATTAAGCTGGCCTTTTATGGGAATCGTATCGTGCTTTTTGCGCCATTATACCTCTCCAATTACTGCATAAACGGTTGTGTTTACTGTCCTTACCATGCGAAGAATAAGGACATTGCTAGAAGAAAACTAAGCCAGGAGGAGATTCGACAAGAGGTCATTGCTCTTCAGGATATGGGGCATAAGCGTCTGGCATTAGAGGCGGGAGAAGATCCTGTTCATAACCCCATTGAGTATATTTTGGAGAGTATTAAAAACCATTTACAGTATCCACCATAAAAATGGAGATATCCGCCGTGTCAATGTAAACATTGCGGCAACCACCGTGGATAATTACCGCAAGCTTAAGGAAGCCGGTATCGGTACCTATATCCTGTTCCAGGAAACCTATCATAAGGAAAGCTATGAACAGCTCCACCCAACCGGACCGAAGCATGATTACCGCTACCATACGGAAGCCATGGACAGAGCCATGGAGGGCGGTATCGATGACGTAGGCATCGGCGTACTCTTCGGTTTGGACAAGTATCGCTATGAGTTTGCAGGACTTCTGATGCATGCGGAGCATTTGGAAGCAGTACACGGTGTAGGACCCCACACCATTTCCGTGCCCAGACTGAAGAGAGCCTCCGATATTGATCCCAGCCAGTTTGACAATGGTATTGATGATGATATTTTTGAGAAAATCATTGCCTGCATTCGGATTGCCGTGCCCTATACCGGTATGATTATTTCTACCAGAGAGTCCGAAGCGGTTAGAGGAAGAGCCCTGTCCATCGGAATTTCTCAGATTTCCGGCGCATCCAGAACCTCTGTAGGAGGTTATTCCGAGGAGGAGCGTCCCCATGATACGGAGCAGTTCGATGTTTCCGACCAGAGAAGCCTGGATGAGGTGGTAAAATGGCTGATGGATCTTGGCTATTTGCCCTCCTTCTGTACCGCCTGCTATCGGGAAGGAAGAACCGGAGATCGTTTTATGGCCCTTTGCAAGTCCGGACAGATTCAAAACTGTTGCCATCCCAATGCCTTAATGACCCTGGCGGAGTATCTTACCGACTATGCCAGCGAGAATACCAAGCATTGCGGAGAGGACCTAATTGCGAAGGAGCTGCTGACCATTCCCAATGAAAAAAGACGGGAGATTGCCAGAGGCCACATCAGCAATATATACGAGTCCAATAAGAGAGACTTCTATTTCTAAAGTGACGGCAGACTATAGATAATCCGGTAGCGACTTATGGGAAAATGATAGAAGAAGTTTGACCGTCAGCCTTTTTGAAAGCGGAGCTTGAAGTTTAGGTCTGAGAAGAGGACTGTGAAAAATCAAAATCATAAAGGATTTTCGGCAATATAGGTCTGAATGCAGGGTGGTCAGAGGCGTGCCCTAAGTTCAGGCCTTTTCTACTGAGGAGGAAAAGATGAGTCTACAGGATACTCCCCAGGAGAACGCATTCATATAGCATTTTTCGGGAGAAGAAATGCGGGAAAGTCCAGCTTTTTAATGCCATTGCAGGACAAAAGCTTTCCTAACATCGGAAACTTTGGGGACTACTACGGACCCAGTAGAAAATCCATGAAATTCTTCCTCTGGGACCGGTACTCTTGATTGACACCCCGGGCTTTGATGATGAGGAGCGCTGGGAAGCATGAGGGTAGAAAGGACCAAAGAGGTGCTTCGGGAAACGGATATTGCCCTCTTATTTCTTCCTGCGAAAGACTTCCTGTCTACTCTGAAAGAGAGAGGAAACAGTGGATTGGAAGAAGCGGATGGAGAGAGCGTATTTGAGGAAGGAGACAAAACGGAAAAGGAGAGCTTTCCGGAGATATGCGCCAGTGCCAGAACGGTCTTACCGGAGGGAGAAGCCGCATACCAAAAACTATTTCAGGAGAAAAAGATTCCTTCCTTTCTTTTTATTAAGTCAGGCCGACCTACTTTCTTCAGAGGGAGAAGACAGATCGAACAGTGGATTTCTAAGGGAAGGCTCTAGCTCCTTCAAGGCATTTTCTTGGTATCTTCCAAGACGAAGGAGGTGAGAAGAAGTGAAAGAAGGCCTTTGCACCCCTAGCAAGCTTACAGGAAGAGAACAAACGACTCTTTCACGGTCTGGTGGAGCCGGGAGATTTTGTGGTATTGGTGACGCCCATTGATGAATCCGCCCCCAAAGGAAGACTGAGTTTTACCGCAACAAATGGCGATTCGAGACATTTTAGATTATAATGGAATCCCTCTGCTCTGTCAGGTGGAGGAGCTTCCGAAAATCTTGGAGAATTTGGGCGGGAAAATCAAGCTTGTGGTTACAGATTCCCAAGTTTTTTCCAAAGTAAATCAACTCCTTCCAAAGGAAATGCCGCCTTCTTTTTTTCCATCATATGGCAAGATACAAGGGCTTTCTAAGCTATGCCTTAGAGGGCTGTGACATTCTTTCTACTCTGGAGGATGGGGATAGGGTTTACATTGCAGAGGGCTGTAGTCATCATAGGCAATGCGGAGATATCGGAACGGTAAAACTCCCTCGAATGCTGGAAAAATATACCGGAAAGAAGCTTCAGTTTGTGTACTCGGAAGGCAAGGGATTTTTACCGGAGGAAGAGCAGAAGGGCGTGAAAATGATGATTCATTGCGGAGCCTGTATGCTTAGCGAAAGAGAAGTGGCCAGCCGTTATCAAGACTTTCTTAGAAAGAAGATTCCCATTGTAATTATATGGTCTGGCTATGGCAAAAGATGACAGGCATTTTTGGAACGCTCCATTGAGATGCTATAATAGAATGCATAACGAGTAGATTAATAAAGAAATTAATAAAGACATTAATAAAGAAATCAATAAAGATGTTACTAACGAAGTCAATAACGAAGCCAATAACGAAGTCAATAGAGAAATAAACGACAAGCTTCGTACCGGTAATCGATGCATTGCAGTACTTAAGAAAGAAGGAATTCCCCTATGGTTAAAACTCATTCATACCGCAGATTTGCATTTGGACAGTGCATTTTCGCTCCCGCTTTACCAAGGAAGAGGCGGAAAATAGGAGACAAAAGCAGCTTATGGCTTGGAAGGAGCTGCTGTCCTTTGCTGTGGAAAAAAAGGTGCATGGGGTATTGATTGCCGGAGATCTTTTTGACAGTCCGGTGGTTTCCCATGGGACAATGGACTTCTTTCTGTCCACTATTGCGGAGCATCCGGAGATATCCTTCTTCTATTTGAGAGGAAATCATGATACGGAAAACACCTTCCGCTATCAGGAAAATCTTCCGAAGAATCTCTTTCTCTTTTCGGAAAAGGGAAAGAAATATCGTTTGAAGGATAAATTGCTGCTTGCCGGTGTGGAGTACGGCACGAAAGACATTTTCTTTGGAGAAAATGGAGAAGCTGTACAGAGAGACGGACAAGTTGCCGAGCAAGGAGTCGCCGGGAGGCCGGACAAGAGGAAGAGCAGGGTGTAGGGAAGGAAATTGAACAGGCTGCCGGACAAGCAGTTGCGCCGGAGATTGGACAAGAGGCTATATCGGAGAGTGAACAGGGACTTGCAAAAGAGGAAGAATCCAAGTCTCTAAAGCTAAAGGAAGAGGACTGCAATATCCTCCTTCTTCATGGTGCCCTGTATCAGGGAACACCCAAGGGGGATAGTTTTCAGGGGGAGGAAGGCATTTTCCTGAAAAACTTGGAAAAGCTTCCCCTATCCTATATTGCCCTAGGGCACATCCATAAGGGAGGGAGAAGGGAAGTTAAATAATGGGGCTCTTGGGCCTATCCCTGGTTGCCTGCAAGGAAGAGGCTTCGATGAGGAAGGGAAAGGGATTTCTGTATCTGAAGGTAGAGGAAGAGAAGAAGGAAATCCGAAAGGAATTTATCCTATTAAGCAGGGGAGTTCCAGATTTTTGGAGATCGAGCTTCAGGGAGATGAGGGAACTTTAGCTTGCCTGAAAAAGATAGAAGAGGAAATGGAGAAAGCAAGCATTTCCAAAGAAGATAGTCTTCGCATTCTTTTAAAAGGAAAGAAGGATTTGGAGCAGGAAAGAAATCTTCGTTACCTGCAATTACAGCTTCAGGACAGCGTATTTTTCTTAGAAATACGGGATGAGTGCGAGCTGAGCTGGAATCGGGAAGAAGCCATGAAGGAGAAGAGCCTAAAGGGAGAGTTTCTGCGGGTGCTGGCCGCTGCGGATAATCTTTCCAAGGAAGAGCAGGAAGAAATCATTGCCTTAGGAATGGGGCTTTTGCAGGGAGGAGAACTATGATTATAGAAGCATGCCACATTGCCCAATTCGGAAAATGGAAGGATGCGGATTTTTCCTTTTCTCCCGGGAAGAATAGCTTCCTTTGGGACAACGGTTATGGAAAAACCAGCTTTATCTACTTCTTTAAGCTGATGTTCTATGGGGTTTCCGGGGATAGAAAACAGGACTTGGAGGAAAATGAACGAAAGCACTATATGCCCTTTCAGGGAGCATCCTTTGGAGGCCGGATTATTTTCCGTATCGGAGAGAAGCGCTATCGTCTGGAAAGAAGCTTCGGCTTAAAGAAGTCTGAGGACAGCTTCCGACTTTTTGATGAGGACAGCGGGAAGGAGTCCAAGGATTATTCCGAAAATATCGGAGAAGAGCTTTTTTCCTTGGATGCAGAGTCCTTCCAAAGAGTTTGCATGATTAGTCACGAGGACCTGCATTTTTCCATGAACTCCCGAATGCATGCCAAGCTTGGCAATGTGGCGGAGGATCAGGAGGATATGAAGAAATTCCAGCAGGTGCAAAATATCTTGAAGGATGGCATCAATGCCCTGTCTCCCAATCGTCGCACCGGAAACATTTTCAAATTAAAGATGCAGGAGGAGGAATTGTCCTCCGGTCTTTACGGCAAGGAGGCTTTGGAAAATGCAGTTCTTTCCATAGAGAAGGAAGTGCTTGCTCTTACGGAAAAGGAAGCCAAGCGGAAGGAAGAGGGAAAGGCGCTGGAGGAGGAGCTTAGCCAAAGGATTTTCGGAAAAAGGATTCTTTGGGAAAGTGGATGTCCTATGCCCAGAAGAAGGAAGAATGGGAAAAGGCGGAGTATCGTTATGAAAATGCTTTTAAAGTGGTACTATCAGGAGCGTTTTTCCGAGATTCCGGAGGAGAAGAAAGCACTCCTTTGGAAGGAGGAAATGCAGTCCCTTCAGGAACAGATTCGATCTATAAAGAAGGAAATCGAAAAAGTATCGGAAGTCGGTGTCAGAAAAATATCGGCGGGGAGAATAATAGTGTGCAGAATACCGGTGCCGAGGTCAGAATCGAAAGGGAACTGGCATTACCCTTTGAAGAGTAAGCACCCCGGTGCCAGTCGTGCAAAGAAAGATACTTTGAAGAACGAGACCTTAACGAATGAGGCCTTTGGGAATGGGACAAAGGAAATGGGACAGTATGGTGCTTCTCCCGTAGTGCTCCTTGTCTTAGCAGGACTGGGACTAGTCTTTGTTCTTCTTTTTCTTCGGAAAGCTCTTTGGGATGCCTTTGGGACTTCCTTCAGCCCTGTTCTTATTGCTGAGGGATTCTTTTCCCTCAGTCTTTGCTTCTTCCTTTGGTGGAGTGGAGAACAGAAAAGGCTAGCATGGAAAGAAAAGCAGGAAGAGGAAGAGGCCAGACAAAGAAAGCTTCAAGCGATACGCTTTGCTTCCTTAGAAGAGCTTCTCTCCCGTTTTCATAAGTTGGAAGATATGCAGGACTTGGAAAGGGAAGAAAGGGAGAGAAAAGAAGAGTTCCTTCGCTTTGTGGAAGAGGAAGGAGGAGAGCAGGTCTTTTCTTTATTAGAAGAGAAACAGAAGGAATGGGAGGAATGCCCTTCTTTAGAGGAGAGCAGGAGAAAGCTGGAAGAGTTCCGAAAAGAGGAGGAAGAAAGAAGGGAAGAGATTCGGAAGAAGCGGGCGGAAAGAGAAAGCAAGGTTCGGGATCTGGAGTTCATGGAAGAACAGGAAAGACTCCTACTAGAGAAAAAAGAAGAGCGGGAGGCCTTGGAAAGGCGCTACAATCTTTTACAAAAGACCAAAGCCTATCTGGAAATGGCCAAGGAGCGTTTTGCCTTGCAATATAAGGAGCCTATTTTGGAAGCTTTCCAAAAGTATTTTCATAGTATCAGTACGGAGCCTTTGCAAATCCAGATGAGTGAGGACCTGGAGCTTAGCTTTGTGGACAGGGGATTAAGTCGGGAGCAGGGCTATCTAAGTGAGGGGCTTGCAGGATCTTTTGTCGTTTCTGTCAAAAAGCTGGCCATCTTTGATGCCATGTTCCAAGAAGAGAAAGCCTTCTTGCTATTGGACGATCCCTTCAGCCATTTGGATGACAGACAAGGGCCAGAGCCCTATTAGAGGAGCTGGCTGAGAGTCGCCAGATATTCTATTTTACCTGTAGTGAGGAAAGGAAGATTTAAGAGAGAAGCCGTTACCGAAAGGTGGCGGCTTTTTTGTGTTATTCCTAAGGAGTATCGCCCGCAAAATGTGCGAGATTTCGTTAGGAGAAATATAAAAGAAAAGAGAAAAAGCATAGAAAAGGCTCGGAAAGCACGGAAAACTTAAGGTAAAATGAAGGGAAAAGAAGACTGTTAATACCTCAAAAAGTCCCTATTTTAGCGCCTTTACAGGGGGTTCAGTTTCTAAAACTTATAAACAGAAAAATACTTTGCAAAAATAGAATATTTTTTGATTTTTGCTTATATATTAAAAATAGCCCGATATACATACATAGCAAAAATAATTAATAAAAAGGAGCTATAAAATGAAACAGAATAGAAATCGAGGAATTAGAGAAAAAGCCTCCGAGAAGGAGAGAAAGGCGGTAAAAGCACCGCCGGCAGGAAGAGCTTAAGAGGGTAGCTGCAATACACTCTACTCTTTCGAAAATACGGTAAGAGGACATGGGGAACACCCGTGGGAGTAAAGAATATACGGCAAAGAGAGTTCAGCACTATTTATGCCTGAACCGAGGGCGCTGAGAAAAAGTAAAGAGCCTGTGGTGAGATTCCCCGTCCCTTAAAAACTTTATAGAAGCATAGCTCCTTTTTCTAAGGAGAAAGGGAAGAATTTCTTCTTAGCAGAAAATAAATGAAAGCAAACGAAAACAAAAGAGTATGAAAAATTGTCTAAAAGGACATTTTTATAAAGAACGCAAAGTGAGGGATAATTAATGATGAAGAAGAACATGAACAGATTAGCAACATTGGCATTAAGCGGAATGATGGTACTTTCCACCGCAGCACCGGTATTCGCATCCAGTACAAATATTGATAAGACCAATCCTAATCTGAACAAGTATTTTGATAAGGATGAAGCAAACGTAGGTAAGAGTGTAAACAATAATAAGCTGGAAGCATTAGGAAATTCCGTTTCCTTTGATAAGGTAATCCGTGTGGAAACCGGTGACACTGAAATGGTGGATCAGCCGGATGTGGTATGGACTTACACGGTTAAAGGAGTAGTAAACGGTCAGAAGATTAATGATGATGGAACACCCACATCCGCAGTATCAGATGCTTTTACTGCAGGAACTACTACAATTTCGGACGGAACTCAAACAATGATTGTTTTGGCGGACAGGATTCTCAGATTGACACTGCAAATAGTGATTTAAAGGCAGAGTTTAAGGCAGATAGCTATGATCTTACTGGTAAAACTTTAGAGGATTTTAGAGATGGGGTAAAAATCGGCTTTAAGCCTGCTGCCTTTGCTACTCCGGGAGTATATCGCTTCGTAGTGACGGAAGGTGCTGCAACAGGAGCAAACAGCGGAGACGTGGAGGCTATGAAGGTTACTGTGGATAATGTGCAAAAGTCCTATCAGACTCAGCGTTTCCTGGATGTGTATGTACGTTTGAAGGAAGGTAGCACCACAGGAGAAAAAGAAATTTACGGCTATGTTCTCCACAGCGGAGAGACTTCGGTTACCAGCAACCAATCAGGAAATAAGCATACCGGAGACAAGAACAGCGGTTTTGATGGTGATAAGGGAAAGAATGGAAAGAAGGATACCTCAGGGATATACCCGTTATACCCGAGAAAGCTGAAGGTGGACAAGAAGATCAGCGGAATGATTGACAAGAATAACCTCTTTCCCTTCACAGTCAACCTTTTTCATAACAAAACAGAAACAGTCAACTTTGACAACGCGAATTTGCAGGTTAAGGTAAAGATGCCGGGAGAAAGTACTTATACCGTAAAGAAGGTAAGTGAAATCCCCGGTTTAGGCGCAAAGCTGAAGGATAAACAATCCCTGGAAATCATCGGTCTTCCCAAAACCACCACCTATAATGTAAAGGAGAACAACAATACTGCTTTAAGCATTAAGTCTGATGTGCGTTTCTCCGAGGACGTGGCACATGAGATTCCAGATACTGTAACAGCAGAATCTGAAACAGTAGCACCGGCACATGACTCTACAGTAAAAGGCGGAGGTAAGAGCTTAGTACAGACGGACAGCCATGTGGCTTACCACAACCACATTGATGAAATCACACCAACCGGTGTAGTACTGACTGTTGCTCCTTATGCCATGATGATGGCTGTTGCAGGAAGCATGGGATTCATGCTCTTTAACCGGAAGAAGGAAGAGGAATAAGTCGCAGATACCTTCTTAGGATAAGAGGAGGAAGAGGGAAAGGAAGATCTTTTTTGGATTTTCTTTTCCCGAGGCTTTCCTTTATCCCTTTTTTCCCAAGTCCATCCGGCAATCCTGGATAGATGCGAGATTTTCGGGAACAAAAGTATTGCATGTATCCCAGGATACAAGAGTAGAGAGGCAAATATGAATATTGCGGTGAGAGCGGCAAGGCTGGGGGATCGTATGATTACCATCTTAGCTGCCATTCTAATGATTCTACTCATGAGCTACGGGGGATTTTCCCTTTGGTATACCTACATGACCATGCAAGAAGGATTTTTAAAATAATGACTTAATGTCCTTAAAACCAGTAGTAAGTGAGGATGGCAGTCTAAGCTTTGAGGAACTCTTAGCCTTAAACAAAGATACCAGAGCTTGGATTACCTTAGACGGTACCAATATCGACTACCCTATGGTACAGGGAAAGGATGATATGGAGTACGTCAATAAGGATGTGGAGGGAAACTTCTCCTTATCCGGATCCATCTTTATGAGCTATCACAATCAGGCGGATTTTTCCGATCCTTATATTCTGACCTACGGACATCATATGGACAATGGCGGAATGTACGGAGATGTGATGGAGTTCATAGAAGACAGCTATTTTGAAGAGCACAAAACAGGAACTCTGTTCTTACCCGGAAAGGCACGACAGCTGGAAGTTTTTGCCTGCATTGAAGGGGATGCCTATGATCCTTATATCTATAATGTTATGGATAAGCAGGGAAATATGCAGGAGTTTCTGGATTACATCAAGAACAATGCGCAGCAGTATAGAGATATTGGAATGAAAGACACTGACCAGGTGATTAGTCTATCAACCTGTATATCCGCATCCACCAACGGTCGCATGATTGTCTTTGCAAGAATAAACCCATAAGGGGGTGAGGGAATTTGTTTCGAAAAAAATGTCAAAAAATCTTGGCGGGACTTTGTGCCATCCTCTTGATGGGGACAGGGAAGTCTACGGTATTGGTATCCAATGCCAGTGAGCAGAGAAAGAATTTCGGCTTAGAGAAGCCTGCAGAAGTGCAGATTCCCTTTGCTATCTCTGTCACCGGGCAGGAAGTACCCCAGTCTGAGTTTCGCGTCTTTATAGAAAGGGCGGTAGAAAGTCCAAATGCCCCATTGCCCAGCCCCTATATTATGGATCTCCATATGCATTCCGGAGATGAAGACTTTAGTTTTGGCAAAATGCAGTTTTTGAGTGAGGGAGAATATCACTATCGTGTCCGGCAGGAACAAAGAAACCATGAAGGCTTCACCTACGATACGACAGTATATACCGTAGTCGTTGAGGGTACACAGTAAGAACAAAGACCACAACGGAAATGAGGTATCTCCCTACCTCTATGCCATAGTCTTAGCGGAAAAAGAAGGAGATGTGGATAAGTCCAGTAGGCTACTGTTTAAGAACAGTTACCAAAGATATCCCTCCTACACCTTCCAACATACCCGGACCCAAGGGCAAAATGGGAATCCCCTTGGATCCCCTTCCGGAAATCTGGATCCCCCGGAGTTTTAGGAGTAGGCAGGGAAATTTTAGCCTGTATGGGACTCGATCAGTCAGCTCCCCACAGTCTTGGGAGTGGCCAGAAAGATAGCCACGGGAGACGATAGTGATATGGTCTTCTACGGTTTATCCGCATTACTGGCTATGGGAAGCTTCGGATTTTGGACTTACCAAATGAAACGAAGAAACGAGGACGATGAAAGTCCCGAAACAGAAGAGTAAAGAACCATGCCCTTTCTTGGTTTAGGAGAGAGAGAACGGGGAAGGTTAAGAAAAACACCTTGGAAAAAGAGCTTGCCGTAAGGCGTAAGGGGGCTCCTGCCAAGGTGTTTTTATTAATGGACTTTATCCGGAATCACTTTTTGCAAGGTCTCTTTGCTTATTTTTACCGGCTTCTTCCTGTTCATTCAGATTCTTGGAAACTGTCATTTCCTGATTATCGATATGCTCCTTCATCAGAGCCTTTGCACGGATAATGTCTCGAATCCGGATTGCCTCCAAAATCTTCTCATGCTCGTTAATCAGCGTTCCTCTCTGGGCTTCATCCTTAATATACTCCAAACGATAACGGTACATCTGTTCCCTCAGATTATTAATCATTTGAATCAAACGCTTATTGCCGGTGGCATTGTAAATGATGTCATGGTAGGCTTCATCCGCCTCCGCAATCTCCATTTCCGTACCGGTGGCAACCGCCTTCTTAAAGTGATCCTCCGCCTCATGCAGGGCATGAAGCTGCTCATCATCAATTCTTTGGCAGGCCAAATCTGTGGCCAACTCCTCCAAAGCACCCCGCACCTCCAGTACATCCTGTAAGGACTTGTGGGAAATCTTAGCAACCTCTGCCCCGCGCCTTGGAATCATCAGGACAAGACCCTCCAGTTCCAGCTTACGAATCGCTTCGCGAATAGGTGTTCTGGATACTCCCAGCTTTTCTGCCAGTTGGATTTCCATCAGTCTTTCACCGGGCTTCAGCTCTCCTTTTAGAATCGCCTGTCTTAGGGTATTAAATACCAAATCCCGTAGGGGGAGATATTCATTCATATTAATGGTAAAATCGCTGCTCATTCTTTCCTCCTTACTCTGTACAAGGCTGTGTAAGATAAACTTCCTGTGCCAAATGCTGATCCTCTCCATGGATAAGAGCCTGATAGGCTTTTTCTGCTTTCTCCCTATCTTCTAAGGGGAAAATCGCAAAAACCGTGGGTCCGGAACCGCTCATAAGAGCCACTTCCGCTCCATAGCTTAAGAGACGATTCTTTAAGACCTGTATTTCCGGTCTCATGGAAAGGCTAACCCGCTCTAAAAGATTTCCCATATGAGGGGTGATTTCCGATAAATTTCCTTTTTTCAGGAAATGAATAAATTTTTCTACATCCGGATGTTCTTCTTTTGGAATACTGTTTACCTGTAAAGCTTCATAAACTGCTTTGGTAGATAGGGGAAAATGCAGGCTTTTGCTAAAAGTAGGATACAATCCGGCAAGGCGGGAAGGGAGCAAGATTTCCCCGATTCCTTCTGAAAGAAAACAGCCCTTATGTAAGCAAAGGGAACATCCGCCCCAGCTTTACGCCTCTTTTTCTCCAGCTCTTCTATACTAAGTCCCAAAGAAAATACCTGATTCATTAATAACAGTACAGCGGCGGCATCTGTGGAGCCGCCCGCCATTCCTCCGGCAAGCGGAATGCGTTTTTCCAAATGAAAAGATAAGCCATCTTTGATGGAAAACTCCTCCTGAAGCAGTTTTGCAGCCTTTATCATCAGATTCTCTTCCCTGTGGGTAGAAGGCTTAGATTAGTGCTAAACGAATTCCGGGAGTCTTCTCCAGCCGAAGAGAAATGTCATCATGAAGCTGTACCGTATGCATTACCATGAAAACCTCATGGTAGCCATCCGGCCGTTTGCTTCGGACATCCAGGGCTAAATTGATTTTTCCATGTGCCTGTATTTGATGTTCAGTCATGCTTTATCCTTCTCATCCTGTATACAAACGCTTCTTCATTGTAAGGGTTAAATTGCATTTTTGCAAGTGCAATCCTCTGTGTTACTAAAGTCCGATGCCCCTAAAGTCTGATGTTACTAAAGTCCGAAGGAAAGCCCGGGGAAGAAAAGCAAAATTTCTGTCCGGATTTGGAAAGCATAAAAATATAAAAAATATTGACAGGGTGACAAGCTGTCACTATACTGGGTTTGCAAAAGGTGACAAGTTGTCACTAGGCTGCGTTCCGCTTAAAGTGAACAGCTCGCCACCGGATTATGCTTCGCTTAAAGCGAATAGCTTACCAAAGATGAGAAAGGATAAATCATTACAGAATGTATCGAGGGAGGAAGGATGCCGACGCAGAGATTTTTGAACTTGGAGGAAGAAAAACAAAGGCGCATTTTAGAAGCGGCTATAAAGGAATTTTCTTCTTATGATTACGACAAAGTATCCATTAATCGGATTATTCAGGAAAGTGATATTTCCAGAGGGGCCTTTTATACTTACTTTTTGGATAAAGATGATTTGCTGGTACATCTCTTTGAAGCGGAAGAGGATAAGGCTGTAGGGTATTTCCTGGAAATCTTGAAGAAGAATGGAGGAGATTTTTTTAAGAGCATTCAGGAATGGGTGATAGAAATCATAAAAATCAGAAAAGAGAAGATTGTGCAGGACTGCTTCGCCATTTTCTATCGTTCAGGATTTTTAAAAAATTTATCCCTGGCCAGTATGAAAAGTCACATGGACAAAGGAAGACGGGACAATATTGATGTGGTTTTAGAGGCAATACCTACAAATTACTTCCCAAGGCATTTGTCTGAGGAAGAAAAGGGGATTGGTATACAAACCGCATTTTCTCTGGCATCCCTTACTCTTTTACAGGCCTTTTCCATCGAGAAAAGAAAAGAAGGAATACAAGAAAAGGAAGTTTGTATTGAGAAGGGTAGAGAGCCAAATGCATTGGAGGATAAAGAAACAGGCGGGAGGAAAGACTTTTTAGAGTTGGACGATAGGGCGGAGCGAGAGGCCTTCATTGAACAAATTCTTTATGTATTCCAAAAGCAGATTCAGCTCTTGGAAAAGGCGTTAGGAGGAAAAGGGTAGAGATGAAAAAAGGGGTAAAGATGGTAATTGTATTGCTTCTTCTATTAGGAGTGGCATTTTTGGTGGGAAAACGCGTGTTAAAGCCTAAGGAGGAAGTGGAGGTCACTCAGCTTCCACTGGCCACCGGCATTTTCCCGGAAAAGGGAGACCTGTCTATTTTGGAATCTTTGGTGGGAACGATTGAAGCCAGTGAGCAGTATGCTTTGGCTGCCAAGGTATCCGGAGAAGTTTTGGAAATCTATGCGGAAAATGGTGCGGAGCTGAAAAAAGGAGATAAAATTGCCCGTTTAGACAACCAAAAGCAGATTGATGCAGCAAGATATACTTTGGAGCAGGCAGAGGCTCAGGCGAAGGCGGCAAGCGACGCCAGAAACCGTTTGGCAAGCCTTCAGGCCTCCGGAGACATTTCCGCCCAGGATTTTGAGTCGGCGGATGCCCAGGCAAAGGCTGCAGAAGCGCAGGTAAAGGCTGCGAAATTGAACTATGATACCCAAGTGGAGTTTGCCACCATTACCGCTCCCGCTGATGGGGTTTTGCAAAACAGTATTTTGGTGAAGGATGCCATGATTCCTCAGGGTACCCAGATTGCCAGCCTTATGGGGAATGGAAAACAGCAGCTTGTTTTTCCGCAACAGAGGAACTGATGAAGAACCTGTCTTTAGGGCAGGAAGTTAAGGTGGAAAAGGGACAAGAGCAGTACATAGGCTCCATTACCGAGATTTCCGGAGTGATGAATGCCCAGACCGGTCTTTTTACTATTAAAGCGAATTTAGAGAATTCCTCGCTTCCTGAGGGAAGTCGGGTAAAATTAACGGTGACCAAGGATAGCAGAACCGGGGTAAATCTTCTTCCTCTATCTGTGATTTACTATGACAACGGAGCTCCCTATGTTTATCTTTTGGAAAAGGGAGAGGGAGAGAACGGAAGTATTAAAAAGCAGTTTGTAGAGCTTGGTTTGCAGGGAGAGGAAAAGGCGGAAATCTTGTCCGGCCTTACGGAGGAGGATTTGGTGGTCAGCTCTTGGAATAACGAGATGTATGACGGAGCAAAGGTAAGATGGAATAGCAGGGAGAATTCTCCTGAAGAGCTTTCCCCAAACTATGCTGAATCCTCATCCAAAGCGAATGCCGAAGGCGTAGAGTCTGCGGCAGAAACAGATAGCAGTACTGCGGCAGCTACTTCTACCGCTACGGAAACCGGAAAGGAGGGCTAGGGATGCTTTCCATGACGAAATTCGTCTTAAGACGACCGGTAACCACCTTTCTTGTGGTGATTACCCTCATTTTCTTTGGCTTTATGAACTTTAGCACCATGAAAATGGAACTGCTTCCCAATATGAATTTTCCCTACCTCATTGTGAACACCACCTATCCCGGAGCCTCTCCGGAGGACGTGGACGAGCTTTTAACAAAGCCGGTGGAAGAGGAGGTTTCTCTGCTTTCTGATGTAAAGCAGATTCAATCTCTTTCCAATGAAAATTTCTCCATGGTGATTATTCGTTATAACTATGGAACCAACATGACCAAGGCCTATGACAGCTTGAAGAAAAAAATGGATGCCATTAAGTCTTCCCTGCCGGAGGATGCTAAGGACATCAGCATTATGGAGGTGGACATCAATGCAAGGCCGGGCATGGTTTTATCCATTAATAACAAAAGCGAAAGCCAGCTTTATAACTATGTGGAAAACAGCATTAAGCCGGAATTTGAAAAATTATCTACCGTAGCTTCCCTTTCTCTTTCCGGAGGACAGGAAAGCTATGTGAAAGTGGAGCTTTCTGCAGAAAAATTGCAGCAGTACCATCTGACTATAGAACAGGTAGTAGGCATGATGCAGGCAGCGAAGTTTACCTATCCTGCAGGAAGTACCAGAGTAGGAGATCAGGAATTATCCATCAGTACCTCTCAGGACTACTCCACCATTGAAGAATTACGAAAGCTTCCCATTACTACCGGAACGGGCAATACCTTGACGCTGTCGGATTTGGCTACTGTGGGCTCTGCTCTTTCAGAGAAGAGCGGAATCGGACGGTATAACGGAGAGGACACCATCACACTAAGCATCAATAAGCTACAAAGTAAGTCGGATATTGCCATGAGTAAGGATGTTACCGCCCTGATTAAAAAACTGGAAGCGCAGAATCCTAATTTAGAAATTCATGTCATTCAGGACTTTGCGGAGAACATTATGGGCTCTCTATCCAGCGTGGTACAGACCATGATTATGGCCATCGTGATTTCCATGCTGATTATTTTCCTCTTTTTCGGAGATCTTAAGGCCTCTCTTATCGTAGGCTCTTCCATTCCTTTGGCTATCTTAGGGGCTATTGTCTTTATGGGAGCCATGGGCTATAGCCTGAACATGTTGACTCTTTCCGCCCTGGTTTTGGGCGTGGGAATGATGGTGGATAACTCCATTGTAGTGCTGGAAGCCTGTTTCCGGGCCATGGACGATTACGGAGAGAGACAAAGAAGCCTTAGGGAAGCGGCGCTGGACTCTGTAAGAGTGGTGGGAGCTTCCGTTTTCGGCGGAACCCTAACTACCTGTGTAGTATTTCTTCCCTTAGGATTTTTACAGGGAATCTCGGGGCAATACTTTAAACCCCTGGGATTTACCATCGTCTTTTGTATGGTGGCTTCTTTGATTTCCGCTGTAACTATTGTGCCTCTTTGCTTTACCCTGTATAAGCCGAAGGAAAACAGCCGGGCGATAGCTTATAGAGGTGTTAGACTTTTACAGGATGCTTATCGAAACACCATCAGTAGTTTCCTGAGACATAAAAAGAGCGTGGTTTTTGCTACAGTCGGTATTTTAATCATTTCCCTTGTTTTATCTACCCAACTGCGGACGGAGCTTATGGCGGATATTGACACAGGAAGTATTGAAATCGCTATTACCCAAAAACCCGGCCTTTCCATAGAAGAAAAGGAAAGGGTGATGGGAGAAATTGAAGAGATGGTAGCAAAGGACCCGGATACAGACCGCTATACGGCGATGGCCGGCGGTTCCGCCCTGTCTACTCTTTACGGAGGCAGTACCAACCCAAGGGTTACCGTATATCTTAAAAAAGACCGTTCCATGAAAACCAAGGAAAAGGTAAAAGTATGGAAGAAAGCTTTGGAGAATCGTTCCCAAGAAGTCATCAGCATTAAGGCTCTCAGTGATACCAGCATGAGCGGAGGAGATTACAGTAACAGCAATCGTTACGAAATTATTATTCAGGGACAGGAGCTGGAAGAGCTGCAACAAAAGAGCAATGAACTGCTTTCTTTACTGCAAAAAGCAGAACAGTTTAACCGGTATTCATTCCAGTCTGGAAAATGCGGCTCCCTTTATTACAAGTTAAGGCAGATCCCATCAAGGTGGCTGCAGAGGGCTTAAGCCCCATTCAGATTGCCCAAACTTTAAATACCCATCTTTCCGGAAAAACCGCCATGAAAATGACGGTGGAAGGGCAGAAGGTGGATGTGAAAGTGGAATATCCTAAGGATCAATATGATACCATTGAAAAGGTCAAGGCCATCCGTTTTACGACACCTACAGGGGCACAGGTCTCATTGGAAAGTCTGGCCAGCATAAAATATGCCGATTCTCCTGCCGGCATTGAAAGAGAGGACAAAAAGTATTTGGCTACGATTACTGCGAATTATACGGAGGAAGCCAACAGCAATACCAAGGCGGAGATTGATGCATTGATTGAAAAAAATTTGGGAGAAAATATTTCCGTTGTGGCCAATTCTCAGGATCAAAGTATGAAAGAGGAGTTTGCAGATTTATTTCGTTCCATTGCCATGGCCGTTTTTCTGGTCTTTGTGGTGATGGCTGCTCAGTTTGAGTCTACCCGTTTCAGTTTCATGGTCATGACCACGATACCCTTCTCTTTGATCGGCTCTTTTGGACTCCTATGGCTCTTTGATGCGGCCCTGTCCATGACTTCCCTTTTGGGCTTCTTGATGCTGATAGGAACGGTTGTGAATAACGGCATCCTCTATGTGGATACGGTAAACCAATATCGACAGGAAATGCCTTTGGACAAGGCATTAGTCGAGTCCGGGGCCACCAGACTTCGACCGATCTTGATGACTACCCTGACCACAGTTCTTTCTATGTTTCCCATGGCCATGGGTTTTGGAGACAATGGGGCATTGATGCAGGGTCTTGCTTTGGTCAATGTGGGTGGCTTGGTGGCTTCTACTCTTCTTGCGCTCCTCTTACTTCCGGTGTATTACATGATTATCTATGGTCGGAAGAAGCAGAGGATAAAAGTCTAGGGAGTCTCATAGTATGAAGAAAGTCTTCCGAACATCACAATACTTCTTTTCTTTTCGAAGGGGATAGAGAACACCAAAAGTTCACAGGATTGTCGATTTTCGTTAAGAAATTCCGAGGAATATTATGTTATAGTAGAGAAGACTCCTTTTCTCTTAGTAGGGGCTGTAAGGATAATCGTTCTTCTGCAGTACGGGGCTAAAATTGGGAGCACGCTCCCGCTAACCTCGCCTCGTAGCGGATACTAAGCGAAAAACAACAGTACCGTTGTTTTTCGCAAGTACCGGCGGGCTCAGATTGCCCCCATCTTAGCCCCGTACTGCAGAAAGGTAATTTGAATTTTATGAACCATGCAGCCCCATGCTTAGAGAATATGAGCCTTTTTTGTAAGGAGAAGAAAATGAGAAAAAAGGGATATCCTATTAGTATAGCAATTGTTTTAGCAAGCCTGTCCTTTACCATGCCTGCTATGGCACAGAAGGTACCGGGCTTTTCCGATAATGTTTCCGTGGATCAGATGCAGACTTCCTTTGAACGGCAGCGTTCGGAAGAGGAGTGGGCAAAGCTTCGGGACAATGTGATTTCCTGGGAAGAAATCGGGGACTTGGTGCATGAATATAATTCCACAGTATCCAGTCTTTGGAGAAACTTCCGGGAGAGCGATAGCAAAGGAACTTACAATGTAAATGTGGAAGAGGCCAGAAACCAGGTGGAAGAAGCCTATGAAAAGGCATTGTCTGCAGCAGACGGAAATAGCGTGGCAGAGGCTCTGGCGGAGATGCAGTATCAAAGTAACAGCAGTAATTTTTCTGCAGATACCGTGGCACAGAACGCAGACCGGGAGATTGCCAAGCTTTCCGTGGAGCAAACCGAGCTGAATACCATTGAGACCATTAAAAAGTCCTTCATTAGCAGAGAAAGCACCGGTCTGCAAAAGCAGATTGATGCTCTGGCTTTGGCAGATGCTAATATTGCCCGGGAAAGTACCGAGAGAAAGAAAGCTATCGGAAAGGCTACCCAGATTGATGTTTTGACTGCGAAGGAAGCTTATGATCAGGCGAATCTGAGCCTGACAAAGAACAATGCCGCCTTTGATAAGATGACGGAGCTTTTACGGGTAAACCTGGGTTGGAAGGCAAGTGATAATCCTGAGATGCCTACAATCCCCGGCCTTAGCGTAGAGCAATTGGCGGCTGTGAACTTGGAAGAAGACAGTAAGATAGCTTTACAGAATAACTATAGTCTTCGGATTTTCAGAACGAAAGCTAAACCTTTCCACAGGAGAGGCCAATCGACAGAATTTGACAAGAAGCATTTCCACAGCAAAGGAAAAGATTCAATCCGATATGCTATCCAAGTACCAAAGCTTAAAGCAGGCTGAGGAGGCGAAAAGACAGGCAGAGCTACAGGCTTCCAACGCGCAGCAGGCCTATCAAAAGGCAGAGCGAGGCTATAAACTGGGAAGTGTAAGCCGAGTGGATTTTGAAAAGGCGAAAAATGCTGCCGATACTGCAAGTCTTCAAAAGCAGCAGGCAGAGTTAAAGCTTTATGAAGAATATCTGGATTATCAGGCCGGAAAGAACGGTTTGGCGACTACTGACTAAGATAGGTAGTAAAATGTGTAAATCCATGCGTTTTAAACGAAGTCTTCTAAAATAATCGTAGGCAGTAGAAAAGCCGGATATAGAAAAGAAAAGTTATAGAAAAGAAAAGTTATAGAAAAGCCAAACCATAGAAAGGATTATACCCTTTTTATGAAGAAACGAAAGAATAGAATAAAATCCGCATTTGCCCTGGCTCTAAGTCTTGGACTGCTTTGCCAAAGCTTCCCCGCCTTAGCAGAGGAGAAAGCTTGGGATGTGAATGACAATATTATTTCCTTTAGAGAAATCCCGGATCTGGTAGAGCAATTCAGTACCCTGGCCAAGATGGAGCAGGATGCCCTTGCCCAAAGTACCGGAAGCATGGCTTCCGTACAGAAGGCGGTAAAGGACGAAAAGGCGGACATCCTGGCGAATTTGCAGGAAAGCATTGACAGCTTAAGGGAGCAGAAGCAGGATACTACGGATCCGCAGACGAAGGCCTTTTACAAAGTCAGATTAGCCAGCTGGAGAAGGTTAAAAACAGTAAGAAAATTTTACCGGACATAGATAGCAGTCTGGCAGAAGTAAATCAAGGACTGGTACAACTTTCCGAAACGGAAAAAAGCATGAAGAAGGCGGAAGCCAAGGCGGAAAAGGCGGTAAAATCCGGCTTTTATACCGGGAAAAAGCTTCTAAGCAACGGCATGCAAAATCTTTTATTTCAGTGCCATTTCCTTGGAAAACAATAAAGCCATGTTGGAAAAAAGAGTGGCTATGATGCAGACCAATGTAGAAAAGACGGAAAGGCAGGCAAGCCTTGGTCAGGCTACCGCAAATGATGTGAGTGGGGCTAAACTTGCTCTGGAAAGTGCTCAGTCAGATTTGCAAAAGGCCAAGGACGGTCTGGAAAGCATGAAAAGAAATATGGGCCTGAGCCTTGGCTGGAGCATGAATACATACTCCGGCATTCAATTTGAAGCCATTCCCGACTACCCGAGAAACTATTTGGCAACAAGGGATTGGGGAAAGGATATTGACTCTGCCTTAAGTCATAACAGTGAACTGGGCAGTATTCTCCGGACAAAAGATACGAATATCACCGGCTGGACGGAGAAAAAACAGAGTCAAAAGGAAAAGGAGCAGCAAATTCGAGCATCTATGGAGGCGCTCAGACGGAATATTACGGAGGCGGAAGCAGCTTTAAATGCGGCAGAATCCGTTTCAGAGCTTGCCCGTTTACAAAAGGAAAGGGCAGAGCGTATGAATACTCTGGGTCTTTTGGGCAGAGCGGATTTCCAAGGCTTATCCTTGGAAGCCTTGTCCAAGGAAAATGCTGCGGCTCAGGCAAAGCTGGATTATAATCAGGCGGTCTTCCAATACGAAGAAGCGGTAGAGAGAGGGATACTTTCCACAGGGGAGTAATCCCCCTCTTTTTTTCTTAATCACGGGTAGTGTGGGATACTCGTTGGACATACGCATAAGGATTTTATGAAAAGCATTATAGAAAGTCTCATAAAAAGTCTTATGGAAAGCATTATAGAAAGTCTTACGATAAGCCTTATGATAAACAGGCATTCCGAACAGGGGATTCGATGCGTATTTTTTAAGAAAAGCTTATCCGAATGTGGAGTATAGGAGATTGGATGGTTTTGTGTTATAACGGAGGAGCAGAAGAAAAAAATCCAATAGCCAGAATGTATGTTCTATGATATAATTTCTCGGCAAGCGAAAAAACAAGGAATAAAGGGAAAGAACTGTAGTCCGGAAGGGAAGTAAAACCGGTAGAAAAATCATACAAAATAGTAAAGGAAGAAAAATCATGGCAAACAAAGTAAGTAAGGCTCCTGTAGTAGCACTGGAAGATAGGGATGAAAAGTTAAAGGCGCTGGATGCGGCTCTTAGCAAGATTGAAAAGGACTGTGGTAAAGGCTCCGTAATGAAGTTGGGAGATTCCGGAGTGAATAAGGACATCTCCGTAGTGCCCACCGGTTTCCTATCTGTGGATATTATGCTCTTTGGAGCAGGAGGCTTCCCAAGAGGGCGTATATCGAAATCTACGGACCGGAATCCTCCGGTAAGACCACTCTCGCCCTTCATGCAGTAGCAGAGGTACAAAAGCGTGGAGGAATTGCTGCCTTTATTGATGCAGAGCATGCTTTGGATCCCCGCTATGCGCAGGCTATCGGCGTGGACATTGATAACCTCTATGTAGCACAGCCGGATTCCGGAGAGCAGGCCTTAGATATTGTGGAGACCATGGTTCGTTCCGGTGCTATGGACATTTTGGTTGTGGACTCCGTGGCGGCATTGGTGCCTAAGGCGGAGATTGACGGAGAGGTGGGAGACAGCCATGTGGGCTTACAGGCTCGTTTGATGTCCATGGCTTTAAGAAAGCTTACCGCTATTATCGCCAAGTCCAACTGTATCCTTATCTTTATCAACCAGCTAAGAGAAAAGGTCGGCGTGATGTTCGGTAATCCGGAAACCACCACCGGCGGACGCGCTTTAAAGTTCTATGCTTCTGTTCGTGTAGATATTAGAAAGGGAGAAAGCATTAAGACCGGAGACGGAGATTTTAGCGGAGCCCGTACCAAGGTGAAGATTTCCAAAAATAAGATTGCTCCTCCCTTTAAGAATGCGGAGTTTGATATCAGCTTCGGTTCCGGAATTTCCAAGGAAGGAGAAATCCTGGACCTTGCGGTAGAAAAGAAGATGATTGAGAAGAGCGGCGCATGGTTTGCCTATAACGGAGATAAGATAGGACGAGGGCCGTGAGAATGCTAAGGTCTTCTTTAAAGAGTCATCCCAGAATTATGGCAGACTTGGAAATTCAGCTTCGTAAGGAATACGGCTTAAAGGAAGATCCTATTTGGAAGAGGTTTTGGCCTTTGTTCCGGAGGATGAGGATATGGATCTCACGGTTAGTCTGGCAGAGGGAACTGAGGAATAAGATTTATTTTATGGGGAGTGCGTAAGCAGTCCTCTCTTTTTCCTAAAAGCTTTATCAAAGAGATGCATAAGCGCTTCTTTAGAAAAAGAAGAATGAAGAGTGGGTGAAAGCCGAAGGAATAGAGCATAGACAAAAGGAGGAAGGGTTTGAAGGAATGGAATCCGGAGGAATTTCTTCGGGAACAGGAAATGAAGAAGAAAAACAGAGGGATAAGCAGAGAGAAATGCAGAAGTAGAAAATGAACAGGGAAGAGGCGGATGAGATAAATCTTACATTTCGGCAGAATCGTGAAGAGGACTTATGGATGTCTCCTTCTTTAGCGGTAAAAAGCTTTTTGAGGATTTATCGGGTACCTTAAACCCCTTACGAAGAGAAAGTCTTTCGAAGGGAAAGGCTTTATCAGCGTTGTAGGAAAAGAAGCCTTTATCTCTTAACAGGGCGGCAAAGACTGAACGAAGACTTCGAGAAAAAACTGCAAAAATCCGAGCATTATACCGAGGAAATTATTGAACGACCCTCTCCTTCTTAAAGGAATACGACTACATCAATGACTATCACTATTGCATGCAATATCTGGAAGAAAATGCTCACCGCCGTTCCGCAAAGGATATGCAGAGTAGCTCTATGGCAGAGGCGTTGACGGATCTGTGATTCGAGAAGCCATGGAGGATTTTCGAAGAAAACATAGAGAAGAGGGAGAGGAAAGCTCCTTTGAAGAGCAGAGAGAAACTGATCCGGAAAGAATTGGACTAAAGCGTTGGCTGGAGAAGAAAAAGCAGAAACATGGATTTATCGGATTGGAAGGAAAGACAGAAGCTTACAGCCTCCCTTCTTCGAAAGGGTTTTTCTTACAGTATGATTCAAGAATATTTGCAGCAGGAGGAGTAGAAAAAGAGGTTTTCAATATTAGACATCAAAAGGTTATGCTTGATTTTGAACTTGCTGAAATATATGGTTATTCTACGAAGAGATTTAATGAGCAAGTGAAAAATAATGCTGGCAAGTTTGATGAAGATTTTTTGTTTCAACTCACAAGAGATGAGTGGGAAATCTTGAGGTCGAAAAATTCGACCTCAAGATTAGAGCAGGGATCCGGCGGTAGACGATATCTCCCCTATGCTTTTACAGAGCAAGGAATTTATATGCTAATGACTGTATTAAAAGGGGAACTTGCCACAAAACAAAGCAAGGCTAAATAATGCAGACTTACAAATTTAATGTTATACAGGAGGACATTCTGTACTTTATAAACTCTTTAGAAATGAGAACTTGACACAACCTATTTAATTGCGTACAATCGAACCTGTAAAGAAAATCAATAATCACTTTTATAAATACTCAAGGAGGAAATGAATATGTCAGCACCAAATATTACTGCAGCAGAGTTTGAAGAGAAGGTACTACAGTCTAAGGAGCCGGTATTAGTGGATTTCTGGGCAGACTGGTGTGGACCTTGTAAGATGCTTTCTCCAATCATCGGAGAGATTGCAGCGGAGGCACAGGACTTTAAGGTATATGCGGTTAATGCCGATGAAGAGCAGGACTTGATGGCTCGCTACGGTGTTCGTGCTATTCCAACCTTAATCGTATTTAAGGATGGTCAGGTGTATAAGCAGAATACAGGATTTATTCAGAAGGATCAGGTTTTAGATCTTTTAAAGTAATTCAACGGAGTATATTTTCTTTAAAGAAGGAAAGCAGTCTATTCTTTAGGGAAGATGAGTAGTTTGGGTCATAAGATATATCCTCTATAAGGAGGGGAAGAAGAGGGTGACTGCGGTCGCCCTTTTCTTGTATAAAATCAGCAGAATAGCTTATCATTTTGAAAAGAAGAATTATAGAGAAGCAGTGCTATAGAGCTATAGAGCTATAGAGCATTAGAACTATAGAACAGTAGAACTATAGAACATTAGAGTTATAGAACACTAGCGCTATAGAAAAGTATAACTTTAGAATAGCGGATTTATAGAAAGGAAAGAAAAACAATGCATGATATTATCATTGTAGGAGCGGGAACAGCCGGATTATCTGCGGCTAGTTTACGGACTGAGAGCCGGAAAAAGCGTATTGGTTTTAGAGCAGGCTTCTTACGGCGGCCAAATTATCAACACTCCGGAAATTGAAAACTATCCGGCTATCCAGAAGATTTCCGGTTTTGAATTTGCCACAAACCTTTATAATCAGGCGAAAAATCTGAGCGGAGTTTGCTTTTGAAAAGGTAGAGGGCATCGAAGACAAGGGACAGTTCAAGGAAGTAAAGACCAAGGACAAGAGCTACGAAGGAAAAGCCGTAATTCTTGCTACCGGTGCCAAGAACAGAAGTCTTAGGGTAGAAAAAGGAAGAGGAACTGGTAGGAAAGGGGATTTCCTACAGTGCAACCTGCGACGGAATGTTCTACCGTGGCAGGGTGGTAGCGGTGAACAGCGGCGGAAACACAGCAGTAGAGGATGCCACCTTCCTTTCCGATTATGTGGAGAAGGTTTATGTGATTCACAGAAGAGACGAATTCAGAGCGGACAAGGCGGAAGTGGATCGTTTGACCGCCAAGCCAAATGTGGAGTTGGTTTTGAATTCTACAGTAAAAACATTGGAAAGTGATGCTTCCGGTTTGACAGGTCTTGTGGTGGTAAACAAGAACGGAGAGGAAAGAACCCTGAAGGTGGATGGCTTATTTGTGGCTATCGGACAGGCACCGGATAATCAGGCATTTTCCGACTTGGTAGAATTAGACGGCAAGGGATACATTTCTGCAGGAGAAAGTACCTTAACCAAGACTCCCGGCATTTTCACCGCAGGAGATTGCAGAACCAAGGCTATCCGCCAGCTGGCAACAGCGGCTTCCGACGGTGCCGTAGCAGGACTTGCAGCAGTAAGCTATATCAACGAAAAAGGACTATAAATGAAAGTAGATCGCGACTTAAGTTTGAGACTGGAAAATCAGCTTTGTTTTCCCCTTTATGCTTGTGCCAAGGAAGTCACAAGAAAATATAAGCCATTTCTGGATCCGCTGGATCTGACCTATACCCAATATATTGCCATGATGGTACTTTGGGAGAAAAAAGAAGTGCGGGTAAAGGATCTGGGAGAAGCTTTATATCTGGATTCCGGAACCTTGACGCCCCTTTTGAAAAGATTGGAGCAGAAAGGATTACTCACACGCTCTCGCAATCAGGAGGATGAGAGAGCACTTTGTGTGCGCATTAGTGAAGAGGGAGAGGCGCTAAAGCAGAAAGCCCTGTCCATTCCGGAGGGAATGCGGTCATGCATTTCTCTAAGCGATGAAGAGATGCAGGTATTGAAGAAATTATTGCATAGAACCTTAGAGGGATTGGAGGAGGACTAAGGTCCTCCTTTCTTTTTGGTTTTTCTTTTGTGAGAATGCTTAAGTCTTCCGTGAGCTTTTCTTGAGCTTATTTTGAGGCGTTCCGAAAGAAAGATTCTTTAGCGCTTTGTTTTTTGCTTAGCGATTTGTTTTTCTGCTATCGTTCTTCTTAAAGCTTTGGTAAAATAGGGGGCAGTGTAATGGCCGAGACAAGATTGGAGGAATAGATGGCAGAGTTTGATTATCTGGTAGTAGGTGCGGGACTTTTTGGCGCTATTTTTGCAAGAGAGGCAAAGGAACGGGGAAAAAATGTTTTGGTCATTGACCAAAGAAATCATATCGGGGGAAATGTTTACAGCTACGAGAAGAATGGCATCATGGTTCATCACTACGGTGCCCACATTTTCCATACCAACAATGAAGAGGTTTGGCAATATGTGAATCGCTTTACGGAATTTAATCGTTTTACCAATGCCCCCATTGCCAACTATAAGGAGAAATCTACTCCCTCCCTTTAATATGTATACCTTCAATCGGATGTGGGGGGTTACCCACCCTGAGGAGGCCAAGGAGAAAATTGAGGCAGAGCGGAAGGCTGCAGGAATCAGTGAGCCTAAGAATCTGGAAGAGCAGGCTATTTCCCTGGTAGGTAGAGAAATCTATGAGAAATTGATTAAGGGCTATACAAAAAAACAGTGGGGCAGGGATTGTAAGGAACTTCCGGCCTCTATAATCAAAAGGCTTCCGGTGCGCCTGACCTATGATAATAACTATTTTAATGCCCTGTACCAGGGAATTCCCAAGGCGGGCTACACCAAGATGGTGGAAAATATGCTTTCCGGTATCCCCGTGGAACTGTCTCAAAACTTCTTTGAGAATAGGGAAATGTGGATGGAAAAGGCGGAGAAGATTGTATTCACCGGTCCTATTGATGCCTTTTACGAGTACTCCTTAGGAGAGCTGGAATACAGGAAGGTGGACTTCGTGGTAGAAGAGCTTCCTATGGAGAATTATCAGGGAAATGCCGCGGTAAATTACACCGATGAGGAAAGCCCCTATACCCGCATTATCGAGCATAAGTGGTTTACCTTCGGAAAGGATCAGGAGGGAAAGGATATTCCCACAACCATCATTTCCAAGGAATACAGTGCGAAGTGGAAGAAGGGGGAGGAGCCCTATTATCCAGTAAATGATGAGAAGAATCAGGCTTTGTATCAGCAGTAGAAGGCTTTATCCGAAAAGGAAGAGAAGGTACTTTTCGGCGGCCGCTTGGGAGAGTACAAGTACTACGACATGGATATGGTGATTGCCTCTGCCTTGGCGTTTTCCAAGAAGCAATTAGGATAATATTTAAAACAGCAATATAGAATAGTGTAATGTGAAAAGCAGTTGTTATGAAGAAGCGGACTGCATTGAAAAAATCGTAAACACTAAACAAGAATTAGCATCTTCGTGAAATAGAAAAAGGATTATCGGAAAGGAGGAAACAATGAAACCCATAGGACTTATGGGGCGCGTGGCGGTAGGATTTGTGGTAATCCACCCTTTGCCCATCCTCTTGTTTTATCTCCTTTCTGGAGATTCTCGTCATCGGACAGGGAATTTTCATTCTGATTTTTGCGGGATTGTTTTTTATCGCTTGGATCTATAACGGTATTGTAAAGCCGGTGGATGAGCTAAAAAATGCGGCGAAGCGCATTGGAGACGGAGACCTGGATTTCAGTTTGGAAGTGGAAAGCCATGATGAGTTCGGAGAGCTGACCCAGGCTTTTGAGAAAATGCGGATACGCCTAAAGCAAAATCAGGAAGAAAAGCTAAAGGATGAGCAGGAAAATAGGGAGCTTGTCACCAATATTGCCCATGACTTAAAAACACCGATAACCTCCATTAAAGGCTATGCAGAAGGAATCTTGGACGGGGTGGCCTCCACCGAGGAGAAAAAGCGAAAAATACATCCAAAACCATTTATCATAAGGCTGTGGAAATGAATCGCCTGATTGATGAACTGAACTATTATGCCAAGATAGAAACCAACCGTATTCCCTACCATTTTTGTCAGCTTCCCGCCTTGGAATATTTTCAGGATTTCAGCATGGAGGTGGCTATGGACCTGGATGCCATGGGCTACCGGTTTGAAACAGACTTCCTGGTGGAAGAATCTGTGGAGGTGATAGCGATCCGAACAGCTACGAAAGGTGCTAAACAACATCATTTCCAATGCGATTAAGTATATGGATAAGCAGAATCCGAAGATCTCGTTTCATACTTTCCGATGCAGGAGACTTCTGTAGAGGTGGAGATTTCCGATAATGGAAAGGGCATTGAGAAAAAGGATTTACCCAATATTTTTGAAAGATTTTTCCGAACAGACTCCGCCAGAAATACAGCTACCGGCGGTTCCGGCATTGGCCTGTCCATCGTAAAGAAGATTATCGAAGACAGTGGCTGACGCATCTGGGCGGAAAAGTGTATTGGGAGAGGGAACAAGTCATTCATTTTGTTCTAAGAAAAATGCTTTTCGCAGGGGATGATGAATTAAGGAGAAAAAGCGTATTAGCAAAAATAATAGAAGAAAGGCGTATTAGTAAATAATAGAAGAAAGGTGTATAAGCAAATAATAGGAAGAAGAGAGCATTAGCCAAATAAAAGAAGAATAGCAAAAAGTTAAAAGTATATTAGTGAGTAGAAAAGAAAGGAAAGTCTATGGAAGAGAAGAAGAAAATTTTGATTGTGGAAGACGAGGCGGCCATTGCGGAGCTGGAAAAGGATTACCTGGAGCTGTCCGGCTTTCAGGTGGAGACGGAGGGAGATGGAGAAAAGGGTTTAAAGAAGGCGCTGGAAGGGAATTATGACCTTCTGATTTTTGGACTTTGATGCTTCCGGGAAGAGACGGTTTCTCCATTACCCAGGAGGTGAGAAGTAAGAAGGATATCCCCATCCTCTTGGTTTCCGCAAGAAGAGACGATATTGATAAAATCCGAGGCTTAGGCCTTGGGGCAGACGACTATATGACCAAGCCCTTCTCCGCCAGTGAGCTGGTAGCCAGAGTAAAGGCCCATTTGGCAAGATATACAAGACTCAGAGACAGCGGCAAGGAAGAAAATGAAATCATTGAAATCAGGGGCTTAAAGATTGATACCACCGCAAGAAGAGTTTTTGTAAACGGAGAAGAGGTGCCCTTTACCTCCAGAGAGTTTGATCTTTTAGCCTTCCTTGCGGCCCATCCTAACCGGGTCTACACCAAGGAAGAGCTGTTCCAGGAGATTTGGAAAATGGAGTCCATCGGCGATATTGCCACCGTTACGGTACATATCAAGAAGCTTCGTGAGAAGATTGAGATGGAAAATGCAGTGAAGCCCCAATACATTGAAACAATCTGGGGTGTGGGATATCGTTTTAAAGCATAGAAAAAGAAAAAAGAGTCGTTAAATAGAGAATCCTTAAGAGTCAAGAGCACTTTCCGACATAGTCACTTTGCTCACAGGGCACGCTCCCGCTAAGCTCGCCTTCGCAGGGGTACTAAGCGAAAAACTGCAGTACCTTTGTTTTTCGCAAGTACCCGCGGGCTCACATTGCCCTGTATCGCAAAATAACTATGCGGAAAGTAAGCAATGAATTTATAAATTCTCTATTTAACGGCTCTTTTTTTCTTGTTTATTTTCTATACTTTTAAAGCGATTTTGGGCTTTATGTAGTGGTTTGTGAGGAATCTCTGAATTTAGCTGAAATTACCTGCTTCCTCCCTTTACTATCATTTTATTCTTGTTTATAATGACGAGGTATGATTTTCGTATTTTATCACGAACAATCTGACAACTACTTCAAATGACGGGAATGGAAAAAATTTTTTTCATTTTCCGTAATCTATTAAGGAGGATTCAAAATGGCAAGAAAATGGGTTTACCTTTTCAAAGAAGGTGATGCAAGCATGCGTGAGCTTTTGGGTGGTAAGGGAGCGAACTTGGCGGAGATGACCAAAATCGGATTACCGGTTCCCCAGGGATTCACCATTACTACTGAGGCTTGTACACAGTACTATGAGGATGGAAAGAAGATCAATGACGAGATCCTTTCTCAGATTGATGAGCACATCCGTAAGATGGAAGAGATTACAGGAAAGAAGTTTGGAGACCATGAGAATCCATTGTTAGTATCTGTTCGTTCCGGAGCAAGAGCTTCCATGCCCGGTATGATGGATACCATCTTAAACCTCGGTTTAAATGAAGAAGTAGTTAGAGTTTTGGCTGAGAAGTCCAATAACCCAAGATGGGCATGGGACTGCTACAGAAGATTTATCCAGATGTACTCTGACGTAGTTATGGAAGTTGGTAAGAAGTATTTCGAAGAGCTTATCGACGAGATGAAGGCGAAGAAGGGCGTTACCCAGGACGTTGACCTTACTGCAGAGGACTTACACGAGTTGGCTGAGCAGTTTAAGGCAGAGTACAAGTCCAAGATCGGTTCCGACTTCCCCTCCGATCCTAAGGAGCAGCTTTACGGCGCTATTATGGCGGTATTCAGAAGCTGGGATAATCCAAGAGCAAATGTATACCGTAGAGACAACGACATCCCATACTCTTGGGGTACCGCTGTAAACGTTCAGTCCATGGCTTTCGGAAAACATGAGTGACGATTGCGGAAACCGGTGTAGCATTTACCAGAGATCCGGGAACCGGAGCAAAGGGATTATTCGGTGAGTTCTTAACCAATGCACAGGGAGAGGACGTAGTTGCGGGAGTTCGTACTCCTATGCACATCAACGAGATGGAGCAGAAGTTCCCTGAGGCCTTCAAGCAGTTCAATGAAGTATGTCAGATTTTAGAGAAGCACTATAGAGACATGCAGGATATGGAGTTTACCGTAGAGCACGGAAAGCTGTATATGTTGCAGACCAGAAACGGTAAGAGAACCGCTCAGGCAGTCATTAAAGATTGCTTGTGACTTGGTAGATGAAGGAATGCGTACTGAGGAAGAGGCGGTTGCCATGATTGATCCTCGTAACTTAGACACCCTTCTTCACCCACAGTTTGACCAGAAGGCCTTAAAGGCAGCTACTCCTCTTGGAAAGGGACTTGGCGCATCTCCGGAGCTGCTTGCGTGTAAGGTTGTTTTCACAGCTGATGATGCGGAAGTTTGGGCAGCTCGTGGAGAAAAGGTAATCCTGGTTCGTTTGGAGACATCTCCTGAGGATATCACCGGAATGAAGGTGGCTCAGGGTATCCTGACTGTTCGTGGCGGTATGACTTCTCACGCAGCCGTAGTTGCAGAGGAATGCGAACCTGCTGTGTATCCGGACTTGGCGACATTGTCATGGACGAGGCAAATAAGAAGTTCACTTTAGGCGGAAAGACTTTCCACGAGGGAGATTGCATTTCCCTGGATGGCTCTACCGGAAATGTTTACGACGGCCTGATTCCTACCGTAGATGCTTCTTTATTGCCGGAGAGTTCGGAAGAATCATGGCTTGGGCGGATAAGTACAGAAAGCTTGCTGTTCGTACCAATGCAGATACTCCTGCAGATGCAAGAAAGGCTAGAGAGCTTGGTGCAGAGGGAATCGGACTTTGCCGTACAGAGCATATGTTCTTCGATCCTGAAAGAATCTTTGCTTTCCGTGAGATGATCGTATCTGATACCAAGGAAGAGAGAGAAGAAGCATTAGAGAAGATTCTTCCTTACCAGCAGGAAGACTTCGAGGCTTTATATGAGGCTTTAGAGGGCAACCCTGTTACCATCCGTTTCTTAGACCCGCCTCTCCACGAGTTCGTTCCGCAGGAGGAAGAGGAGATTGAGAAGCTGGCTAAGGCAAAGAATAAATCCGTTCAGGAAATCAAGGATATCATCACTTCCTTACATGAGTTCAACCCGATGATGGGACACAGAGGACTTCGTCTTGCTGTTACCTATCCTGAAATTGCCGTTATGCAGACCAAGGCTGTTATCCGTGCAGCAATCAATGTACAGAAGAAGCATCCGGAGTGGAAGATGAATCCTGAAATCATGATTCCTCTTACTTCTGAAGTGAAGGAGTTCAATGTTGTTAAGAAGGTGGTTGTAGAGACTGCTGATGCTGAAATCAAGGCAGCAGGCATCAATTTACCATACCAGGTAGGAACCATGATCGAGATTCCAAGAGCATGTCTTACTGCTGATGAGATTGCGAAGAATGCAGACTTCTTCTGCTTCGGAACCAATGACTTAACACAGATGACCTTCGGCTTCTCCAGAGACGATGCAGGAAAGTTCTTGAACTCTTACTATGACAATAAGATTTTCGAGTCCGATCCATTTGCTAAGCTGGATCAGGTTGGTGTAGGAAAGCTGATGAAGATGTCTATCGAATTAGGAAAGCCTGCAAATCCACATTTACATGTAGGAATCTGTGGAGAGCACGGTGGAGACCCATCTTCCGTTGAGTTCTGCCATGAGATTGGTTTGGATTACGTTTCCTGTTCTCCATTCCGTGTACCTGTAGCACGCCTTGCTGCAGCACAGGCGCAGATTAAGAACCCAAGAAAGTAATTGGATTTTAAAAGCTGTATTTATTTAAACTGTACCCTCTTTACCATTAACCGGTAAGGAGGGTATTTTTTATTACGGAAAAACAGAAAAACTTAAATTCAAGATTTAAGGAAAATGTGATAGGATAGCTTAGAATCGTATGGTCAAGACTCTAGCTTAGGAGGAAGTGCTTTGTTAAAGATTTTTTTCGGAGAAATGGAAAATGCAATTTATACGCCTTCAATATACTTTAACAATCAATATGAGGATGAGTGGCTGGAAGAGGACTTGGCAAAGGCAATGATAGAAGATGTGGATCAATCCAAGGTGGTCAGTAGCCATTTAATTGAGAGTCCGGTATTGGGACCGATTCCCCCGGAAAAGCTTTCCGGGGGAGTCAAGACCCTTTTGCTGATGGCTTTTGATGATAGCGGTCATGTTTTTAATGGCTCAGCTTGTGGAGATAATTGTGCCAAGTGGATTTCGACCATTGGAACTCATAAAGATTTGACAATCAACCTTCATCACATCATGGATTTTAGTACGGTGGCAGGATTTTCCGCATTTATCATAAATACCGGAAAAATGACAGAGAGCTATGAGGCGTATTTAGAGGAGGCTATTAAGATTCCTTTGGAGGATTTCTAAAATGAAGGGAATGCACCACATTGTTATACAAAATAAGCGGATTCGATTTGCATTTTCTATAAAAAGAAATATCACTATTATCCGAGGAGATAGTGCTACAGGAAAAACAACGCTGTTCTCAATGATTGAAGAATATGGAAATCTTGGCAAGGATTCGGGGGTGCAGATTCAATGTGATAAGGCCTGTGTAGCGCTATACGGAAAATACTGGCAGGAGACGCTGGAAAATATCCATGATTCCATAGTCTTTGTTGATGAAGATAGTAAGTTTTTGAAAACTAAGGATTTTGCAAAAAGAATTCGAAATTCCAATAATTATTATGTGCTGATTACCAGAGAAAATTTACCTGCCTTACCCTACTCCGTGGAAGAAATATACGGAATTCATTGTTCGGGTAAATATATGGATACAAGGCAGGTATATAACCTGTTTTATAAGATTTACTCGAGACAAATCCCGGAAAGCTTTTGGTAAAAGTCCTTAGTAACGGAGGATTCTCAAGCAGGATTTACTCGCAAGTTGCCATGACAAAGGGGATTTGCTGCGAAAGTGCAGATGGAAAGTCTAATATTCTAGGGATTTTACAGAAAAGGCTGCTTAACAAAGAGCAGAAGGAAACTTTGGTGATAGCGGATGGAGCAGCATTTGGACCGGAAATGGCCCATATTTTCCCAATTACTTAGAGGAAATAATTCTATTAAGCTCTATCTTCCGGAATCTTTTGAATGGCTTTTATTGTATGCGGATATTTTAAATAAACCGTCCATTAGAAAAAGCTTGAAGAAGCGGAAAAATATATTGAAAGTGAAAAATATTTTAGCTGGGAAAGATATTTTTACAGATTTACTAATGGAAGAAACAAAAGATTCCCTTATCCTTATGATAAGTCGAATCTTAAGGATTTTTATCTTCAGGGCAAGCTTGTTCAAAAGGTGTTGGAGGCAATGGAACCCATCCACTTTACTGAAGAATAGATGTAAAAGAATGCTCATAAAGCCTATAAGGATAATAGAACACTATTCATAAAAATTGCTAAAAACGCCGTTCAATGCTATACTGCTTTAGCATATAAGATATGAGAGAATATAGGGAAAATTAATTTTTAAGGAGATATCATGTTGAGAACAAGAGGATTTTTACTATGCCTTCTGGCATTATTTTTTCTGGTATCCTGTAAGCCAAAGTACGGAGTGAATTCTACTCCTGTTATGACTACAGCAGCGGAAGATCAAGTCATTCTTATTGACTTCAATCAGATTTCCGACGATGTGATTGAAAATATGAATCCGGAGGATTTTCCTTTTGTAAAAAGCTTGAGCCTTTCCGGAAGCAACGACACCCACATGGTAGAAGTACAGGCGGAAATTGTGGAAAATGTCAGTCCTGAAGCTTTAACCATTTTCCTGGATCAGCTGATGCGAGAGATTTCCAATGCGGGAGCGGTACAGGATTTCCGATACAGTAAGTCTACTGACGAGAGCTATGGAAGCTTCTTCCAAAAGTTCGGTGTGCACTATGTGATTACCAGGGGAGAAGAGACTGTGGAGGATGTAACGGTACAGCCGGGAGAAACTTTCCCCTTCACTGTGTAACAAGTACAAGGACTGTGACAATAGGAGAAAAACTTCTTCATGGATAATCAAGACAAGACGTCTAGCGAGAATATAGATAATCAAGATAGGGGAAAAGTACCCCAACGAGAAAAGAAAGGGCAGGGTTTTCGCTTGGAGCATTGGCATATCATTGCTCTAGGCTTAATGCTATATGACTCCCTTGCTTTGAGCTTTTCATATTTAATTGCCCTTTGGCTACGCTATGATTTACGCTACAGCACCATTGACCCCATCTATATTGAAAGATGGAAAAGTTTTGTGCCGGTGTACATTTTAGTGTCCTTAGGGGTGTTTTGGATTCTGAAATTATACAAAAGCATCTGGCGCTTTGCCAGCTACTCGGAGCTTCTTCGGGTGAGCATGGCCATTGCTATTTGCTCCGTATTTCATATCCTGGGAATCACCCTATTTTTGGGGAGAATGCCCATTTCTTACTATATGATTGGAGCAATTTTGGTACTTAGCGGTGCTGGGGATTCGTTTTTCCCTACCGTTTTATTCTGCTCCTTCGGAAGGTAAACAATAAGAAAAGCCTACACCGGATTATGGTCATTGGAGCAGGAGCTGCCGGGCAAATGTTGATTCGTGACATTCACCGCTCAGGAGAAGTGGACGGCACGGTAGTTTGTATTATTGACGACAACAAAAATAAGTGGGGAAGACTCATTGACAATATTCCCGTGGTGGGAGGAAGAGAAAGCATTTTGGAGGCGGTGGAGAAATTTGCCGTGGATAAAATCTTCTTGGCAATCCCTTTCCGCTACCGTATCCCAAAGACGAGATATCTTGCAAATCTGCAACGAAACCACCTGCGAATTAAAAGAATCTTCCCGGAATGTATCAGCTGGTTACCGGACAGGTAAGCGCCAGTTCCATGAAGAAGGTTTCTGTGGAGGATTTGCTGGGAAGGGATCCGATTAAGGTGGACCTTCGGGAGGTATTTTCCTTTATTAACGGCAAACTGTACTGGTTACCGGCGGCGGAGGCAGTATCTGATCGGAGCTTTGCCGGCAGATTGCGGCTCACAGCCCGAAGAAGCTGATTATCTTCGATATCTACGAGAACAACGCCTATAATATTCAACTGGAGTTACGGGAAAATTTCCCTGAACTGGATCTTTTGGTCTTGATCGGCTCCGTACGAGACTCCCGAAGAATGTTTCAGATTTTTCAAGGAGTACAGACCGGAAATCGTTTATCATGCTGCGGCGCACTAAGCATGTGCCCTTGATGGAGGACAGCCCCTGCGAAAGTATTAAGAACAATGCCTTGGGAACCTACAAAACCGCCTATGCGGCTATGGTGAACGGTTGTAAGCGCTTTGTGTTGATTTCCACGGATAAGGCGGTGAATCCTGCCAATATCATGGGAGCAAGCAAACGACTTTGCGAAATGATTATTCAGGCCTTTGACAATAAGATTAAGGCAGGCCGGGTGCAGGACATCCCCCAGCTCTTCACCCATAAGGGCATGGAGAATGCGGATAAAGACGGCACGGGAGCAGTATTCCAGGATATTCAGACAGAATTTGTGGCGGTACGCTTCGGAAATGTATTGGGCTCCAACGGCTCCGTTATTCCTATCTTCAAAAAGCAAATCGAAAAGGGCGGGCCGGTAACGGTGACCCACCCGGATATCATTCGTTACTTTATGACCATCCCGGAGGCGGTAAGCCTTGTCTTAGAGGCGGGAACCTTCGCTAAGGGGGGAGAAATCTTTGTCTTGGATATGGGAAGCCCGGTAAAAATTGATACCCTGGCCAGAAACCTGATTCGCCTTTCCGGATTTAAGCCGGACATCGACATTAAAGTACAGTACAGTGGCCTACGCTCGGGAGAAAAGCTATACGAAGAAAAGCTTATGGCGGAGGAGGGCTTGCAGAACACCGCCAACGAGCGTATTCATATCGGAAAGCCCCTAAGTTTCGATATTGATGCCTTCCTTGGAAAGGTGGATGATTTAATGGAAGCTGCCTACAAGAACAAGGACGATATCCGAGAAATGGTGAAGGAAATTGTGGGAACCTATAAGCCGGCGGAATAAGGAGCTGTAGTAGCTGGAGAAGTCTAAGGAAGTAGTATCGAAATAATAAGGATTTAAAAACACGCACAAAGCGATGGAAACTGTAAGCAAGAGAGTGGAGGACTTATGCGGAATCATAAAGAGAGCAATCAGAAAGCTTGGATAGCGCTTATTCTTGGAGGATGTCTGGCGGGCCTTTCTCTATTTCTTTCCCTATGGAAAAAGAAATCCTGTCCTTCCGCACTTTTCGGTAAGGGGAAGAAGCCTTGCCCACATAATAAAAAGAGCTCTATTTTGAAAAATCGGAAACGAAGAAATCAATCTTCCGAATACCGAAATCCCTTTGAGGGGAAGAAGGTTATTTTCGTGGCAAAACCCTATGGAAGCAGAGAATGCTGACGGGGTAAGAGGGCATCTGGAGGCAATAGGAGATAGCGACTATGTTCCCAGTTTTTATACAAGAGCAATCAAAAGGGGAGGAGATACTATCCTCTCCGCTTTTGCTTTAGTTTTATTGTCTCCTATTTTTCTTTTCCTCTCTGTTGCTATATTTATGGATGATCCGGGACCTGTCTTTTTCACCCAAAAGCGCCTAGGGAAGAACAAACGCTATTTTCCCCTGCATAAATTCCGTAGCATGAAGATGTGTACCCCTCATGACACCCCAACCCACATGTTGGAGAATCCGGAGCAGTATATTACTCGTGTGGGTAAATTCCTTCGGGCTCATTCCTTAGATGAACTTCCTCAGATTTGGGATATTTTTGTGGGAAACATGTCTATCATCGGACCAAGACCGGGCTTATGGAATCAGGATTTGCTTACCGCAGAGCGCGATAAATACAATGCCAACGATATTCAGCCGGGACTTAGCGGCTGGGCGCAGATTAACGGCAGAGACTCCATAGAGATTCCGGATAAGGCAAAGCTGGACGGAGAATATGTGGAAAAGATAGGATTTCTTATGCATCTGCGTTGTTTCTTCGGAACCATCTTTTCCGTACTACGAAAGGATGGCGTGGTGGAAGGGGGAACGGGAGCACTTCAATATCCTGCTTCTCAAGATCTTAAGAAATTGTCTTCCTTTGCAAAAAGAGAGTATACGAAAGGAAAGAACTCCAAAGATTTGATTGGTTCCATCGGCTTTGGAGAAAGGGTAGAAGTGGAAAAATAAGCTAAAGGTTTTGATTACCGGAGCGGAATCTTACGTTGGAACAAGTTTCGAAGCCTATGTTGCTAAAACATTACAGAGAGCATTTTCTCATTGATACATTAGACATGAGAGATAGTTCATGGAAAAATGTGAATTTTTCTAAGTATGATACAATATTTCATGTGGCAGGCTTAGCCCATGCTGATGTAGGGCGTGTTACAGAAGAGACCAAAGCAAAATATTATGCGATAAATACAGACCTTGCTATAGAAACGGCAAAAAGGCTAAGGAAGATGGGGTTAAGCAGTTTGTATTCATGTCTTCCTCTATTATCTATGGAGATTCTGCACCGTTTGGAAAAAGAAAAAGAATCACTAGAAATACTCAACCCTCTCCTGCAAATTTTTATGGCGATAGCAAATGGCAGGCGGATAAAGCAATAAAGGGAACTGGACACAGAGGATTTTTTTGTTGTAGTACTACGCCCCCCAATGATATATGGAAAAAGGTAGCAAAGGAATTATCCAGTTTTAGCAAAGTTAGCAAAGACATTACCAATTTTTTTCCGGATATAAAGAATGAAAGATCTATGCTTTATATAGACAATTTATCTGAATTTTTATGCCAAATAATGATTAGAAAAGAAAGAGGAATTTTTGGCCACAGAACGCAGAATATAGCAACACCTGTGAACTTGTTAAATGGATAGCAGAGGAGAATAATCATCGAATCTTGATTTCTAAATTTTGGAATACCGGCATTAAATTAGCCAGTAAGTTGCCGGGGAGATTTAAAGGACTTACGAATAAGGCATTCGGAAACATGGCTTATGACAAAGAGTTGTCGAGTTATGACTTTGAGTATCAACGGATTACTCTTAAGGAATCAATAAAAAGGACGGAAGGATAATGAAAAAGCGCTGCAATTAGCTTCAGTTGCGTCTATGATCGATCAGTTTAATATCCCTAATATAGAGTTACTTTTATCTCTTGGATATCATGTGGATGTAGTTGCAGATTATACAAATCCGGGAAATATAAGTGCAGAAAGATCAGTGGAATTGATTAAAACATTAAAGAGAATGGGTGCTAATCCTATTGATATAGCTATTCCTAGATCCTTAAATCCCATTGCAATAGGAAGGGCATATATCCAGGTTAAAAAGTTACTATCAGCTAAACACTATAATCTGATTCATTGCCATAGTCCAATTGGTGGAGCTATTGCCAGGTTAGCAGCAAAACCAGAGAGAAAAAAAGGAACCCGTGTCTTATACACTGCCCATGGGTTTCACTTTTATCATGGTGCACCTGCATTAAATTGGTTGATTTTCTACCCTATAGAGCAGTACTTGAGCAAATTTACGGATGTTCTAATTACGATAAACAAGGAGGACTATCATAGAGCTAAAAATAAGTTTCGAGCAAAAAATACGGTATATGTTCCTGGGATTGGAATTGACCTAGAGAAGTTTAATAAAACAAACAGTGGGAACATTCGTTCAGAGCTTGGCATAAAAGATGAGGATATTTTGTTATTGTCGGTTGGAGAGTTAAATAAGAATAAAAACCATGAAAGTGTTATAAGAGCACTTGGAAAAATGCATAGAGATAATATTTTTCCTCACAACTTATATTACATTGTTGTGGGAAAAGGAGAACGAAAAAAAGAATTGGAAAGTATAATAAACGAAATAGGTTTGAAGGAGCATATTAAGCTATTAGGTTTTCGGGAAAATATTTTAGACTATTACACAGCAGCGGATATTTTTGTATTTCCATCTTTCCGAGAAGGATTATCTGTTTCAATGATGGAAGCAATGGGATGTGGACTTCCTGTTATATGTAGTAAAAATCAGGGGAATACAGATTTAATAGATAGTTATGGAGGGGTTTTCTTTACTCCCAATAACATAAGCAGTATTTATAAAGCGATTAAAAAAATACTAAAAAAATAGAAAGAGATGACATGGGCGCTTATAATCGCCAAAAATTAAAAGGATCTGATATTAAAATAATACAAAAATAAAATGTCTAAGCTATATAGTCCGTCGTGACTATAAAATTGGATAAATTTGCGTTAAGTTGTATAGCTTAGCAAAAGAATTCGAATGAAAAAATGGTATATAGTTAGTATAGGGAGGATTCCCAATGAACAAAGATGATGTATGCATTATAAGAGCCAAGTTAAAAAAAGATTATGTTTATGATGCCATAAAGCACTATGGATACAAGATTTTTACTCCATATAAAGGAAATGGACTTCTACTCCGTATTTTGCGAGAGATATGGTTTAGAGCAAACTTACCGGGAAAAAGTCTTTGGTTTCGTTATGTTAAACCTAAAAGCGAATACAAGGCAATTATTTTGTTTGACCCGTTAATCCAACGGGATTATATTGAGTGGCTTCATTGCAAAGCCCCTCATTGTAGAATAATACTCTCTTATGAAAATCGTGCAGATAAGACAATAAGTCCCAATACAGTTCCTGCTTATGTTGAAAAGTGGACTTATGATCAAGATGATTGTAAAGCTTTCGATATGAAGTGGAGCGCTCCTTCATTTTTTATGGAATATAGAAGAAAACAAAATCTTAATCCACGATACGATGTGTTGTATGTTGGAAGGGATAAGGGGCGAGCTGAAATGCTCTTTCAATTAAAAAGAAGATTAGATTCAAAAGGATTAAAAACATATTTCCATATATGTGCAGATAGACAATTTTTAAGATTCAAGAAAAAATTTTACCAACCCGTTTTGTCGTATGAAGAATATTTAAAGTTATTGGTTAACTCAAAAGCAATTCTTAATATCGTTCGGAGGGACAAACAAGTGTGACCCAACGAGAGTTGGAAGCCGTATTTGATGGAATAAAATGTATCACAAATAATCGTGGAGTAAAAATTTTTGAATTATATGATAAGAGTATATTCTGGGAGAAGATGATTTAAATTCTATAGAGGAATTTCTTTCCTGCAAAACAAAAAAATATATGATGAGGCAATATTGCAAAAGTATGAGTTTAGTAGAAAAAAATAAAAACAAATGTTTTGTTAAAGAGGGAAAGCTATGGTCGTGGTGTTATTATTAACATTATTCTTTATCTTAGCTATATTTATGCCAAGATCAAGAGTGATTTACTTTGCTTTGATGGCTTTTATGTGGGTTCTATTTGCATTTAATACAGGTGCTCCGGATACTTCTACATATGAATGGATTTATTATGAAAATGTACCTGGGGCATTTGAACCTATTTTTACGGTATTAATGGAAATTTGCAGAAAATTTCATTTATCTTTTGTTGGTTTTCGAATGTTGGAATCTACATTACTTCTTTTTTTTCTAAACTTGACGTTTAGAAAAATTGGACATTATAAAACGATGGCTTTGGCAATGTATAGTATATCACCTTTTGCCTGGCATGTATCAGGGATGAGGGCCGCATTATCATGTGCAATCTTACTATACGCTATGATAGAGTTTTGTTGAAAATCCAAAGAAAAATACTATAAAATTTTTGTATATTTCTAGTGATAGCAACTTTGGTGCATTATTCTTCTATATTATTTATTGTTGTTTTATTAGCAAGAAAAGGAACCGGAAAAAGAATATATTAGTTTATGTTTTTGCTTTCATTGGTATGTTAATAGTACAGAATTCTAATTTATTACTAGGAGTAGTCAGTTACTTTTACAAAAAAGAGAAAAATTATTACATGGCTTTCCGGAGGCCTGGAAAAACAAGGTTATCCCTAATTTAATAGGCTTTAGTGCTGAAATTTTTATCCTTTTAGGCAATATCTTTCTTACAATACTGTCAAAAAGCATAGTTTACAAGGAAGATAGATTTGGATATAAAGGCGAGAATAGCGAGAGGTATTTGTAGATATTAATATTTTTAAGCCTTCTTTTTATTCCATTATTGAGGCTTAATGACATATATGAGACTCTTATTTATCATACATGGATTAAATACTGTTCTTTACGCAATGACTGCATCATGCCTTAAGGGAGATAGAGATATAAATAAAAAATTAGCTGGAATGACTAGACCGAAATTACGACTTAGTTTGTATGCACTAATTGTTCCTATATGGTCCAATGTGATTGCTATTTATCAGAATCTTCCTTACTTTGGAACTACAGAATCTGTTTTAGTATTCCTAAGTGAAAATAGCTTATTTCGATAAACTTTATTAGTCATTTAATGGATGAGTAAATCGTGGGATAGTGAAACAGGATATAGATAAGCAGACTGATACTATAAGACTATATGAAAATGAAAGAGAAACTATATGGATAAACCGCAAGGTCAAACAATAAAAATGAACAAACAGAGCTTTTACTTCCAGTGCAATATGGAAAAATAGTAGAAGCTTTTTTTCAACAAAGGGAATTTCCTTAATAATTTCTATAATTTTTAGCTAGAATCCTTCTGCCGGAGGATTATGGGATTGTTACTTTTAACTGCAATTTTTATAAATTTATCAACAATTTTGGTTCAAAGCGGTTTGGGGAACAGGTTTGATAAGACAAGAACATGTAGATGATATAGATTACAATAATGTATTTTTATCGGGATTGAGTTGCTACTTTATGCTATACAGCGTAGCAGCACCAACTATTGCAAGTTTTTATGAAGAACCATTACTTGCATTAGTGAGCTTCGTGTGCAAATGCTTTCACTTTATTTAGTCGCATTTGCTAATATTCAAATTGTAATTGTTACAAGAGAATTTAGATTTAGAGAATTATGCTTAGCGAATATCTTGTCTAACACTATTAGTGGAGTTACCGGAGTTGTTTTGGCTTATTCTGGATTTGGAGTATGGTCTCTTGTTATATACACTTTTATTAAGAGATGGAATCTCCAGTTTAGTATTATTCATTAGAATCAAATGGTACCCGTCAATAAAGATTGATTTTTATAGGATGAAAAATTATTTTACTTTTAGTATCTGGGTTTTAATAGCCGGTATTATTGACTTTATTGGCAATAATTACTTGAGCACAATGATGGGGAAAAAGATATTCTTTTGTCAGAACTTGGCCTATATGGGAAGGGAAATCAAATACCGGAAATGATTTGCTTGTATACATTTGGTGCGATTAGTTCAGTTTTGCTTCCTGCACTGTCTGCTTTCCAAAATGATTTGAAAAATTAAAAAGCGTATGTAAGAGATTGGTGGAAATGTCTAGCTATATTCTTTTTCCTATGATGGTTGGATTAAGCATGATTTCAGATAAATTGGTTCCTTTCTATTTACTGAAAAAATGGAGTGGATGTATTCCGATTTTTATTTTTGCGTGTGTGACTTTTGGTGTTAATCCTTTTGCGAGTTATTAATATGTAGTTAATTTATGCTCTTGGGGATTCAAAAAGAGGTCTCATCATTGAATCTTTACGAGCAATTTTATTGGTTATTGGCGGAACTCTATGTGCATTTGTTCTTAAAACCAGTATATATGGAATTGCAGGTCTTGCATCTTTGGTTGCCATAATAAATGTTTGTATCACACAATTTTATTGCAAAGAAATATATAGACTATGGATTTTTGAGTGGATTAAAAGATATGCTACCTGCTATTATTCTATCCTTTGTTATGGCTGTATCCGTATATTTTACCGATTTCTTCCTATGACAAAAATATTTACTGATGTTTATACAAATAGTTGTTGGAAGTATTGTTTATATAGTGCTTTCAGCTTTGAGTAAAAATTCTTCTTTTTATGAAATTAAGACGCTTTTAATGAATAAGTTAATTAGACGGAACAAAGAGGAAAGGTAGTTTACCTGATGAAATTTTTATCTAGGCTAAAGATGATATGGAATTGTAGAAGGGAAATTTGGCTAGAGTATAAAATCAATCTAGACTTTATATGCTTCCAGAAAGAATGGCGAAATACAAATTTACATAATTCTATAAAAGCAGGATGTAAGTTTGATATGGAGAAGGTAGAGGTAGGTGAGGGTAGTTATGGTATTTTAAATGTTCACTGCTGGGACAATCCTAAAGAACATTTGAAAATTGGAAAGTATTGTTCTATTGCAGATAGTGTACATTTTTTACTTGGTGGAATACACCCTATGCACAGAATTACAACATTTCCCTACTTAAGTCACATCCTAAAGCAGGATACACAAGAGACAACTGGTACAAAAGGAACAATTATAGTGGAAGATGATGTATGGATTTGCTATGGAGCAACTATTTTATCCGGTGTAACTATAGGCAAAGGGAGTATTATTTCTGCGGGTAGTATAGTAACAAAAGATATTCCCCCATACTCTATAGTGATAAAATGGAGAGGTTCAAAGGAAAAAGATTTTTCCGATCCTATTATAAAAAGATTGATGGAGATAGACTTAAATAAAATTCAATATCTTGACAATAATGAAAAATAAAAAGATACTAAATTCTGATATTACAGATGAAAAATATAGATGACATATTATCTGTATTGGTGGAAAAATGGCTAATATATTATTCGTTTATGAGAGAAAAATGCCCACTACAGAAGGGATTCATGAGATTTTTAATTCAGAAGAAGCAAAAGAGTATGGGATTTGTGCGCAATTTGTAACTGTATGGAGGGTAAATCAGGAATTATTATGTTGGGCAGATGGAATAGTTTTTGTAAGAACATTAGACTTACTTTCCCAGTGGATATTGGAGAAGGGCAAAAGGAAAGAGGCTTATTTACTATTCAATTTTTGATGATGATGTCTTGAACCTTCCTAAGAATGCAGTTAGGAGAGTTCAATACCTTTCCTGGAGGAAGAGAGCAATAGATTATGGATTTAAAAATACAGATATTATATTATCATCCAATCAATTATTAGCTAAAAATATTCAGAAAAACCGTAAGTCGTAGATTTGCTATCATTAATACAGTAGTAGACGAGAAAGTCTTAATTCCTATATTTAAAAGAGAACAACATTATTTGGGAAATAAAGTGAGAATAGTTTATGCTGCAGGAGCAAATCATGAAAAACATGTTTTTATAAATATATACTCCCTAATATACCGTATCTAATAAAAATATAAAAATAGAATATCTTTTTACTGGAGTACATCCCGATATGTCGGAATATCAAGATCAAATAGAGGTGAATTATATTGGTGTTTGGTCTCTTTCGCAATATAGGAAAGAAATTCAAAGTGGATATTATGATATTGGCTTAGCGCCATTAGAGTCTAAATGAGTTTACACAATATAAATACTATAATAAATATATAGAGTACACTATTGCTGGAACAGTTGGTATCTACAGTAAGGTATTACCTTATACTTTGGTAGTAAAAGATAAAGAGAATGGATTCCTTGCTTTTAATTCAACTGAAGGATGGCTTGATACGCTATCTGAAGCTATAGAGCATAGTGAGATGCGTCGAATGTGCTATAGAAATGCGTATAATCATATTAGAAATGAGCTAAAAGCTGAAGCTATTTTTTTGATAAGTTAAAAAGAGATATACCTGAACTTATACAGGTTCGCCCGGTTAAAGTTAAAATGTATGTAGTTGATTTGAAGGTTAAATATTTAGCATATAGATTTTTGGAAGGGATGTATTTAATTTTTGATTATATGCGTAAAGAAGGGATTTGTGGAACAGTAAAAAAGTCATAAGCTTTTGGAATGACTGGAAGAATAGTAGGACTGAAAAATTAGGGGAGTAAGAAGGTCGAGAGAAAAGGAGATAGTAATGCATGAGTAGGCTTTTGTTTATCTATGAAAGAGATATGCCAACAGTCAGTATAATTCGTGAAATGTTTTCCGGATTAAAGTTGTTTCCGGAAATCAAATCAGATTTTTGTTACTTGCAGGATATAAGGCCATCAGACATAGATTACCATGATGTTATTATTTTATCAGACCAGATAATATTTATAGTTGGAAAATTGCACAAAATGCGAAGAAGGCGGGACATCTTATAGTGACGTTTTGCGATGATGACCTTTTAAATTTGCCAAAGCCAAATCCAACGATTCCATGGCGAAAAAAAGGCTTGCTTAAAGCTCTAAGCTTCACTGATGTGATTTGGTCTTCTAGTAGATATATTTTAGAAAAGTATAAATTTTACACAGTAGGAAAGAGCATCGCTCTTACGGATACAATTGTACAAACTGAGGAGTTTGCAAATGATAGAAGAGAAATAAAAAATGATGCAAAGGTAAAGATAGTTTATGCAGCAGCCTCTAGCCATGCTATGTTATTTGAGGAATATATCGGTCCTATCGTGCCAAAACTAACAGAACGATTTGGACAAAAAATATCTTTTACTTTTGTAAGTGTTCATCCTCAAGTAGAAAGTGGTAATTGCGAGTATGTCTCTGGAATGTCATTACTCGAGTACAGACAATATATGAAAGAGCAACAATTTGATATTGGAGTAGCACCATTACATCAAGATGAATTTTCTAAGTGTAAGTATTACAATAAGTTTTTGGAATACACGACTCAGGGTATCGTAGGGGTATATTCGAATACTGAACCATATACTTATGTGGTTAAAAATAGAATCAATGGCATTTTAGCAGAGAATAATCCGGAAAGTTGGTATGAAGCCCTAAGTTGCTTGATTGAAGATCAGGTACTAAGGACAACTTGTCTAGCGAATGCTATTCAAGATATCAGAGAAAATCATTCAGAACAAGCATGTATAGATAAGATTTGTAGGGGAATTCCAGAAATAAGAGAGGAGGCTAGGCAGTATAAGAAATGTAAGGACTTTTGTGTGCAAAAGTATCTATATTTTTACTTCAAGATTAATAGATTGATTTACTTTGCTAGGATTTTACTTTAAAACAGTTGGGAATTAAAGCAGTATTCACAAAATCAAAACACATTTCATTGAAGCTAAAAGCTTATAGGAGAAAGATATTGATAAGAAAAATAAGTCTAAAAGTAAGAATAATCTTTTAGACTTATTTTCTTATCAAGTTTGTGCTTAGTATATACAAAGGAAATATTATGGACATCATCAAGATTGGAAAAGCGATTGCATATTTGCGTAAACGAGCAGGCTACACACAAAAAGAGTTGGCTTATCGTCTGGGAATTAGTGATAAGGCCGTATCCAAGTGGGAACGCGGGCAAGGATTACCGGAAATTGGATATTTTCAAAAGCTTTCTATTTTACTAGATACCGATTCAGATTCATTACTGGCAGGAGATGTTGCTCATCATAGGAATGGGTGGGCCGGAATGATTTTGTTGACCGAGAATCCCTATGAAATAGGAGCTGGAACCATGATATATGATAAAGCCCTTATTTGTTTTTTGATTTCATATTTTTTGTTGGTAGGCATTAGAGATATTTATGTAGCAGGCACAAAAAATGATGCTGAGTATATTAGGCAATACTTAGGAGATGGGAAAGAATATGGAATACAGATTACTACAGTAATAGGAGGGATAAAGGAGCTTTCTTCAATTTATTATGAAAAGAATACTGAAAGGAACGGAAACATCATGCTGGTTTACGGCAGGTGTATTCTTTATGGGCGATCAGACCAGATTTTTCAAAAAGCAATGCTTGACAGAGAGCATTTAACAGTGCTGGCTTTACCCAAAAAGTTGCAGGAGGCAACGATTGCTGTGACATTGATAAGCGTGTACTCCAAGATAAAGATGATAACCCTCATGAAAATACGGACTCAATATGATTTTTCTGAAACTACCAATCGCATTTTTTTCCGGAATCTTTTATTAAAAGAAATTGTAGAAGAAAAATTCAATTTATTCCTACTTGAACAGCAGAAGGGGGATGGAAAGTTGTATGCTGAAACTTTTAGATCGTGGTTTTGTAGAAATTATGATAGAGGATTGGAATAATGTATAAGAGGCATCCACATTTTTGAAAAATTGTGCAAAAGTAATGTGGAATGAATGTATATTGCTTAGAAGAAGTGGCTTGGAGGAGGGGATGATTAGTCTTGAACAATTAAAAATCCCTAGGAGAAAAGAGACAGAATATGGAGAATATGTTTTAGAACTATACTGAACGTCTTAGCTCTAGAGTACTAGGAGATAGTGAAAATAACTAAGTAAACGATTCGTAGAGTTTTTACGGAGATAAAAATATTTTTAAAATATAGTTTATGTCAAGTATCTGACTTTTTGATTACTTAAAGATGATAAATGACATGTTTCGAGTGGAAAAAGTCTTAGGATAAACAGAATTAAGGAATAAAACAAGAATGCTTTAACATAAAATCATGTAAACGGAAAGTCGGTTTTCCTGCCAATGCTTTAGCCAGTACAATACAGAATAGTGTAGTATTAGATGAGTAGGACAACATAGAGATAAGAAAAGGAGATAAAAAGAATGGGTATTCAGTTGTTTAAAGCAAAATATGAAGTAGAAGAATGCTTAGCAGAAATTAAGGAGTGTTTGGAAGTGGGTTGGACTGGCATGGGGTTCAAAACTGTTAAATTTGAGGAAGCATGGAAGGTATACACTGGATTACCCTTTCGCGCAATTATTTAAGTTCTTCAACTATAGGATTATATATAGCTGTAGACATTATGAAGGAGGAGTATGGATGGAAGGATGGTGATGAAATCATTACTACTCCCATTACTTTTGTTTCTTCCAACCACGCTATTTTAAAATCCAATATGAAACCGGTTTTTGCAGATATTGATGAAACCATGTGTATGACTCCGGAGTCTGTTAAGGATAAAATTACAGATAAAACCAGAGCGGTAATGTATGTAGGCCTTGGAGGAAACATGGGGCACTATTATGAAATTGTAAAGCTCTGTGAGGAAAACAATTTAAAATTAATTTTGGATGCTGCTCATATGGCAGGTACAAGACATAAAGGTGAGATTCCTGGAAGAGAAGCTGAAGTTGTAGTTTATTCATTCCAAGCTGTTAAAAATCTTCCTACAGCAGATAGTGGAATGATTTGTTTTAAGCGTGGAGAGTTTGACGAAATTGTACGAAAAAAGTGCTGGTTAGGAATCAATAAAGATACTTATGCAAGAAGTAATGATAGTGGAAATTATAAGTGGCGCTATGATGTAGAGTATGTAGGGGATAAAGGACATGGAAACTCTATTATGGCATCTATTGGACTAGTACAGTTAAAATATCTTGACAGAGATAATGCATATCGACGTCAACTAGTGTCTTGGTATAGGGAGAGATTAAGCCAATATCCTGATTTAATTAAGTTAACAAAGATGGAAGAGGGATGCGAAAGTGCTTGCCATTTATTTCAAATATGTGTGGAAGATAGAGATGGTTTGATGATGGCATTAAATGCTGCTGAAATTTATCCGGGCGTTCACTATGCTAATAATATTAACTATCGTATGTACAATTATGCAAAAGGAACCTGCCCATATGCAGAGTATGTTAGTGAACACACTATTACTTTGCCAATGAATTTATATGTTACCTTTGAAGATGTTCAGAGAATCTGCGATGTGGTTATTAAATTTGTGACGAAGGGTAGATAATAGGAGAAATTGCAATGCAAAAGATAGAAAATGGTGGCGTAATTACATACCGAAATATTGATGCCTTCGAAATTCAGAAGTTTCAACAAAATAGATACCCCCTATTGTTTATTGATTATGTAGAAGAAGCTATAGCGGGAAAAAGTGCTAAGGGACATAAGAATTTTTCCTTTAACGAATGGTACTTTCCTGCACACTTCGAGGATGAGCCTAATGTTCCGGGCTTTGTACAAGTGGAAGCTCTTACCCAGATGTTTTTGATGTCTTTTTTGACCCTTCCCGGCAATGAAGGGATGAAGACAGCATTTATTAAAACTACCACGGAATTTAAGGAGAAAATCATTCCCGGGGATCGATTGGATATTGTTTCAGAACTTCATTCTTATAAAAGAGGCTTGGCAAAAGGCTGCTCTATTGGATATTTACGTGGAAAAATTGCTTGTAAAGCAGAGTTAATTATTGCAATTCCCGATATAATGCGTTCCTTTAGGCCGGTAAACTAAGGAGAGTAGAAAAGAGATGGAGAGAGTTGCAGATTACATTATAAAAAAAGTTAATGAAGCAGGAGCGGAGCATATTTTCCTGATTACCGGCCGAGGTATTCTATATTTGACGGACGCAGTTGCGAAGAACGAAAAAGTTAAAGCGATTCCAACTTTCCATGAACAGGGGGCATCCTATGCTGCTATGGCTTATGCTAGTGTTCATGAAGGTGTTTCTGCTTGCCTGGTGTCTACAGGCTGCGCTGCTACAAATGCGATTACTGCTTGCCTTTGCGCATATCAAGATAATCTTCCTGTAGTATTTATTTCCGGTAATAACCAATTGAATGAGAATACTAGACACACCGGAGCAGAAATAAGAACATATGGTTCGCAAGAAGCGGATATCATAAGTTTGGTTGAGCCTATTACAAAGTATGCTGTAATGCTGGAAAAGATGGAAAATGTCGCATATGAAATAGAAAAGGCATTGCATATTGCAGAAAGTGGTAGAAAAGGCCCTGTTTGGATTGATATACCATTGGATGTACAAAAACATGAGATTGGAAGAAGATCTCTGTAAAGCATTTTTGTACCCGAAAAAGAGTGAAAATTCTAATTTAGAGGTAGAAGCGGACAGTGTAGTTGAACTTTTTAATCAATCGGAAAGGCCGATTTTACTGATTGGTGGAGGGGCCTCAAATGCAGGGGAAGATATCCTTCGATTAACCCGGCAATACAATATTCCGGTGGTATGTTCGCCTGCTGCTTCAGACATTTTTGGGACCGGCAATGAGCTGTCTATTGGTACGGTAGGAAGCCTAGGAGGCTCAAGAGCCGGCAATATGGCTGTGCAAAATAGTGATTTTGTTCTTGTTATAGGAAGTAAGTTATGTTCTCAACTTACCGGAGTAAAAGATAACTTTGCTAGAGAAGCAAAAGTGGTTGTAGTAGATATCGATAAGCAAGAACATACTAAAGCGGGAGTCAAAATCGATAAATTGGTTATTGGAGATGCCAGTGACTTTTTAAAAGCATTCAATAGTTGTACTTTGAAAGAAACGAATAACTCATGGGTAAGAAAATGTTCTCATTGGAAAACTATATTTTCTTTGAAAAATGAAGATTTTGTAAAAGAGCTGATAGATAAAAATGAGTTAGATTTATACTCACTGATGGATGAGATTTCACCGGTATTACCGGAGGATGCAACCATTATTACAGATGCAGGCTTGGAAGAACTTATAGTACCATCGGCAATTCAGTATAAAAGGGACAGCGATGTTTATTTCCTGCCGCCCAGGGTGCCATGGGATACGCTATTCCGGCCATTATCGGTGCATATGCAGCGGGAAGAAAAAGTATTGTTTGTGTAGTTGGTGACGGTTCTATTATGATGAATATACAAGAACTGCAGATGATTTCTTCCTTACACATTCCGGTAAAAATTTTAGTTATCAATAATAATATGTATGCTGTTATTCGTAAGCGACAAAAAGATCTCTTTAGAAAACGAACAATAGGAAATGACCCAGGTGATGGTGTTCCTACACCCAATTTTGAAAGAATAGCAAATTGCTTTGGTTTTCATTATCGTAAGATTGGTAATAGAGGGGAACTTTTACAAGCTTTACCGTCTATGTTGTCCGGAACGGCTGAGATTATAGAGATAGTCTGTACACCGGAACAAAAGTATTTCCATGAGTCCTATACGATAAATGAAAAGAGAAAGCTTGTTCATAGACCAATTGAGGATTTATCACCATTTCTTCCCAGAGATTTTTTTAAGGAAGAGATGATAGTTAATCCACTGGAGGAGTAAAATGGCAGAGTGTATTCTTAGAGATGGGACTGTTCTTTCAGATTATGGAAGACCCTATATTGTTTCAGAGGTAAATAGTAGCCATAATGGAAACATGGAATTGGCGAAACAGATGATAGATGCATCGGTGGAAATCGGATGTGATTGTGTCAAATTTCAGTCTTGGTCAGTGTCTTCGCTGTACTCAAAAACTTATTATGATGCAAATCCGATTGCCAAGAGATTTGTACAGAAGTTTTCTATGTCTCCGGATCAATTAAAGGAGCTTGCTGATTATTGTAAAGATAAGGGAATTTCTTTCTCGTCAACTCCATATTCCGAAGAAGAGGTGGATGGTAGAGGAATGCCATGTTCCATACATTAAAATAGCCTCAATGGAATTAGATAATCCTAAATTTTTACGATACATTGGAGCAAAACAGGTGCCTATTATTCTTTCCACAGGAATGTCCAGCATGCAAGAGGTAGAAGAAGCGGTATCGATTCTCCACTCCTCGGGAGTGGAGCAGATGGCTATATTACACTGCGTCTCTATTTACCCGACTATTTTACATAGTGTGAATTTAAATAATATTTTGGGATTAAGAGAAAAGTTTGGGATGCATCCGATTGGGTTCTCTGATCACACGGAAGGCGATGCGGCTGCAGTTGCAGCAGTAGCATTAGGGGCTTCGGTAATTGAGAAGCATCTAACACTTGATAGAAGTAAAGTGGGAATGGACAATGTGCATGGCTACAGAACCATTAGCTTTTACTCAGCTGGTGGATAAGTGTAGAAATATTCAAATAGCTATGGGGTCCAAAGAAAGAATCCTTATGCAAGAAGAGTTGGACCAACGTTCCAATATGAGGAGAAGTTTGGTATCTGCCAGAGATATAAAGACAGGAGAAATTATTCAAGAGTCTGATCTATATGCGAAAAGGGCCTGGGACAGGAATTCCCCTCAATCGCATGGAACTGGTGGTTGGTACAGGGTTGCTACAAAGGATATAGAGGCAGATACTATTATTCTGCCGGAGCAAGTTAAATAATTATAATGGAGGAAAAGAAAATGACAAATTTAGAAAAGTATACAAATGTGTTTGTGGAGACATTTGAAGTAACGGCAGAAGAGGCACAAGGATTAAAGTACCAAGACATTGAGGCGTGGGATTCTGTAGGGCATATGGGATTAATCTCAGCATTGGAAGATGCCTTTGATATTATGATGGATACAGATGATATTATCGACTTTAATTCTTTTGAAAAGGGCAAAGAGATTCTTGCGAAAAAAGAGTATGGAGTAAATTTTTAATGAATAAAATCTGGAATTTGACACAGCACCAGGACAAACTTGCACTTTTGGACGAATATGGAAAATCCATGACCTATGCCCAGCTTTGTTCAGAAGCATCCATGTTGGCAGAAAAGATTGGACACCGCTGTTTGGTATTTTCACTTTGCAGAAATGAGATAGGATCTGTTATAGGCTACACAAGTTTTCTCAACCATGGGATTGTACCGGTAATGGTTAATAGCTATTTAGAAGAGAATCTTTTGGAGCAACTTCTAAAGACCTATTCCCCGGAGTACCTGTGGCTTCCAAAGGAACAAAGTGAGCTATTTCCGGGAATGACTGTAGAATATGAAGCATATCAATATGTTTTACTAAAAACACAGTATAGCCATAAATTTCCTCTTAATGAGGAATTAGGACTTTTGATTACTACTTCAGGTTCTACAGGTTCCCCCAAACTCGTGAGGCAATCCTATACCAATGTGTTGGATAATGCAAAATCTATAGCAAATTATTTAAAGCTGGATGATTCCGAGAGGCCTATTACGACTTTGCCCATGAACTATGTATATGGACTATCTATTATTAACTCTCATTTTTTAGTAGGTGCAACTTTACTACTGACAGATAAGAGTTTTATGCAGAAGGAGTTCTGGACATTTTTTAAAAATGCAAAGGCAAGTTCCTTTGGAGGTGTTCCTTATACCTACGAAATGCTGGATAAGTTGCGTTTTTACAGAATGGATCTTCCTTCTCTGCGAACTATGACGCAGGCCGGAGGAAAAATCACCCCCGAATTACATGAGAAGTTTGCTTCTTATGCGGAAGAGCAAGGAAAAATTTATTGTAATGTATGGAGCAGCAGAGGCCAAGTAAGTAGAATGGGATATCTTCCTCCGGAAAAAGCATTGAGAGGCTCCATGGGCATGTTGCAATTCCTCGGCGGTAAATTGACGTTGCTTGGTGCAGAGGGAATGAGGTTTTAGACCCTTTTACTACCGGGTGAACTGGTTTTATGAAGGAATAATGTAACATTGGGCTATGCGGAATGTGGTGAAGATTTGATAAAAGGCGATGAGCGTCATGGTCGATTGGAGACAGGAGATATGGCACAATTTGACTCTGATGGATATTACTACATTGTAGGTCGCAAAAAAAGATTTCTAAAAATTTATGGAAATAGAGTGAACTTAGATGAGATCGATCGTCTTATTAAGGCTGCTTTTGAGATTGAAGTGGCAAGTGGAGGTGTCGATGACCATCTATATCCTATTTGTTACTGAAGAGAAATATGCGTAGAGCCTGTAAAAGTGAAAACTTCATTATTGAAAAAGACAAAATTAAATCCAGCAGCCTTTAAATCCATGAGTTATAGACGAAATTCCAAAGAATGAGTCAGGAAAAACTTTGTATAAGGAACTAGAAAAGTATTATGCAAAATAATCGTCACTTATTGTTTTATTTTCCTTTGCTGGGAACAGTTGATTTTTATAATCCTTTAGAAAAGGAAATGTGGTAGTGGCATTCAGCGTCTATAAAGCTGGAGTAATTTCTGCATGGCTACTTTAGAAGAAAAGAATCATTGTGTGATAGTTTTTGAAAAAGCTGACTTCGATTTACTGCCTTTTGATTTTAAATACATTGAAATCATCACGAGTATCCGGATTATTCACTGATGGGTTATAGTATGGGAAGTATAGCTCTATTTGATGTTTTGCGAAATTTAATTGAGTGCAATGAAATTCTAAAAGCCTAAGCATATATTTTTGGCAGCCCATCAACCGAGTCCAATAAGAACTTTAAAGGAGATTCCTGAAAGAGCTGGATACATGGGTGAGGACAATTGAATTTGGGTGGAGTAGACGAGAAACTGTTGGATAACAAAATGGCGAGTTTATCTTCCTGTTTTTAAAAAATGATTATAAAATGATAAACTAACTATAATTTTTATGCCTCCAATTTTTTTACGCAGATTCCAGCAACTATTTTCTATTCAGAAACAGATACTCCATTTATGGAAATGAAAGATTGGGAAAATTTTTTCAAAGGAGAGTGTGAATACATAGCGTTTTCCGGTTCCCATTTTCTTATTCATGAATATTATTCGAGATGGCAAAAATAATTATAAATAATACCGTTGGAGATATTGGAGTTTAAAGATGAAATTTGAAGGTATCATTGAGGGGAAATATGTTACCCTGAGATCAGTGGAAGTAAGAGATGCTCAAAGCACTCTTAATATGAGACTAGATCCCAAAAACAGCAGTATGTTCTTTCATAAAGTGGAGAATAACGTTGAAAAACAGGAAGCCTGGATAAAAAAGCAACAAGAAAAAGAGGGAGACTGGTTTTTTATTGCAGAGGATAAAAAAGGAAATCCGGTAGGTACTGTTGGAATGATTGATGTTGTAGGTGATAGTGGATTTTCTAGTCGACTTATTGGGGTGGGAAATGCCTTCCAGAGTTTCGAAATTCAAATGTTGATTTTAGATTGGGGATTTGAGTATTTGAAACTAAAGCAAATTCGTGGTGACGTAGATGAAAATAATGATTCCGCACTGAAATTTGCAAAATATTTTGGGTGGAAATTTGAAGAACCCTGTTTTGATGAAGAAAGAGGGAGAAGAGTTATTTTCTTGTCCCTAACAAAAGATTTATATAAAGTGGCTAGGAAAAGATGGCCAAAAATGATTTAGTAGAGAGAAATAGTTGAGGGCTACGATATGACATTTGATGAGATATGAGCATTCCTCCTTACTCCTTAAATGCAAAGGAGAAAGGCAAATTACTTACGGACAGACTGATGGAGCTTACAGAGCTTCATCAGAAAAACTGTCTTGCATATAAGAATATGCTTACGGCTATTGAGTTTGAGGAAGAAAAAGTAGAGTCTTATAAAGATCTACCTTTTCTTCCTGTCCGTTTATTTAAAGATTTGGATTTAAAGTCTATACCTGATGAAGAAGTGGTGAAGACTATGACTTCTTCCGGAACAAGCGGGCAGGCTGTCAGTAAGATTTATCTAGATCGTAATACATCATCAAACCAACAAAAGGCCATGGTAAAGATAGTATCGGAATTCACCGGTTCCTCTCGTATGCCTATGATTCTAATTGACTGCCCCGGAGTTATTAAAAATCGTGCAATGTTTTCTGCGCGCGGTGCAGGTATTCTTGGTTTTTCTATCTTTGGCTCTAAGAAAATTTATGCGTTAGATGATGATATGAAGCTGGATGTAGATGGGCTTAAAGAGTTTTTGGAAAAATACCGTGGAGAGAGAATCTTGCTTTTTGGCTTTACATTTATGATTTGGCAACATTTCTATAAAGAATTGTTAAGATTAGAGGAAGAAGGTATTCATTTTGATTTATCAAATGCCGTCCTTATTCATGGCGGTGGATGGAAGAAGCTGATTTCAGAAGCTGTAAGCCATGATGAATTTCATCATAGGCTAAAAGAGGTTTGTGGATTATGTCATATTCATGATTACTATGGCATGGTAGAACAAACCGGTTGCATTTATATGGAGTGTGAATGTGGACACCTACATGCCAGCAACTTTTCGGATATTATTATTCGAAGACCAATTGATTTTTCGGAGGCAAATGATTAGAAGATGGCATAATTCAAGTTGTGTCGACTATTCCTGAATCCTACCCGGGTCATAGCTTGCTTACGGAAGATGAAGGAAGAATATTGGGAATTGATGATTGCCCTTGTGGACGAAAAGGAAAATATTTTAAAATTCATGGCCGTTTAAAAAATGCTGAGATAAGGGGGTGCAGTGATACGTATGCAGACAAGTTTAAATCCTAATGTACTGAATAAAGCTACATTTTTACTTGGAACTGTAGATACTGCTATGAATATCGCAGAGATACCGGCAAAAGTTCCTTTTGATGATGATATTGTTGAATTTCTCAATACGGTATCTAAAGAAATCATGAAAGACCCAAGATCAAAAGTATATTCAGATGTGATTACTTTTGGTTTTTGGATTAGAAAGGCTTCCATTTTAAAATTAAAGGAGCGTTTTCAAAAAGATGAAAATATTATCCGTATGGGAAAAGGTGTTGCTTTTCATATAGCTCCTTCTAATGTTCCTTGTAATTTTGCTTATAGTTTGGTTAGCGGTTTACTAATGGGGAATGCAAATATCGTTAGAGTACCCTCCAAGGAGTTTTCGCAAGTTGATATCTTGATTGATGCTTTTCAGAAGGCTTTAAGCGTGCAGAGGAGTATGGAACCCTATATACTTTTACTTCGTTATGGAAGAGAGAAAGAAATTAATGATTTCTTTTCTTCCATTGCAGATGTCCGTGTTATATGGGGAGGGGATCAAACTATAGCTGATTTAAGGAAATCAGAGCTTCCGCCAAGATCCGGTGAAATTACTTTTGCTGATCGATATTCTATCGCTTTAATTGATGCAGACAAGTACTTAGCAATGGAAAATAAAACAAAAATTGCAGAAGACTTTTATAATGACACTTTTTTTCCTGATCAAAATGCCTGTACCAGTCCTAGAATTGTTATATGGATAGGAGAAGAAAAAGCTAAAGCTAAAGCAGTATTTTGGGAAGAAGAACATAAATTGGTAAAAAGTAAGTACTCATTTCAAGCTATTCAAGGAGTAAATAAACTAACAAGCACTTATGAAATTGCAGCAGTCCGACAGGGAATCAGAGTTGAAAATCATAGTGATAATTTAATTATTAGAGTTACTGTTCCAGCGGCAACGGGAGAGTTAATGGGATCACCGGGATAACAGCGGCTTTTTCTTTGAATATGATTGCACTGATATTTTAGAAATTAAAGATTTATGTAATCATAAAGCATGTCAGACAGTGGCATATATTGGAGATAAAGATATGATGATGCCACTAATTTATGCAGGTGTTAAAGGAATTGATCGAATTGTTCCAATGGGAAGAACGATGGATTTTGACCTAATATGGGACGGATACAACTTGCCGGAGTTGTTGACAAGAACAATAGTGAGGGAATAATTATGAAAAGATCCTATACTCTGGGAAACCGTAAGGTAGCAATTATTGGGGCGGGCTTTGTCGGCTCTTCTATTGCTTATGCTTTGGCAATAAGAGATGTTGCTAGAGAAATTGTTCTTATAGATATTAATCAAGAAAAGACAGATGGTGAAGCTAAGGACATTCGTCATGGTATTCCGGCTATGGGAACGGCGGATTTGTATGCCGGAGATTACTCGGACTGTGCAGACTGTGATTTAATCATTATTACCGCAGGAAGGGGAAGAAAACCCGGAGAATCAAGATTGGATCTTACAAACGAGAATGTGAAATAATGCGTTCTGTAATTGATTCTATCAAAAAGTATTATACACGAGGGGTTATTCTAGTTATCTCCAATCCCGTGGACATTATGACTTATAAGGCGACAGAGTGGATGGGGCTTCCTGATGGAATGGTTTTTGGATCAGGTAATATTTTGGATTCTTCTCGTTTTGTAAGGACTATAGCCGATTATGTTGGACTTAGCACAGGGGTAATCAATGGGTATGTCATTGGGGAACATGGAGATGGTCAGGTACCAGTTTGGAGCCATGTAACGGTTGGCGGTATACCTATTGCGGAATATTGCTCAGATGTAGGACTAGAATGGAATGATGTCATTAGACGAAATATAGCGGATAAAACAAAAGTTATGGGCTCGGAGATTATTGCAGAAAAGGGACGCACTCATTATGGGATTGCCACTTGTGTTTGTCAGTTGGCAGATGCCATTATTAATCAGAGACCAACTATTTCGTCTGTTAGTTCTGTCCTTCTGGGTGAACATGGATGTAGGGATGTGGCATTATCAGTTCCTTCGGTTGTGGGACCTTCCGGTGTACAGCAGAGAATTCGTGAAAAATGGGCACCTGAAGAATATCGAGCTTTTTTCGATTCGGTAGAAAGCATAAGAGATATTATGGCAAAAATTGATATCGTATAGTAAGAATTCAGAAGAAGGAGTAAAACGATGAGAATATATTTAAGACCTGTAAGTCTCCAAGATGGATCCAATATTGTAAAATGGAGAAATGCACCTACTGTTTCTTCACACTGTTTGAACCAGAAGCCGATCACTTTAGAATCTAATGAGGCTTTCTTCCATGAGCATGTTGAGACCGGGCATTATCAGCAGTTTATTGTGGAAAGAATTGATGAAGACTTTGGTGTAGCCTCTTACCCTATTGCGACTGCTTACCTGAAGGATATTGACAAGACAAATAAACGATGTGAACTATGTATTTTTACTTCTGATGACCAAGAGTGGAATACAGAAAGTCAAAGTATTGCCGTGAAACTGTTACTGGAGAAGGCTTTTCAGGATTTAGGGATGCATAAAGTATATTCTTATGTGTTTTATAAATTTTTAGATGAAGCAGAATTATTAAAGAGTGCAGGATTTACTTCAGAAGCTATTCTTAAAGAGGAAGCGATTAATACATCTGGGAAGTATGAAGATATTGTTAGATTTGCTATTGTGGAAAGAGATTGGTTGAGATCAAGTTAGTTGCTTACCAACTGTGTATTCATCTTGAGTCCCGCCCTAAGATAGTGTGAAAAGTGTGAAAAGTATGTTTAACTTTTCACACTTTTTACGATTGTCTCAACTTTGGTGGGGATATGATAGGTTATTTTTCGTTTACTCTGTAGATGGGGCATCATCCGTCCAGAGCATGTATTCCATAAGATAAATTTTCTGTTCAGCTTTACTCTTGCCTTTCATATCCCGGTAACCAAGCAATATAACGGTTTCCTATTCCGGACAGGCGGTTTTCACTTTTTTGGAATAGCTGTTCCTCCACATTGAAATATGTAAGTCGGCAAAAAATAAAAATTTTGCCGACTTACAGTTGACTTGTACGATTATCAATGTATACTATAACTGCAAAACGGCAAAAATAAAAATTTTTGCCGACTTGAAGAATATAGAGGTAGAACAAAGAATAATATGGTACATAATTCTCCACATCAAAAAAATTTCTCCAGAGAGGATTTTATTACTGCCTTTCAAAAGAAAAATAAAAATGTAAGGAAAGCCTCAGGAAGATATAACTTTCAGAAGTTATTGGAGAATGGGGATATTTATCGCGTAGGGAGAAATAGCTATCGCATAGCAGAGGATTCGAAGAGAAATTACTCTTATCTATATTCGGAGTTATCGTTAGACCTTGCTAAAAAGATTGAGGAACAATATCCGGAACTTGATTTTCGCATTTTTGAACTGGTCCAATTAAATGAATTCGTAAATCATCAGATTGCCCATAATGTGATATTTGTCTCCGTGGAATCAGGACTGGGAACTTATGTTTTTGATTCCTTGAAAGAACAATATACCGGTAAGATTCTCTTGAATCCTTCCGTGGAAACATTTCATCAGTATTGGTCAGATGATATGATTATTATAAAAAAACTGATTTCTGAATCCCCGAAGGGTGAAAGATCTGTCTGGGAAACAAAGCTTGAAAAGATGCTAGTAGATCTTGTGTCAGATAAGCTTCTTTTATCCTGTGTCAGTAGAGGGGAGTATGATAATATTTTTCATCAGGCGTTTCAGGATTTTTATATTGATGAGAGTAAGTTGTTTCGATATGCAAGCAGGAGGAATGCAAAGAGCAAGGTGTTGCTACATATAGATAAAACGGATTTAAGAATGGGATCGTAATATGCTAATAAAAAATAATTTTACAGAAGAACATATCAGGACCTTGCAGACAGAGAGTAGACGAGATCCACTTCTGTTGGAACGTTGTGTGTATGCATTTGGCCTCCTTGAAGCAATTACAACCGTTGGAATGCCATTTGTATTTAAGGGTGGAACCAGCCTTATGCTGTTATTAGAGCATCCATTAAGACTGTCAACGGACATTGATATTATTGTAAAGCCGGGGACTAATGTAGATGAATACATCGAGAAGGCATCTAAGATTTTCCCCTTTGTTTCCGTTGAAGAACAAAGGAGAGTAGGAAAAAATAGTATTGAAAAAAGACATTTTAAGTTTATCTATGAATCACCCATTAATCACAGGAATATTTATATTTTGCTAGATATTCTATTCGAAGAACCTGGGTATACAGAGATTATTAAGAGACCAATAAAGAGTGACTTGATTAAAGTAGAAGAGCCACAATTACAGGTTATGGTTCCAAGCGTTGAGTGCATACTGGGAGATAAGTTGACTGCTTTTGCACCACATACGATAGGTATTCCTCTTCATGAAAATAAGGAGATGGAAATCATCAAGCAGTTTTACGACGTATTGACATTAATTGATGTCGCAAAAGATTATTCATTGGTCAGAGCCAACTACTACCGATTGGCACCATATGAGATTGCATACCGAGGAATTGATATTACTCCGGAAGATGCATTAATGGACACTTTTATGACTGCGGCAAGTATTTCGTCCAGAGGAAAAATAGAAAAGGAAGATTATACTTTTTATCTACAGGGAATCAGGGATATTCGAAGCCATATTTATTCTGACGATTTTTCAGCCGAGACTGCTTCCCAGAAGGCTCCCATTGTGATGTATTTGGCAGCATGTTTGTTGAAAAATCAGCCGTTTGTAAAAGAAATAGACTCGTCTGAATATAAAAACAATGACTTTCTTGAATGAAAAATCTCAAGCCATTGAAAGAGCAAAGAAAATTAATCCAACCGGTTACGCATATTCGATTAAAGCGGATAGGATTTTGTTCACCGATGAGATGGAATTTCTCCCCTGACTGAAATTTTCTCAGTTTTGAATAGGCATAGTGTAGTTGTTGATGCTGTTTTTTTAGTGTTTAGCAGTGTTTGGCTTCGTAATGATTACTATAAATGAATAATTAAATAAGTTTCATTTCGTGAAAATCGCTTATCTTTTTATGATTTTTGCCGAAAATTGCAGGTAGTACAGAATTTCTTCAATCATCCGTACTACCTACGTTTTTACTTTGCATTTTTGTAAAATTAGTTTAAAGCGATGCCCATTCCTAAGAAATATGATTGGAAGACGATTGTTAGTTTCTATCCAAGGACAATGGACTCGCTTATAGAAGGGGAAGCATTATGGGATGGGATCAGGATAGTCAAGTCAAAGATGGCTTGGCAGAACATAGAGCTTATCATACAGCTGAAAAGCATTCACAGAAGCTTGTGCGGAAACATACACAAAAATATAGCGATAAAACTTTAGGAGCAAGAAAGAATGGGGGACATCCCTTTATCTGTTTTTTCTCGCTCCTTTATGCTGTCTATTCCTCTGGCTCTGACCCTTCCGTTCTTTTCCTCAACGGCTCAAGCAGAGGGAAAATGGATACAATCAGAGGGACAGTGGCAGTATCAGGTGGAAGGGCAGAATCAGAAGGGCTGGAAGGAGATTTCCGGCAGCTGGTATTATTTTCGATCCTCTTACCGGGAAAATGCAGGATGGCTGGATTCTGGCAGATGGAAAATGGTATTTTTTGAAGACGGATACCGCGAACTGGGGAAAGATGGCTCAGGGCTGGACCTGGGTGGACGGCTATTGTTATTTTCTGAAGGACAATGGTACAATGGCTACTGAGGAGAAGACTCCGGACGGATATAGCATTTCCGCAAATGGACAGTGGGTTCAGGATGGCAAGCCGGTACATGAAGAAGGGAAAGGCGTTTCTTCCCGGCGCCCTGCGCAGGTGGAAAAAGAAATTAAGGCAGGGAATCGCGGATGGCCAGCAGGTAAATGCAAATGGAGAAGCACAAAATATTGTGATTAAGGGAGTCGCGGTTCCGGTGGCGGAGGCGGCTTTAGCGGTGGTTTAGGTTCCGCTCCGGCGGCAGCGGTTTTTAGCGGAAGTTCTGGCTCCGGCGGTGGCTCAAGTTCCGGTGGCTTCGGTTCCGGTGGCGGCTCGAGCTCTGGTTCCGGTAGCGGATTGAGTTTCGCCAGTGCTTCCGGCTCATCTGCAAGTTCTGTTGGCGGAGGCTTCCATTCAGGCGCTGGCAACAGCTCCGCTACGGTAAAGACCGACTCAAATCAAAGCAAGCTTTTTGGTGATATCCAATCTGATTCTGTAAGCAATACCGAAGATAATACAGGATTTTCCTCTGAAGCAACGGAAGAAGAAAACACATTTTCCGAAGAAGAGTTGGCGAGAAGGGCTGAAAAGCAGAGAAGGCAGGCGGAAAAAGAGCTTGCCAAGCGTAAGAAGCTTTAGAAAAATTGAAAATGGACAAAACAACAATACTGTAGAATATGAAACAGAGGAGGGAGAAAAGCGCACCGTACTTTTTGTAAAAGGGGTTAAAGCTCCAAAATTGGGAGAAAATGGTGATTTTCGTAAGACGGAGGATCATGGCTACATTGATTACAAAGCTCCCTTTGAGGAGGGACAGGGCTATTTTGATGTGAACAAAGCCCCCTTTGGAACGAATAAAGAGATTGATCGAAATCTTTGCTTTGCGGCAGCAGCCAGCAATACCTTGCATTGGTATTTGAGGGAGAATAAAAAAGAAATCGAGGACTATATCGAAGATAACGGGGATGTTATCAGAATGTTAGGAGCTAATACATATAGCTTGAGGGAAATGCTAAATCAGGAAGTGGGACAACAGGATAGTCTGATTTATCAGTATTTTAAGGAAATATATGGCAATAATGAGACGGGCTATTATACGGTTCCGCTTATGGATCTTTTCCTGAATGGCTATACTCCAAAAGAAGACCGAAAAACCAATATAGAGGATAAGGATTTACAGCCGGATGCAAGGGGCGGATTTTTATATGGAATTATAGGAACTAAACCGCAAACCGGTATGCAGTTTGTAAATAGCTTGAATGATTTGGGGAACAGTCTGCAGCATTACCTGTCCAACAACTTCGTTGTTTGCCTGTCTTATACGACTTTCAGTTATAATCATGTGGTTACCCTCTGGGGAGCGGAATATGATGAGAGCGGTCTTCTCCGTGCCGTGTATGTAACGGACTCCGACGACCAGGATGAAACCGGAGTGGAAACGGATGTGGCCATGAAGCGCTATGTTGTAAAGGGCAAAGGAAATCTTAGTTTTCTCAGTAATGCCATCAGCGAAGGGGCGAACGGTGCGAGAATAAACAGTTTGCAGTATCTGCGTTTTGGTGGTGAAGCTGACTTGGAAGAGTAAGAAGGAATATAAGGAGCAATCTCCTGCAGGCTTTGCGAGGAATATTGCTTTTGAACTAGAAGAGGAGGGATTAGCCCTCTCTTTTCTGTAAAAAATCTTGATCCGATAATTCACGCCATGTTAAATACATTTCTTTGTAATTCTTTTTATGAAATTTTGAATAAGGCGTATGTCTCTCTGGGAGAGGATACCGCTATGTGCTACTGTGGTATCTCCATTTTCTTTAACAAAAAATTTTGCAGATCCTGCTTCTGTAAGTCGCTTATCACTGGCATGAACATGCATCGCTTCGATGACGCAAGATGCTTGTAATAGAGATAATAACCATGAATTTTTGTAATTATAATACTTCGGCATAGTTCTTCTCCAAAAATTCTTTGTTTTTGTGATAATAATCCAAAACGATTTGACATTCAATTTCATCCATATTCGTTTCAATAATATTATCATGGAAAATTACAGCAACATGGTGAAAGGACTCTAAGTGGACAACGAAGACCTTGTCTTCTTTTTTTGTGAAGGCATAGCCATTGATAATCATATCGGCTTCATCTGCAATTTTCTTTTTATCCTGTAGCTTCACGAATCTTCACCTCCTTAATATGAGATAGAAAGGAATCGACATCATAAGAAAGGTCTTCCAGAATAGGGACTAAATCAATATATTCTTCCATTTCTGCTAAGTCCTTATATTTCGCAATTACAACCAAATAGCCGGCATCCCATTCTAGGACTTTCTGATATTTTTCTAATCGAGGAGAGGTCATAAAGCGTATAATATCGTTCTGAAATTGGAAAATGCTATAGTTACCGGAATTGCTTAGAAATGCTAAATTTTTTCGTTCTTCCATTCTTTTCTCCTTGTGCTTTCTACTGTTTACATATTTTATCACAAAAAAATATAGAGAGTAATAGCCCGATCAAAAAGAAGCTTTAACAAGAAGCTTTAGTAAAGTTAAGAACCAGAAGAGGAGGGGATTAGCCCTCCTCTTTTCCGTAAAAATCATTTATTTATTTGTAAAGACTGCAAATATTCAATGGCTTCATGCACATTGGAAAAAGTGAGGCATTATTCGACCTCCTCGATTTCAATATTAGGGGTGGCACCATATTTTCCAACCAGATACGCCTTACGAATATTGTCACTGGTCCTGGTGGAGAATTCACTGATACTATAAAGTTCGGAAGAACCGTCACTATTCTGTTTATCTGCAAAATAAATCTGATCTTTTCGCAGGTATTCCAGGTTTAAAAGCTCTGTGTTATGAGTGGTAAAAATGAGTTGGGCTCCATTTTTGTTACTGTCTTTACTCTGAAATTTTGCGACAACGAAGTTGACCAGCTGAGGATGGAGTTCCTTTTCCAATTCGTCTACCAGTAAAATACCACCTGTTCGTAATGCCGATTCAATGGCGGGTGCAAGAGCCATAAGCTTTCTGGTACCGTCAGACTCATCAGAAAGATCCAGGTAAAAATTTTCTTTTTGTCCGTCTTTCTTAACGCCTTGATGGCTTGCTTGAGCAGAGACTTCTTGTAGCTGCAGTAAAATAGTGCCGTCAGAAGAGGTCTCAGAGAGTGCACGTATAAATTGTGATAATTCAGTTTTGAAGTCCTCCGGAATGTCTGTAGGAAGAGGTCCATCTGAGCGAACTTCCTTATTGTTGATTTCGAATTGAACATCCAAAATGCCTAAGTCTGCAGCCTTGGCATAATCAGAAATTGCTTTTAGCATCAGCTTATCTTCTGCATACTCTAAGATTTGACCGGGAATATCAGAATAGTCACGAGAAAAATATACTTCATTTCGAAACCACTGCATGGCTGAAACGCATGCTGCGTCATTCATAGTACATGCTACTGAGAAAAACAGTTGGTTTTCTGCAACCATTTTCCCGATTAAAGTTCTTTTAGCTTTATCTTCTGTGAAAGAAAAGTTTTGCTCTTTTCTATCAAAAATGAGGGCTTTTTTTGTCCTTTGGGGAGCATGGTAAAGATATTCTGAAAAGATTTTTTCTCTTGTTGCTGAAAAACCATACCAGTAACGAACGCCGTTAGAACTGTAAACAAATTCAAATTCTGTAGGGTCATTTTTTGAATAATCATTTAAGGAAAATGGGCGAACCGGGATGATGGCACGATCATGCTGAGTTCTCTGTGCATTTCGGATAAACTGTACCGCAAACCAGAAAGCTCGAATGACGTTACTTTTGCCGCCACCATTTTTTCCATATATTGCACAGGATGGAAGTAACTTTACTTTAGAGGATAGAGGGATGAGTGACTTTTTTAAAGAATTAATGCCGCTTGCTTCCATAGATAATACGGTTTCGTCTCGAAATGAACGGTAATTTTTAAAACGAAATTCAATGAGCATATTGACCACCTCCATAGATCGTCTTTGTTGATAATAGCATCATAAAATACTAAATACAAGAAAAAAATATCAAAAATTTGATTTTTAATATCCAATTTTTCGCCTTCTACTATTTTTGTAATCCGGTTTTTCTGAAAAGATAAGATTTCTTCAGAGGAAATATCTTGCAAAGGAAAGAATTCTCCTATACTCTTAACGATAGATTTTTATCATTCTGTATAGGCTGTGAAGGTGCCTATAGGATGAGAAAAGCACTAAAGGCAAATAAAACGTATAGTATCATCAGAAAAGTTTGAGTTGAAACCAAGAAATAAAGGAGACTAACTATAAATGAAGAATTGGAAAAATGAAGCGGAGGCCAGGGAAGAGATTAAGGCATTGGTGGCGGAGTATTACCATAGCTTTAAGGAGCAGAAGAAGCCCTTTGAGCCTGGGGACAGAGTGAGCTATGCATCCCGTGTATTTGATGAGAAGGAAATGCTGTCCTTAACGGATGCCACTTTGGACTTTTGGCTCACTACCGGACGTTTTGCGGATGAGTTTGAGAAGAAATTTGCGGAGTGGATCGGGGTGAAGCATGCCTATTTGGTAAATTCCGGCTCCTCTGCCAATTTACTGGCTTTTATGACCTTGACGACACCGGAGCTGGGAGAACGGCAGATTAAGCGGGGAGATGAAATCATTACCGTTGCCTGCGGCTTCCCCACCACGGTGACGCCTGCTTTGCAGTATGGGGCAGTGCCTGTCTTTGTGGATGTGACCGTACCCCAGTACAACATTGATGTTCGCCGTTTGGAGGAGGCTTTGTCCGAGAAAACCAAGGCAGTGATGATTGCCCATACCTTGGGAAATCCCTTTGATTTATCGGCGGTAAAGGCATTTTGCGAAAAGCATTCTCTCTGGCTTGTGGAGGACAACTGCGATGCTTTAGGCAGCCGCTATACCATTAATGGAGAAACAAAATTTACAGGAACCTGGGGAGATATCGGAACCAGCTCCTTCTATCCCCCTCATCACATGACCATGGGAGAGGGTGGAGCAGTATATACCAACAATGCCCAGCTGTCCAAGTTGATTTTGTCCTTTAGAGATTGGGGAAGGGACTGCATTTGCCCCTCCGGACAGGATAACTTCTGTAAGCACCGCTTCCTTGGACAATACGGAGAGCTTCCCAAGGGCTATGACCACAAATACACCTACAGCCACTTCGGTTATAATCTGAAGGTTACGGATATGCAGGCTGCGGTTGGTGTGGAGCAGCTGAAGAAATTCCCAAGCTTTATTGAAAGGCGTAAGGAAAACTGGGCCTTTTTACGGGAACAGTTAAGCTCTCTTTCCGAGGACTTGATTCTTCCGGAGCCAGCGGAAAATGCGGATCCTTCCTGGTTTGGTTTCTTGATTTCCGTGAAGAAGGATTCTCCGGTAAAGAGAAATGCTTTGACCGCCTATTTGGAGGAAAGAAATATCCAGACTCGATTGCTCTTCTCCGGAAACCTGATTAAGCACCCCTGCTTTAACCAGATTCGAAACACCGATGCCTATCGGGTGGTAGGCGACCTTACGGAAACCGACTATATTATGGAGCATACCTTCTGGATTGGCGTTTACCCCGGCATGACCAAGGAAATGCTAAGCTATATGGCAGAGCAGATTTCCGCAGGGGTAAAAGCGCTAAAGGAGCAGTAAAGCAAGGTTTAAATAGAACAATGCAGTATAGGTCTAAAACAGGGGTAGTCTGAGCCCGTCGGTACTTGCGAAAAACGAAGGAACTGAAGTTTTTCGCTTAGTATCCGCTACATGGCGAGGCTGGTGGGAGCGTGCCCCGTTTTAAACCTATACTGCCAAATGTTCTTTTCTTGTTTTACTGCTCCTTTATTCTTTTCCCGATTCCGACCGATATTCTATAGGAATACTGATTCAGTAGAAGCAATCAACAGAGGCAACAATCCAATGGAATAATTCTCTATATAGAAGCAATGCTTTAATAGAAACAATAATCCAAGGACTAGGGGAAAGAATATATCATGAAGAGGAATCCATATCAAAGACGGGAAGAAGAATATAGAATCTTAACAGAGAAAATGCAGCAGGCTCATAAATCCTATACCATCAGCAAGGCATGCTCTATTTTTGATGAAAAAAATCTGGGATTTTTAGGGAAAACTTGGGGAGAGAACAGAGAAAGCCTCCTTCCTACACCGGCATTGCGTGGCTTGTTCTGTCTGTTTCTTTTATTTTTATGTTTGCTTTGCAGCATTTTGGTTCATGCGGAGGAAAAAGAGCAGGGCGTTTGGGTTTATGAAAATAAAGAGTGGGGCTATCATACCAAGTCTGGCACTCCCTTAACAAGGTGGGTGAAGGATAAGGAAGACTGGTACTATATTAGCCCTCAAAGAGAAAAGCTTGTAACAGGCTGGCTATTAGAGGGGGAGCAATGGTACTTTCTGAATAACAGAGAGAAGAATCTTGGAAAAATGATGAAGGGCTGGGCTGTGATTGACGGCTACGCCTATTATTTTTCGGAAAATGGCAGTATGGCGGTAAACACCAAGGTGGATGGCCAGTATCCTGTCAATGATCAGGGGCAGTTCCTTGGAGCAAATAGCCAGCCTACTTATTTTTCCAAAAGCACCTATAGAACAAAACCCAGTATTGTGCTGGATGAGCTTTTGGCTAAGGCGGAGGCGGAACTGAAAGAAAACTCCATTCCCAGAATCACCGCTCTTCCCAACGGAACCTTTCAGGCGCACTATGGCAATACCATGATGGGAATCTATGTCCCCGGCCCAGTAAACCCCTGGCAGGGAAAAAGGTGGAAGTGGATATGGAGCAGTACGACTTAAAAGAAGAAGACCCCATTGAAGTTCCGGATGAAGAACAACCGGAGGACGAAAGCGAAAATGACAACGAAGAAGAGGAAGTAGACGAAGAGGCGGATGTGGCGAAATAAGGAAGTTGTTTGAAAAAGAGTTTCTGTGAAAAATAATGAATAGCTTATAAATAGGTCTGAAAGAAGAGGTGCTCTGAGTCCTCTGATTTCAGGCCTATATATGTGGAAAATTATTTTTCACAGGCTCTCTATTTCCATGATAATTCAAGTTGACGATTATTCTTTACACAATCCTTTAAATATAGATTAATTAAAGTCTGATATGGAATCCCTGTGTTTTCTGCTTTGTTCTTAAAAAAGAGAATTACTTTTTCGTCAAGGTTAATGGTTATCTGCTTTTTCAGAGCCTTAGCATACGGATTTTTATAGCCTTGCTAAAATCAAATTCTTTTTCTAAAAATCATCTCTATCATTCATCACCTTACACTCCTTTCATAGCCTGCTTTCTCAGCTGCAGTTGCCTTTCTTTATGAGATAATACGGATTAATTTGGTTTATCCGATTTTTGGTTTCATCCCATTCGAATTCCATAGGGCACCACCTTTCTATAGGTATAATATAATTATATAATAATTATACTACAAGCAGAAATTCAGTTTAAGTATAGAAATGGAGGATGAAGGCGAAAATGACAATGAAGAAGAAGTAGACGAAGAGGTGTTTGTTGCGAAATAAGACTTCTATTTTTCAAAGGAGGTTGAAGAAAAAGAAAAGCTGAGTTTAGCTGCCTTTTTTAAGCGGAATTGGGGAAAAAGAGGTTTGAGTCTAGCGGAATTTCTAGCTCGGATATTTTTACGAAGTAAGGATATAAAAAAGCCAAGCGAATTGAATAGCTTTTCGACAATATAGGTCTGAAAGAAGGGGTAGTCTGAGCCTGTCGGTACTTGCGAAAAACAAAGGAACTGCTCTTTTTCGCTTAGTATCCGCTACGTGGCGAGGCTAGCGGGAGCGTGCCCCTGATTTCAGGCCTATATTGTCGAAAACCATTTGGCTTTTTACATTCTCTTTTTGGGGCTAGCGGGAACGTGCCTTGGCACTAATCCCCCTTAAAGAGGAACGGCTCTATTTCTTACTTTTCTCTTCAGCCTCCTTTTTTCTTTTCCTTTTTTCCGTTTTTATGATAAAATTTCCAAAAGATTGTTGTTATTTATGGGAGGTCTTCATGGAAGAACAAAAGAGCATATAGAGTGGAAGAACAGGATCAGGATAGTTTTGGAGAGGTAATCATTGCAGATGAAGTCATTTCCATCATTGCCGGCATTGCGGCAACTGAGGTGGATGGCGTGGATTCTATGGATGGCGGCTGGTCCGGTGCTTTGGTTTCCCGTATGGGAATTAAGGATCTGGCTCGTGGCGTTAAGGTGGAGATTTCCGGTGAGGAAGTGGCTGTGGATTTGCGTTTAAACATTTGCTATGGCTATGCGATTCCCGAGGTTTCCAAGGCTGTACAGGAGAGAGTAGTTTCCAGCATTAACAGTATGACCGGTTTAACGGTTAGAGAGGTCAATGTTAAGATTTCCGGAGTGGTGAATAAAGAGAATGAATAAGAGAGAAGAAAGAGACCATAAATTTAAACTCTTGTTTTCCACCTTATTTTACCCGGAGGAGGGAAAGCAGGAGCAGCTGAGCCATTATTCCTATAGCAAGGAAGAGGATGAGGATTTTTTGATTCCGGAGAAGGAAGAAGCGCATCTTTCCGAAGAGGAAGAAGCTTATTTGTCTCAGGAAGTCATGAAGATTTTGGAACTGCTTCCTCATTTGGACGAGCGGATCAACGCGGTAACAGAGGGTTGGACCACTAACCGTATGTCCAAGACGGACTTAACCGTTCTTCGTTTGGCTTTGTATGAGCTGGAGTATCAGGAAGAGACCCCGGATAAGGTGGTTTTCAACGAGGCGGTAGAGATTGCGAAGAAGTACGGGGGAGCGGATTCCGGCTCCTTTGTCAATGGCGTCCTGGCTCGTATCACCGGAAAGCAGGCTGATGGAGAAGAGAAGGGCAAGTCTTCTAAGGGTAAATCCGGAAAGGCGGAGAAGAAATCCTTCCATATCGTAAAATCAAAAGCTAAAGAGGAAAAAGCGCCAAAGAGAGGATAGAATTCATCCCAAATCACAATATCACCGAGGCGATTGCTTTATTCTCTGAGGAAAGTGTTCCCCGAACAGGGGGGCCGCTCTTTAGAACTTCTGAAGCCCATGCCTTGCATAGAGGCTGGATACTTGGTTCTTTAGAATTTTTAAAGCTTATGTCTTGCATAAAGACTGCTCCCGGCGGATGCCTTGCCTTGAAATGTGACGGGATATCAACAGTAGCCTATGGCAAAGAAAGAATATACGGTTAGTCAGGTAAATCGCTACCTGGCACGAATGATGCAGGAAGACTTCTTCCTTTCCCACATTACCGTCAGTGGGGAAATTTCCAATTTGAAAATGCATCCTTCGGGACATATTTACTTCACCTTAAAGGACCAGGCTTCGCAGCTTTCCGGCATTATGTTTGCGGGAAAGAGGGCGGGGCTTGCTTTTCCGTTGGAAAATGGAATGAAGGTGCTGTGTTCCGGCCGTATCGGTGTTTATGAGGTAGGGGGCAGCTACCAGATTTATGCGGATTCCTTCCAAAGGGCGGGACAGGGAGACCTCTATCTTCGCTTTGAGGCCTTGAAGAAGGAATTGCAGGAAATGGGGCTTTTTGATGCCATGTATAAAAAGCCGATTCCCAAGTATGCCAGAAAAATCGGTATTGTTACTGCAAGCTCCGGAGCGGCGGTTCGAGACATTATCCAAATCGCAAAGCGGAGAAATCCCTTTGTGGAGCTTTTCCTCTATCCGGCCTTAGTACAGGGTGAAGGGGCGGTAGCTTCCATCTGTAAGGGGATTGCCCGTTTGGATCAGATGGGATTGGATGTACTGATTGTAGGTCGAGGCGGCGGTTCCATAGAGGACCTTTGGGCCTTTAATGAAGAGGCGGTGGCTAAGGCTATTTTCAATGCAGACACCCCCATCATTTCCGCGGTAGGGCATGAAACGGATACTACCATTGCGGACTTTGTTTCGGATTTGCGGGCGCCAACTCCTTCTGCGGCAGCGGAGCTTGCGGTTTTTCGACTATATGCAGTTTGTGGATGATTTGGCAAGCTATACCTATACTTTTCATCAGAGGATGGAACGGATTATTCAGAAAAATGCGGCAAAGGGTTAAGGAGGAGGAGCTTCGTTTTTCCGTCCTTCACCCCAGGAATATTTTACCGGGAAAACAGCATAGAATTTTGGACTTGGAAAGTCGTTTTCAAAGGCAGATGGAGCTATGCATTCAGGAAAATAAATCGGCTCTTCTTCCCTACCGGGTATTCCCTCAGTGGATGGAGCGTAAGCTTACAAATGCCAAGGACAGGATGGGAGAGTATCAGGTCTTTCCCCACAAGATGAAGGAAAAGATTCTGCTTACGAAAAATAAAGAGGAGCGGTATCGACATTTTCCAAAGGCTCATGGAAGGGAAGCTGGAAAAGAAGAAGCATCAGTTGGCCATTCTTTCGGAGCAGTTTGACGCCCTTTCCCCCCTGCGTCTGCTGTCCAAGGGATTTTCCTATGTGCAAAGGGAAGACGGCAAGCGGATGAGCAGTGTGGAGCAGGTGGAAATGGGAGAGATTTTACAGATTCATTTCACGGACGGCACTGCCAAAGGCCAAGGTTTTGGAAAAGCAAAAGGAAGAACGGCTTGGGTCGGAGAAGTCGAAGGAATAGAGGATTGGACTGAAAAAGTCAGAAGGAATAGCGGCTTGGACTGAAAAAAGTCGGAGGAATAGAGGCTTGGACTGAAAAAGTCAAAGGAATAGAGGATTGAGCCGGAAAAGTCGAAGCAACAGCGGATATGTATAGAAAAAGCTTACAAAATAGAGCTTAAGTATAAAAGTCGAATAGCAGCTTGGGATAAAATGGGAAATCGCCCGGAGAAAGGAGCCTGTATGGGAAAAGTGGAGAAGAAGCCGGAAGAGCTTATGGAGCAGAAGGAAAAGAAGGACTTAAACGAGATTTTTGAAAGCTTGGACGGACTGTTGGAGAAGATGGAGGGAGAGGATAGCTTGGAGAAAAGCTTTGCTATCTACCAGAAGGCGGTTTCTTTGCTGAAGGAAGCCAATGAGGTATTGACCAGATTGAAAAGCAGGTGAAGCTTTTTAGATAGTGAGCAAAAGGGTGGCTTGGATGCTTAAGGAGAATCAGGCGTTCGAAAATGCAGAGAGAAACTCTCAAGAGATGGCATAGAATCTGAAAAAGGCCGGTTTACGGGGAATAAAATCCATTGAGAATGGTGCTAATGCTGCTGTAAATCCGCATTCCGTGGAAGCGGCATTTCAAAAGAGAAGACAGGAAGTGGAAGCCATTCTGACCGCATTTTTGCCGGCGGAAAAGGGACCTGCGAAGACCGGAATAGAAGCCATGAACTACAGTCTTATGGTGGGAGGAAAACGGATTCGTCCCATCCTGCTTCGAGAGGCTTTTTTGCTTTTCGCCGGGGAAGAAAGACGGAAGCTTTTTCTGCATTTGGTAGAGGCTTTTATGCTGGCCATGGAGATGATTCATAGCTTTTCTCTTTGCCATGATGACCTGCCTGCCATGGATAATGACAAGTATCGTAGAGGAAAGGAAGCTACCTGGTACCGTTTTACGGAGGCCCAGGGAATACTGGCAGGAGATTCTTTAAGTCTTTATGCCTTTCAATGGGTTTTGGAAGTTTTGGAGAGGGAAGGGAAAAAAGGGAATCCTACGGAACTTCTATTCCCTACCATGCAAGGCCTTAAGATTTTGGCTAAGTCTGCCGGAATAGAGGGTATGATTGGGGGACAGGTGCTGGACATTGAAAAGACAGGACAGCCCCTAACAGAGGAAGAGCTTTTCTTTATTTATCGAAAGAAAACTGCAGCTCTCCTTTCTGCTTCTTTAGAAATCGGCGCTTTGCTGGGGGGAGCTAGTCCGGAGGAACAGGAGAAGCTTGCCTCCTTTGGAGAGAAAATCGGTCTGGCCTTCCAGATTAGGGATGATATTTTGGATGAGATTTCCAGTTTTTCCGAATTGGGGAAGCCTATCCACTCTGATGCGGAACAGGAGAAAACCACGGCTCTTAGCTTTTATGGCATGAAAAAGGCGGAGGCCATGGTGGAGCAGTATACGAAAGAGGGTAGAAGCCTGTTACAGAGCTTGGATAAGAGCAAAGTGGATGCGGAAGCCTTGGAGTTTCTGCTTTCCTTTAGCAAATATCTTTGTTCAAGAAGGAGTTAGAAGGAAGGCAGTTTTGCTTTACTAGGATCTTTCGAAAAGGAAATCTGTTTTCCTAATAAGGAGCGATGGAGAAAGTCTGTTGGAAGAGGCGATAGTTTCTCTTTGTTGAAAGAGTTAGGAGATTTTTCATGATATTAGAGTCAATTCATGGGGCGGAGGATGTAAAGAGGCTGTCCCTTTCCGAACAAAAGGCCTTGGCCAAGGAGCTGAGACGCTTTATTTTGGAAAAAACCTCCATGCATGGGGGGCATTTGGCCTCCAATCTGGGGGTGGTGGAGCTGACCATTGCTCTTTTTCATAGCCTGAATCTGCCCCAGGATAAGCTGGTGTGGGATGTAGGTCATCAGTGTTATACCCATAAGATTCTTTCCGGGAGAATGGATGACTTCGACGGGCTTCGACAGCTGGGGGGAATCAGCGGTTTTCCCAAGCGGGAGGAAAGTCCCTATGACTGCTTTAATACCGGCCACAGCTCCACCTCCATTTCCGCAGCTTTGGGCATAGCCCAGGCCAGGGATATTCAGGGAGGAAAGGAAACGGTGGTGGCGGTGATTGGTGACGGAGCCCTTACCGGAGGCATGGCCTATGAGGCTTTAAACAATGCTTCGAAAATGAAGAAGAACTTCATTATCATTTTAAATGATAACGAAATGTCCATTGCCAAGAATGTGGGGGGGATTTCCACCTATCTAAACGGCATTCGCTCCCATGAGAATTACACCCATTTTAAAGAGAATTTTGCGGCAGGACTTTCCAGGGTTCCCATCCTTGGACCAAGTCTTGTGGATCGTTTGAAAAATACCAAAAACTCCATTAAACAGCTTTTTGTTCGGGGTATGTTTTTTGAAAATATGGGCATTACCTATCTGGGGCCTGTGGATGGACACGATATTAAGGCATTGGAGACGGTGTTACAGGAAGCGAAAAGGGTGGATCATGCGGTTTTAATCCATGTGGTCACCAAAAAGGGGAAGGGCTATGTGCCGGCGGAGAAATCTCCAAGCCATTACCATGGGGTAAGTCCCTTTCATTTGTCTACCGGAAAGGACAAGGCAGAAAGTACCGACATCAGCTATACCAAGGTCTTTTCTCAGACCATGGTGGAAGAGGGGCGGAAGAATCGGAATATTGTAGCCATTACCGCGGCTATGCCGGACGGCACCGGATTGGATGCCTTTGAAAAGGCCTTCCCCAGACGCTTCTTTGATGTGGGGATTGCAGAGGCCCATGGGGTAACCTCTGCGGCAGGGATGGCCAGCATGGGCTTAAAGCCGGTGATGGCGGTGTATTCCAGCTTTTTGCAAAGAGGCTTTGACCAGCTGGTACATGATGTATGCCTACAGAAGCTGCCGGTAGTCTTTGCCGTTGACCGGGCGGGGCTGGTTGGGGCGGACGGAGAAACCCACCAGGGGATTTTTGACCTGTCTTACCTTCGCCTGATGCCCAACATGACGGTGATGGCACCGAAAAATGCTCGGGAGCTACAGGAAATGCTTCGTTTTGCCCTGGCCTTTTCCGGACCGATCAGTCTTCGTTATCCAAGAGGTGTAGCTTATCAGGGCTTTTCAGAGCAACAGGAGGAAATCCTCTTGGGGAAGGCGGAGCTTTTGAAAAAAGGAGAGGGCATTGCCCTTTTAGCCCTTGGTTCCATGGTGTCCACCGGAGCCCATATTGCGGAAAAGATGGAGAAGAAGGGCTATCACTTAACTCTTGTGAATGCTCGTTTTGCCAAGCCCATTGATACGGAAATTTTGGACAGGCTGGTGGAAGAGGGACATCACACTATCATTAGCTTAGAGGAAAATGTGCGAAACGGCGGCTTCGGTGAAGCTGTCCTGGAATATATGAATGCCCGCCATCCGGAGATAAGGGTGGAAATTGTGGCTCTTCCGGATGCCTATGTGGAGCATGGAAGCGTTTCCGCCCTTCGGGAGATTTTAGGCATTGACTCCGACAGCATTATCCGGAAAATGCAGGAAAAGGGGATATTCAAGGAATAAAGGGAAATGTATGGGCGCAGTAAAAATTAACTTGGAATCTAAGAAAGGATAAAGCATGGCTGGAAAGAAGGAACGGCTGGATGTTCTTTTGGTGGAAAGAGGGCTTATGGAAAGCCGGGAAAAGGCTAAGCAGGCCATTATGGCAGGGCTGGTCTTTGTAAATGGGGAAAAGGAAGATAAGGCCGGCAGCAGCTTTCCGGAGGATGCGGAGATTCTTGTAAAGGGAAAGGCTCTTCCCTATGTGTCCAGAGGGGGCTTGAAATTAGAGAAGGCACTAAAGTCTTTCCCGATTTCTTTGGAGAATAGAGTTTGTATGGATATCGGTGCTTCCACCGGGGGCTTTACGGATTGTATGCTGCAAAACGGAGCGGTGGAGGTTTATGCTGTAGATGTAGGCCATGGACAGCTGGATTGGAAGTTACGAAACGATGAAAGAGTGCACTCCATGGAGAAGTGCAATATTCGCTATGTGGAGGAAGAGGACATTTTAGCGCTGGGAGAAAAGCCCTCCTTCTTTTCCATTGATGTTTCCTTTATCAGCTTGACCTTAGTGCTTCCTGTGGTGAAGAAGCTGGGAAAGCTTCCTTCTCAGGTGGTTTGCCTGATTAAGCCTCAGTTTGAGGCGGGAAGAGAACAGGTAGGAAAGAAAGGCGTGGTACGGGACATTGCCGTGCATCAGGAAGTGATTCGAAAGGTACTGTCCTTTGCTTCTTCCATCGGCTTTTTGGTGCAGGGCTTAGATTTTCTCCCATAAAAGGACCGGAGGGAAATATCGAGTACCTCTGTTTTTTAGAGGATAGGGGAAATGCCGAGGAGGCATTATCGGAGGCTTGGGAAGCCGAGCTTATGCGTATTACGGAAGATTCCCACCGGGATTTATAGTTTCGATCAGTACCCTATGAAACCTTATAGTTTCGATCAGTACCTTACGAAGACTTATTGTTGCAGCAAAATTCATCGTAAGACTTACAGTTTCAGTCAAGTTCCCGTTGCATCATAGAGCTTAAGTAGGGTTTATCCTAAGAATTAAAGCTAAAATAAAAATTCATCGCAAAGACATATAGTTAAAATAAAATTCATTGCAGGAATTAAAAGTTAAAATAAAAATTCATCATAAGACTTATAGTTTAAGCAAGCTAGAGGAAGATATGCTATACTAGAGAGGAAAGAAATCCATGAATTTGGCACTCATTGTGAATCAAACCAAGCCTGAGGCGGAGAGTTTCCAAAAAATCATAGAAGAGGAATTGTCTAAGAGAGGGATCGTTCCCAAGGTCTTTTTGAACAAAGACTTTGCCAGAAGATTTTATCGATATGGACTGTCTGATTACTTTGGGAGGAGATGGAACCATTCTTCATACCACCGGGGTTTTACAGGGGATGCCGGTTCCGATTTTAGGAATCAATGCGGGACATCTTGGCTACCTTACGGAAATTCGTCAGAGAAGAAGGATTGCGGAAGCCATAGATCGGCTTGTGGCCGGGGATTATGTGGAGGATAGAAGAGCCATGCTTTCCGGAAGCATTTTCCGACAGGGGAAGGAGATATTTTCAAGATCTGCCTTGAATGAGATTTTACTTTCCAGAGTGCGAGGAGTTTCCATCCATCATTTTCAGGTTTTTTGTGACGGTATGGAAATGGTTCACTATTCCGCAGACGGAATCATTATTTCCACCCCAACAGGCTCTACCGCCTACAATCTTTCTGCTGGGGGACCCATCATTTCCCCGGAAGCGCCGGTATATATCATGAATCCCATCTGCGCCCATTCCTTAAATGCCAGGGCGGTGGTCTTGGACAACCGAAGAACCTTGGAGATTGTGATGGAGGGGGGAGACCAGGTGCTGTCCTTTGACGGAGAGGCGCCTATCGAGCTTTTAGCCGGAGATGTGGTACAAATCACTAAGGCCAAGGAAGAAACAGTTTTAATTAAATTTTCCAAGGAAAGTTTTCTTCATACCCTAAGGGAGAAGATGGCAAACTTATAAGAGAGGTTTTTGATGAAAAAGACAAGACAGGACAGAATTCTTTCTTTAATCGAAGAGCAGGATATTGAAACCCAGGAGGAGCTGGCTAAGCAGCTACAGTTGGAGGGATACTCTGTAACCCAAGCTACCGTTTCTCGGGATATTAAGTCTTTGCAGCTTACGAAAATACAAAAAGCACGGCAAGATGGTTTACCAGAGCCTTTTAAAAGGAGTCTCGGAGAGATTTGGAAAAAGTTTGTCCGGGTTATGCGGGACGGCACGGTATCCATGGCAGTGGCGGGAAATATTTTGGTCATCAAAACCCTTTCCGGTATGGCAAATGGCGTGGCCATGGCCATTGACCAGCATCATTTTTCGGAGATCGTGGGAAGTCTTGCAGGAGATGATACCATCTTCTGTGTAACTTCCGGAGAGAAGGATAGTCAGGCTTTAAAGGATAGCATTGAAAACCTGATGAGAGGCTAGCAAATAAGGAGGAAGGCATGCTGGATCGACTGCTGGTAAAAGATTTGGCCTTAATAGAAATCCGTTGTGGAGTTTTCCGGCGGCTTAAATGTCTTAACCGGAGAAACCGGGCAGGAAAGTCTATTTTGCTCGGCTCCATTCAGCTGGCTCTGGGGCAAAAGGCCAATAAAGACCTGATTCGTCATGGAAAGGAACAGGCTATTGTGGAGCTGGACTTTTCTCTGACGGAGGAGGAAGTGCGCCGGATTCAAGCCTTGGAAGAGGATCTGGAGCTGGAAGAGGAAAGACTCTTGATTCGCAGGAAGATTTCCGAAAAGAAGTCCGATATTCGTGTAAATGATTTAGGGCCTTACTCTGGCTAAGCTTCGAGGAGATTACCGGCGGCCTTTTTGGTTGCACGGACAGCATGAGCATCAAAGTCTGCTTCGGGAAGGCTCCCATTTGGAAATCATCGACGGCTTTTCGGAGAAAGCAGGGTGGAAAAGCTTTTAGAGGAAGTGGCGGAAGCCTATCATTTTTTGCTACAAGAGAAAAAGAAGGCTTTACAGAAATTTTCCTTAAAGGAAGAGGAAAGAAAACGGGAACTGGATTTTCTGGATTTTGAGATTCAAGAGCTTGCAGGCCCATCTTTCCGAGGGAGAAGAGGCGGAGCTGACTAAAGAGTACAGCCTTTATGAAAATATGGACAGGCTGAAGAGCCTGCTGCTTTCCGCAAAGGAAAGTCTGGAGGAAATGGATTTTCATCGTCCCATTCAGGCGGTGGAGGAGGCCAAGGACTTTGATGAAAGCCTGAAGGGGCTTTCCGACAGTCTCTATGATTTGGAGGCGGTGGGAAGAGGATTGTCTTCGCTCTTTAGACCATTATCTGGACCATGCGGAGGTGGATGAGGAAAAGCTTTTTACACTGGGAGAGAGACTGGAACAGATTCGCAGAGTCATGATGAAGCATGGAGGCACGGAAGCCAAGGCTCTGGCCACATTAGCCAAGAAAGAGGAAAGAAGAACTTTTCTTTTAGACTATGAGAAGGATGAGGAAAAGGCGAAGAAAGCTATCCTAGCACAGGGAAAGCTCCTTAGGGAGAAGGCGATGCTCCTTTCCAAGGAAAGGCAGGAGGATGCCAAGGTCTTAGCGAAGCAAATCCAAGGGGAAATGCAGGAAATGGGCTTTTTGGACACCAAGTTCGAATTTCATTTTCAGGAAAAGAAGGAGCCTACGGAGAAGGGCTTGGATGAGGTGGAAGCCTATGTGAGCCTGAACCCGGGAGAGCCTCTTCGTCCTCTTCGGGAGGTGGGCTCCGGGGGAGAGTTGTCCCGCATTATGCTCTCCATTAAGACGGTACTGGCGGATACGGACGGAGTTTCCACTTTGATCTTTGATGAGATTGACACCGGGATTTCCGGAAGAACCGCGGAGAAGGTGGGAGAAAAGCTTCAGAAGATTGCGAAGAATCATCAGGTGATTTTGATTACCCACCTGCCCCAGATTGCGGCAAAGGCAGACCATCATTTTCTCATTGAAAAGACGGTGGAGGAGGGCGCCACCCACACCAGGATTCATCCCTTGGAGGAGAAGGAATCCATTGAGGAGTTAGCAAGACTTCTTGGGGGATGAGATTTCGAGGCTTCCCTGGAAAATGCCAGAGAGCTGAAGGCAAAGTCTAAGGCAGAAGAAGCAACGGAAAAGCATGTGATATTTAGGAAGGAGGATAGGATGAAAAACATTTTATTTCTTGCATCAGAGGCAGTTCCCTTTATCAAAACAGGAGGTTTGGCGGATGTATGCGGTTCTTTGCCCAAGTCCCTGGACTCCAGATATTTTGACTGTCGAGTAATGCTTCCTAAATACATGTGTATTCCGGAGGAACAAAGACGGGAAATGCAGTATAAAACCCATTTCTATATGGATTATCTGGGACAGTCCCGCTATGTGGGGGTTTTGGAGAAGGAAGTGGATGGAATCCTATATTACTTCATTGACAATGAATACTATTTTTCCGGGAACAGACCCTACGGAAACTGGTACTGGGATTTGGAAAAGTTCTGCTTCTTCTGCTATGCGGCCTTATCCGCCCTTCCTCTTTTGGACTTTCATCCGGATGTGCTGCATTGCCATGACTGGCAGACCGGCTTGGCTCCTGTTTTATTAAAGGATCGTTTTGCCGGGGGAGAGTTTTTCCGTTCCATCCGCTCTGTATTCACCATTCACAACCTGCGTTTCCAGGGCGTTTGGGATCTAAAGACCATTAAGCGTTTTACGGAACTATCGGATTATTATTTCACACCGGATAAGCTGGAATGTGACAAAAATGGAAATCTCTTAAAGGGCGGGTTGGTTTATGCGGATGCCATCACCACCGTGAGTCAAACCTATGCCAGGGAGATTCAGTATCCCTTCTTCGGGGAGGGTTTAGAGGGACTTTTACAGGCCAGAGACCATGACCTTCGAGGCATTATCAACGGAATTGACTACGAAGAATGGAATCCCAAGAGAGACAAATTCCTTCCTGCCCACTATGATCTTGCCTCCTTCCGAAAAGGAAAGCCGGAGGTGAAGAGGGCATTACAGGAAGAACTGGGCTTAGAGGTTGATCCGGATTGTATGCTGATCGGAATGGTTAGCCGACTGACGGACCAAAAAGGACTTGATCTTTTGGTAAGAGTTTTTGATGAAATTTGCCAAGACAAGATTCAGTTTGTAGTTCTAGGTACAGGAGAGGACGGCTATGAGAACTTCTTCCGGCATTATGCTTGGAAGTATCCCAAGAAGGTTTCCGCCCAGATTTACTATTCTGAAGAAAAGAGCCATAAAATTTATGCAGGCTGTGATGCCCTGCTGATGCCATCCCTCTTTGAGCCCTGCGGTCTTTCCCAGTTGATTGCCCTTCGTTATGGAACGGTTCCCATTGTGCGAGAAACCGGCGGTTTAAAAGGATACGGTGGAGCCCTACAACGAATATGAAGGAAAGGGAACAGGCTTCTCCTTTGCCAATTACAATGCCCATGAGATGATGGACTGCATTCGCTATGCGGAGCAAATCTACTATGATAAGAAAGAGGATTGGGAGAAGATTATTGAAAGAGGGATGGAAAAGGATTATTCCTGGAACAGTTCCGCCCTTCAGTATCAGGAGCTTTATGACTGGTTAGTGGAGAGATAATTTGATTTTACCTATGAGAAGGCAATATAATTTATCTCCGGTAAGGAATGTTCAAATACGCAGGGAGTATTGTGGACAGGGCAAACAGTCCTTGGGACAATAAAGCCGAAGAAAGGAAACAAAGAACAAGCATGACTTTTCAAGAGCAACTCTTAAGCAATTATTTATTAATATCCGCTTTGCTCTCCTGGTTTGTTGCCCAGGTCTGTAAGACAGCGATAGATGCTTATTTTAATAAGGGAATCAACTGGGAAAGAATGACCGGTTCCGGAGGAATGCCCTCCAGTCACTCCTCTACGGTGGTGGCTTTGGCTACAGCGGCAGGAATTTCCTATGGGGTAGACAGTGCGGTTTTCGCTATTTCTCTGGTTTTTGCCGTTGTGGTTATGTATGATGCCACCGGCGTAAGAAGGGAAACCGGAAAACAGGCGGTAATTTTGAATCGTCTTTTGCTGGATAACCCCTTTGCCTGGACCGGTAAGGAATTTGAAAAGAAGCTAAAGGAATATGTGGGGCATAGCCCCCTGCAGGTTTTGATGGGGGCTATTTTGGGCCTGGTCATTGCAGTAGGAATGGGGTATGCCTATGGCTATTTGGGATAGGAAAAAAAGGGTGGGGCAGTTTTTCTGCCTCATCCTTTCCCTGCTTTTTCTCCTGAGTTCCTGTAAGGGAATAGCCATCAGTGGAAAGACGGAGAATATTCCCGGTTATACGGAGGCCCAGGCTATGGTGCTGGTAGGCTCCGAGAGGAATCGCATTCAAAATGTGATGGGGAAGGAAGTTTGGGATACGCCGGTGGAAGGGCAGGTAGAAAAAGACCTATGGGGAATATTTTATAGCCAAGAACAAAGAATTTCTGCAGGATATTCGCACTTTGAATCTGATGGCGGAGGAAAAGGGAATAATTGCCAACGGAACGGAAATGGAAAGTATCCGTGCAGCTGCCAATGCCTTTTATCAAAGTCTCAGCGAAGAGGATAAGGCCTTTTTCGGAAACTGCAGCCTAAAGGATGTGGTGGATATGTATGTGGCCTACTTTGTGGCGGAGAAAACTGCCAAGTCTCTTCTGGCAAATGTAGATACGGAATTAAGTGCGGCGGAAGCCAAGGTGATTACTGTAGAGCAGATCGTGGTACAGGAGGAAAGTCTGGCTAAGGAGCTGGAGGAAAAGGTAAAGCTTACCGGAGCCAATTTCTCCTACTATGCCAGACAGTATTCCGAGGACCCGGAATTGCAGAAGAATCTTGCCTTTGGAGAAAGGGAGGATGAGTATGCAAAGGTGGCCTTCTCCTTGGAAGATAATGAAATCTCCGAGGTATTTTCTCAGGATGGAAAATACTATATCTTAAAATGCCTAAGCTCCTATGATGAAGAAGCCACCAAGGAGCGGAAAGAGAGGCTGGAAATGGCTATTCGTTCCCTGCATTTTCAGGAAAGCTATGAAGCCTACCAGAAGGAACATATCGTTCGTTTCCGGGAAAGCTTTTGGAAGGAAATCGACCTGCATGACCACGAGGGCAGTACGGCAGATTACTTCTTCTCCTATTATGAGGATAAGGTAACGATGGTGAAATAGTCATGTACAAGAAAAAGGCACTCCCAAAGGGTGCTTTTTATCTGTCGGGATAAACTCCCTGACTTGTCAGTATTTTCTGATGCAATTTTATAGTGCTGCAACAATTCCCTGGTTGTCTGCGTAAATAGTGGCAACTCCCTGAGCGTTAGTAATGACAATATCTTTTAAACTCCGCTTCCTTCAGGAAGTCAGCCTTCACCTGTTCAGCCCGCTCAAGAGCATTGACATGGGTAATGACAAGACGCTTTTTCTTTTCACAGCCTCTACGCCTCCGGCTCTTTCAATGGCAATCTGCACCATTCTCTTTAAGGCCTTTTGTACTCCTCTTTGCTGATCCAACTTTACGATAACGCCGTTTTCCGCACACATGATAGGTTTAATGTTTAAGGCGGAGGCGATAAAAGTCTTCATGGTAGAGAGTCTTCCGTTTTTCCGCAGATTCTCCAAAGATCCCAAGACAAAGACGGTAGCCATTTCGTTGCACTCCTTCTCGATCAAATCCACCACTTCCAGGAAGCTATGGCCACTTTCTTTATAGTCTTGAATATCCAGACAAAGCTTACATTCTCCGGCAGTTCCGGCTTTGGAATCAAACAAATGAATCTTCTTTGGAGAATCTTCGTGGGCCTCCTGATACATTTCAATGGCAATTTTTGCCGCCTGATAAGTTCCGGAAAGACGCTCGGAAATGGTTACGATATAGATTTCCTCTGCTTCGGCCTCTTCCAAAGCCTTTAAAAAGGCATCGGGAGAAGGACAGGCTGTCTTTGCACCTGCGGAGGATTCAGCCATTCTTCTCAGAAAATCCGCCTGATCAAAATGCTCATCATCCATAATTCTGTAGTCCCCGATTTCCAGAGTTAAGGGTACGGAAATAAAATGGGGGTCTGCCATCATTTCAGGAGTAAATCTCCACAACTGTCACAAATAATCTGATATTTCATAGGGTTGTCCCTTTCTAAGTAGTTTTCAATACTACATTCATTATAGGACAATGTGGAGTACTGTCAAGCTTTGGCTACATTCTTTAAGGATATGGGACCGGCATGCTGTCGTTGATATTACTGGCTTTTTGGAACAGCAGCTGCCTTCGTCTACATTCTTTGAATTTCCGCCTGTATCAGTTTTCCCATAAGCTCGGCAAAGTTGTCTAGGGAATTGACCTTTACAAAGCTTCGTCCGAAAATCTTTTGGGCATTGGGGATGTCCTTGTCCTTCCCGGTATAGGCCAAAAGTACATAGATACCCTCCATGTGAGCCTTGTGCACCATTTCCTGAATATCGGAAATCGCCAGATCTCCGGAATAATTTCTGGCTTTGTTCTTCACTTCCAAAAGGTCATTGGGACTTAAATCCGTAAGCCAAATGACTAGGCGGTGGGAGGCGGTATTTTCCTTTAACTGTTCTAAAAGCGCAGAAAGAGCCAGTCCATCCCGGTTTGCTCCGGTGGTAAAGTAGCGGAAAATTTCTTTGTTTTTATTCTTCTCTGTATAATCCCGATAACGATTTAATACGGTATAGCCGCTCATGGAGGAATAGCCGAAAACCCGTACCGGAATCTGACAGTTATCCAAAGCCTTTGCCAGAATATAGCCCTGCTGGGATACGGTTTCCATACGATGAATCTGGGAGGAAGAGGCATCCAGCAGTAAATCCACCGTGAGAGAGCCTTGGCTGTCCGCCACTTCCTTTTGGAAAATCTTATGGGCAGGAGTGGTCTCTGCCCCTGTATTTTTCTTCAAATACAGGGGCCTCCAAAGAAGGGAAGGAATTAACTTTCCTTGATTGGATAGTACAGGGCTTGGCTCCAGACTGCTTAAGAGGGCATTTTTTAACCTTTGGCTTAGGCGAAAAATTTGGGTCTGATTGGAAGTTTCCTGCTGCCGGTATGCCTTTTCATTTTTCTTTCTTTGGCCTTCCATTTCCTTTCGCATTTTAGCGGCGAAGCCCTTTAGATTCTCCTCTTCTTTTCCATCAGTAAAATAAAGCCTTGCTCCCTGATGGTTCCCGATACAGCAGGCCTTTTCCAAGGCCTCGGCTTTTTTGGCATCAAAGAGGGGCTTTCCGAAATAGCTTTTGAATGTATTTTCTAAGCCCTTCCTCTGTAATCTTTTGGTATTTTTTTCGGAGGCAGTTTCCAAGTCCCGATAATCTGCCCCACCCTTACTCCGTTCTAAAAGTCCTAAAACAAGCTTTTTGGGACTTTGGGAAGAAAAGGCCATTTTCGTCCTTTAACCAAAAGAAAAGCCGGGGAATTTTCAGCTGCCGCTTTTTCTTTTGCAGGGCAGCAGGAAGTCCCGGAAGGTAGGTAAAGTATTTTTGCAAGGTTTTGGAAAGGCTTTGAATCCACTCCTCGGTATTCAGTTCTCCGGGGATTTCCACTTCCTTTAGCAACTTTCTATCCACGAGATCGGGAAGACCGCAGTCTTCCCCAAAGCCACCTTGTAATGTCCCTCTAAAATCCAGCCTTCTCTGCTCTCCAGCAATACTGGGGATAAATTCCTGGAGCTTTCGCTTACAATATTCTCTCCGAAGAAGGGAAGACTTTCTCGAAGATGCTTTTCCTTTTCAAAGGTGGAGTGCTCTAAAGCCAACCAGAAAAGGGTTTCATAGGTCTCCTGCCCCAGAGTTTCGTGGAAGGTACTGTAGAACTCTATTAATTTTTTCCAGTCAAAATGAATATAGCTGGCACCGATGATGGTATTCCAATACAGGTCTGCCTTGCCCTCGTAATCGTACATACGGTAGCCGGGAGAGACCTTATAGTTATGGGCTCCGTTCCAAATCATGTTGGCGGCCCGCTTTTTTTCAAATTCTGTCAGCATCATAGGAAAAATACGCTCTCCGGAAAGCTCCTTGGGAATTCTGGCATCCAGCAAATCCTGCACCAACTGTCTTTCGTAAAGGTCAAAGGACTTGTTTACCAATCCCATTTCCAAGGCCTTGGAAACGGATAAGCCCTTCTGCATGGCCTGAATGGAAGAAAGGAGTCCCCGTAAATCCAGGCTTCGGCTGGAGATTTCTCCCACGGCTACCTTTTCCTGAATTTCGGAAAAGAGTAGGGCAAACTGCTTTCTGTATTCTTCCGCTAAGCTTGGGAATTGATGTTTGAGCAACTTATCCAGATTTTCTGAAGTGATTACCGGCATGTGTAACACCAAAAAACGGGAGGCCAGAGCTTCATTGACCTCTCTGGTTCCTGCATAGCCGTAATTCATGGTGCCGATAAAACGGGTAGCCTCATGGAGGGGGAACTGCCCGTAACCGGGAAGGTCAATGCTGTGGCGGAAGTCCAGGGTGGCGTGAAGTACAGCCAGGGACTCATTTTTCGCCATATTGATTTCGTCTAAGATGCCAAAAGCCTCCCCTAAGGGCGCATTCCAAAATCGGCCCCTTTCGAAGCTGTACCTCTCCCTGAGAAAAGGTATCGCTACCCACCAAGGAGGAGGCATCCGCATTTACATAGAGGGAAATATCCCATTCCGGACGGGAAAAGGCCAAGGCCAGTCCCTGGGCCAGAACATTTTTTCCTGTGGCCTTGGGACCATCTAAGAGCAGGTTTGCTCCGGAAAGTAAGGCGGCAATGGCTGCCTCCCAGATTTCTTTTCCGTAATATAAGTATTCCATCTTAGGTAAACGCTTTTGATCTTCTTCGTCTAATTGATAAAAGGAACGAAAGGAGCGGAGCTCCTCTAAAAGCTTAGCTGAAATGCCTTCTTCTTCTAAAAATGTCAAAATATCCTTCATTTTCCTAACCCCTATCTATTCATCAATATGATATCGCTGTGATTTCCCTGCAATTTTACACCGAATCTATAGAGAAATCTCAAACTTTCCTTTACTTTGGTTTATTAGTATAAAACAGAAAAGCATTTTATCCCTTGTTTTGTGAGATATATTGTATTATTTCCTCTGCGGGATTGGCAGTTTTTAAGTATTCCCCACATATGGAAAGGAGAATTGGGCAAAAGCACTAGGAAAAAGTACTTAGTGTTTTTGAAGTAAATACAAAAAATATTGAAATTTCTGTGAACAAGTTGTATTTTTATCCCGTCTTTGACAGTTGCGAAAGAGTCAAGAGCCCATAAACGGCGTAATTACGCCATTTATGAGCTCTTGTCTTTCTTCAATTCTGATATGTAATGACCTCCTGTCAAGTGTAAATCATAGAAAATCACCACAAACTTTTATTTAATTATTTCTGAAGACATCTGGAAAGAGCTCCGGAGTATCAGTTCCCGGCCTTGGCCACTCTGATATACGTGGATTGGTTACCTACAGGTCAATGGTCCGCCGTGAGCTCTACCGTCTAGTTTCGTGGATCACAGATTACTCTGTGCCGACATAGAATTATCGTAGATAGCTCGAACCTTGAAATGGTCGGAGCCCTTTCAAGATGTCTTCAGTTGTTACTATTATTTTTTGCAGATGTGTGTGGCATAAGCCATCTCACATCTGCTTGATTACCCACCATAACAGCGGGATGATGATGTCAAGGCTGCAAAGCACCGCTTTAGCGGCTTGGCCTTGATATTAGCAGCACGATGTTGCCTATAGTGTCAGGCAATACAATCTGTCATCATGCCCCACATAAAGCAGGCAAGTTCTCTTGCTATTGCTGTTTTGGCTACGTTGTGTTTCTTACAACTGCCAAGAACCATCTTGTAATACCTGCGTCTTAGACGCTCGTTTGCTTTATCTGCATAAGCTATGATTTCCGGTGTGTTTCCGGACTGTCGTGATTTCAATTCTTTCGATTTGAATCCAATCTTTCCCCTCGCATAGCATTGAGATGCTTCTGTAAGCAGTAATCGTATATGCCTGTTACCCGCTTTCGTGATGCCAAGCCTTGTTTGATTCTCACCACTGGAATTCTCCCCTGGTACAAGACCGAGGTACGAAGCAAAGTTCTTGGCAGAAGCAAAACGTTTGAAGTCACCAACTTCAACCAGAACAGAAAGTGCTGTATGCGTTCTCACCCCGATGAAACAGCAAAGCTTCTTAACCGCTTCCCTGTACTCTTCTAGTGAAGCAAGCTCCTCAATACGCTTGTTCATTCTTTCAAGCTTATCGGAAAGATTCTGATAGGTCAGCAGATATTCGTCCAGGATTTCCTTGTATAGAGCCTCAGGAGTTAATGATCTAAGCCATTTGAGATGAGCTGCTGTCCAGTGACTTTTTCCATTATAACGATAGCTATGTCGTAAGCAGAACGCAAGTATCTGCTGCTTTATCTTTTTTAAAGCAAGCTTGTGGTCATCCCTCATGCGCAAGAATTCTTTTGTTTCTTCATCTTTTGCTGTAGGAATGTGAACAGAGCTATAGTTGTGTTGAGCAAGACATTTAGCAATGATTTCAGCATCGCGCTTGTCTGTTTTAATACGCTTCTTACTACGCTGCTCAAGCATTGTTGTAGGGGCAAGAATAACGCAGTTTACATTGTTCGCTGATAACTGGTGATACAAAGTATAACCGAGGCAACCAGCCTCATAACCGCATATGAAGTTAGCATCATTTCCGTAGATGCTTCTAAGGAACTCCAAATATTTCAGAACCTCCTTGTAATCAGCTTCTGTTCTTTGGTGATAAGAAGCCTTTTCAGCTTCAAGAGTGTAAGCACAAAGTGAAAAATTTTCCTTATGAACGTCCATTCCTACGTAAATTGTGTTATGATTCATTTGATGACCTCCCTTTGTATGCGGTAATCCCTGCTGTTGTTTTGCAACTACATTATACAGGTAAATCCACGAATTTTACAAAGTGGAGGTCATTACATATTGTCTAGCAATATTTCTACTTTCTCGTTGCGGTTAAAATCTTTTTTATTTCCCTTTGAGATACAATCTCGTAATCCGTTCTAAAACCAAATGTGTCGTGGAGTTTGTCTGTAAGGTCGGTTCGGGTATACTCAGGGATATATCCTTCACCGGGGAGCTATCAGCATGTTCATTTCCTTCAGTGTTCTTATGATGTTTTTCAGTGGTATAGCTCTCGCCCTAACTTCTTTTCCAGAATGCGATAAAGAATCAGTGCGGTGAAGCAGGTAATGAAATGTGCTGTGATTCGATCTTTTCTGCTGAGATATACCGGTCTGGCTTGAAATTCACTCTTCATAATCCGGAAGCATTCTTCAATCTGCCATCTCTTTTGATTGATACTTATAATCGTGGCTACATCATCCTCCAGGTTTGTGCATACGGCATAGAAACCGTCATAACGTTCTTCCTCTGTGGCAACATCTTCATCTATCGAAGGAATCATCTTGTCTGCAACTTCACCGTCAGAAGTACAGTGATTCTGACGGATAAAACGCTTGGGATCGTTCGGTCGTTTTTTATTCAGAGAAGAAGGGTTTTCGACGAGCTTTTCAGCACGTTCAAGCTGACGGTTCCGTATCTTTCTCATATAGTCCCGAAATTGGAAGGAGAAGGTTACAACGAGATGTTGTTCCAGACCGTCTTCGTTAATCCATCGGTCTTTATAGAAAGTCTTCTCATAATTCTCGACCTCATCTAATTCACTGAGCTTATACTCTTTTTATCTCCGATAAGGTGCCATCCGTCTTCATCAAGACAGTAATCCTTGAGATGTCCTTTCAGCTTTTTGATTGCTTGCGTTGTAACAAATTTCCGGTTTGGAGTGTTGTTGAAGACACGGTTCGAAGTTGATGATAGTCCTGCATCTGTACAAACAATAAACTTCGTCATTCCAAAGTCAGAAAGAGATCTTTTTTTCTCCAATGGTTTTCATGGAAGGTTGTTCATTCTCGTTTCCGTTAAAGAGGGAGAAGGTGAGTGGAATCCCATCAGCATCCATAAATAGCCCCATCTGTACAATCGGATTCGGACGGTTTTCTTTGGAATGACCATATTTTCTGAAATCATCCGCTTCCTCAATCTCGAAGTAATAGTTAGTGCAGTCATAGTAAAGAACTCTTTTATGTCGATTCAGTACCATTTCGGAATTCTTGTAAAGTTGAGACTGGAAAAAATCATTCTCTTTTGCAAGGATTTCCAGTGCACGGTAAATGTGATGGAGCTTGCAGTCAGGCTTTTCAAGAAACTTTTTTGAAAGTTCAAGAGAAGACCTCTTGGATCCGGGATAAATAATCCTGGAGAAAAGTAGCATAGACAGAATTTGATTCAGATCAAACTCAAACTTGTACTTTTCGGCAATCTGTGCACAGATGTCGTGGATTTTTAAATCATAGTAGATGTCCTTTAAAAAGAGGTAGCCTACATTTACGCTACGGCAGGCTTCTTTCTTAATCAAGGTCGAAGAGGAATACTTAAGCATAATGTCTTTTTTTGAAGCTTTTTCTTCTGCGGAGCGTTTGGCAGCGTACTGCTTTGCCCACTCCAGCGGAGTAAGCTCTCCGCAAACCTTCAGAAGTTCATCTTCCGAACCAATCTTCTCTATCGTCTTAGTAGTGGATTTACCATCTACCCAAACTGATTTACTCAGATAATAGATGGTCTGATTCTTAGATTTTGATACAGATACTTTCATGACGCAGTCCCTCCATGTGCCCATTATACCACATATAGCCGAATATAGCTAGTACTATTTCCGAAAAATTTGACAAAAAAATACAGGCTTTTCAAGGCCTGAGGAGATTTTGGAACTATGTAACTGTCAAACTACCGGGCAAAAGCACTAGGAAAAAGTACTTAGTGTTTTTGAAGTAAATACAAAAAATATTGAAATTTCTGTGAACAAGTTGTATTTTTATGTTTTGCAAAAAGTTGAGAAAAATGACTTGAGGAGAAAAGGGAGGACTTTTTATGATTACCTTTATGATTGGCCTTGTAATCCTCATCGTGAGGCGGATTTTTGTGGGTCGCCTCTGTGACCATGTATTTCAGCCTGACGATCGAGAGACACCGGCTTATGCCAAGCAGGATGGTGTAGATTATGTGCCGATGCCAACCTGGAAAAATGCTTTAATTAACTTACTAAACATTGCCGGAACAGGGCCGATTCTTGGACCTATTCAGGGTATTTTGTTTGGACCGATTGCCCTGCTTACCATTCCTATCGGTAATGTAATCGGCGGAGCGGTACATGACTACTTTGCCGGAATGATTTGTACCCGTGATGGTGGAGCCCAGATGCCGGAAATGGTAAGACGCTATACCAATAAGGCAGTATTCTGGATTTATGATGTGTTTGTGTGCGTGCTTTTACTCTTGGTAGGAACCGTATTCATTTACACTCCCGGAGATATTACCGCAACCCAGGTATTCGGCTTTAGTGGAGCACCTACAGAGGTATCTACCTGGGTGATTTACGGAGTAATCTTTGTTTACTACTTAGTGGCAACCGTATTCCCCATCGATAAGATTATCGGAAGAGTTTACCCTATCTTTGGTGCAATTTTAGTGTTCTCCGCAGTAGGAGTATTCGGTGCAATGGTGGTTTTCCGTTATCCACTGGTAGAGGTTTTCGGAGATTGGAATACTTCTTCCTTTAATTATGGAGATTACTTCCGCACCCAGCACTTTATTCCTATTTTCTTTGTAACCGTAGCCTGCGGAATTCTTTCCGGATTCCACTCCTCCCAGACTGCTCTTGTGGCAAGAACCATTAAGAGTGAGAAGGACGGCAGAATGACTTTCTACAACATGATGGCTGTGGAAGGATTTATCGCCATGGTATGGGCTGCAGGAACGATGGCTTTGATTCAGTTTACTGCAGAGCAGGGCGGAATCAGCATGGTATTCAACGAAAAGGCCGGAACCTTCCAGTACATGATTATGAAGGCAGGAGAGCTGGTTGCTATTTCTCCCACTTCCGTAGTAGGTGTGGTTTGTAGAAGAGCTTTAGGACCGGTGGGTGGTGCAGTAGCTCTTATCGGAATTATCGTTCTTCCGGTAACTTCCGGAGATACTGCTCTTCGTGCTTTGCGTCTTACCATTGCGGATACCTTCCATATCAAGCAGGACAACAATGCCAGAAGACTGAGCCTTGCCATTCCAATCTTTGTATTGGTAGGAGGCATCCTGGTTTGGGCAAAGGTAGATCCTAAGGGATTCTTGGTTCTTTGGAGATACTTCGCATGGTCCAACCAGACTATGGCCCTGTTCCCATTGGCTGCTGCAAGTATTTACCTGATGATTAACGGTAGAGGAAAATGGGCTTGGCTCACTTTGGTACCGGGTGTGTTCTATACTTATATCTGTGCATGCTATATCTTAAATGCAAAGCTTGGCTTTGGTTTAAGCTGGCCTATCGCCTATGTTGGCGGCGCTGTTGTAGCGGCAATTTACCTTATCCTTGTTCTTATTAGAGGAAAGAAGGGCGGCACCACTCCTGAGCCAACTCTTAAGTAAGAGTCATTATGAAAGATTGATTGTTTCGAAAGGGACAGTCAATCTTTTTTATTCTTAGGGAATAAAACTTGTATAGACCGGAGGGCTTCATTGACAAGCATCATTTATTTAGTCTGTGAGCTCCCGTTGACAAGTATCGCTTGTGTGGCTTAGGTATTGTCCTGACGAGTGCCGCCTGTATAGTTTAGGAATTGTCCTGACGAGTACCGCTTGTATGGCTTAGGGATCACTGTTGACGAGTATAACTTGTGTTGCCAAAACTTCTTGCTTCTTTAAAAGAAAAGAAAGTTAAAAAAATCTTACAAATATCTCAAATTGATTTATACAAATTTAAGATATTTATTTTTAAGATATTATTGATTTTTCTTAGCGTACATAGTATTATAAATTCAATTTTAATAATCAAATATAGACAGAATATAGGAATTGTGAGGAGAAGGCAATTCCCTAGTTTTGATTTTGTCTATATCGTGCCATAGCAGAGTTCAAGGAAGAAAGAGTAGTAGCTACTATGGGACAAAAAATTTATCTAAGTAAGGGAGATTAAAATGAAGAGAAAGAACCTGAAAGTACAAGTAGCTGCACTCGCCATGACAGGAGCTATTGCGGCTACCCCATTAGCAGTAAAGGCGGATGAAGCAAGTCCTGCCACCACTACGACAGAAGCAAGCAGTGCCGGCGGTACAGAAACAGCAGCTCCTGCAGCAAGTACAGAGGCAAGTGCAACAAGTACAGAGACAGCAGCGCCTGCAACAAGTGCTGAAACGGTAGCTCCTGCAAGCGGAGCGGAGGGAGCTACAGGACGAGACAGAGGCAAGCGCAACAGGAGCAACAGCGACAGAGTCTACAACAGCGGAAGCAGCTCCTGTTAGGGTAGTGGAGGCTCCGGCTAACCCTACTACCACAGTCCCCAACAATGTGGACACCGTAATTCGAGATGATCACACTCAGGGAACAAATATCGTTGCTGATACTCCTATCCTCAAGGTTAATACAACGATTACGCCGGAAGAGGCTAAGGGAGAAGGGACTATTGGAGATAAAGTTAAAGGTTTACCGTCTGTACTGGGCAATGTAAAAAATAAAGATGTGGTTATGCAGGGTGACCTTTCTATTGCAAAGGATGGCAGTACAGACTTTGACAGTACCAGCAACGCTGCACATGAAGTCAATAAAGAGGATAGCTATACCCTAAAGGCTGACTTGGATGTTAATGCAGTAAACAATGCTATCAATGCTTCTGCGCAGTTAAATAGTCTTATGAAGACGGTAAACATTGATAAAATGGAAACCGGTCTTCGTTCCACCTTTGAGATGGGAAGAGACTTAGAGGGAAGCTTCCACCTGCCTACAGATTTAGAAGATGCTAAGAAGCACTATGAGCTGAGTTCTGCAGATGGTAGCCCCATGATGTATCGCATCAATTATAATAACTCCTCCTTTCGCTAAGGATAAGGTTAGCATCGCCATGGACTTGGATTTAAGCAAATATCAGAATCCAAAGGCGGAAATCAGTACCTTTGGAGCTTTAAATGATTTGATTAACAAGTCTGCAAAAAAGATACAGTTAATCATGAAGGGCATTAAGTTTAATGCGGCACATGGCAATGTAGCAGAAACAGAAACCGCCACAGAGAAAACCACAAGTGCTGAGGAACCATTCGAGGGAACCTTGGTTGGTTACATGAAGGCGGATGTAAGCAAAGAAGTAGAGTTTTATTCTTTAACACTACGGTTAGAGGAAAAGCAGGCTATGTTTGGGGGAGCTATCCAGAATGAAGAAGGCCGTGACTTTGTAGCCGGTCGTGACAGAGTAGCAGGAAATGATAACGGAAATAATAAGGTAGATCTTACCGTAAAAATGACTACTACTGAAAGCAAGGTAAAGCCGGTTGAGCCTGCACAGCCTGAGGAACCGGTAAAACCTGTAGAACCGGTAAATCCTGAAGTGCCTGTTCAGCCGGTACAGCCTGTGGCTCCCGTGACTCCAAGTAACGGTGGTGGCGGAAGAACCGGAATTTCACCTGCTACACCAAGTAGAACGACTACCCCCGGAACCGTTTTGGGAGAGAACCGTCCTATCGCTTCTACCCCTGCAGCTCCTGTTGGAGAAGTTTTAGGAGAGAATCGTGTGGCTCCTGTAGCAGAGGCTGCTAAGGAGAAGAAGGGCGTGGTTCTCGGAGAATCCCGTCCAAGTGTAAAGGGGTATCTGACCGTGCTTCCGTAGCAACCGGAGACTACAACTTCACAGGACTTTGGGCTTCCCTTTTCGGAATTTCCTTAGCTTCCTTAGCCGGATTTGTGGTACTGAGTAAGAAGGAACAGCAGTAATCATTAAGCCGGAGTAGCAGTAAATCTCAAGCCGGATAATTTATAAACAGTAATAGTTTTATACCGTTGTAGAGCAGATAGAATATCGGCTCTACAACGGATTTTCTATAATTATGATTTGACATATTCTTATTAATTTCTTATTATAATTCTTATCGTTATATAGAATTTTTGAGTAAATATGGAGAGAAACAGGAGCATATTATAGAATGTATTTCCTGTGATATGTACCGCTTTTTATGTAAGAGCGTGGAGAAAGTAGAGCATTATTGCAAAAATATCTAGAATAAAGGAGAATTGTAATGAAGAAGAAAAACTTAAAAGTAAAGGTAGCAGCATTGGCTATGACGGGAGCAATTGCGGCAATTCCAATGACTGCCAAGGCGGAGGAAGCAAATACTACTGTTTCTTCAACGGAAGCAGCTGCGACGAATACTGGAGGCAATGAGGCAGCAGCTCTAACTAGTAGCGAAAGCTCCGGTAGCAGCTGTCGCAGGAGCGCAGTAACTCAGCTGCTGCGGAAGCGGAAACAGTTACAATAGAGGAAGCAGCAGTGGATCCCGGTACTACCGCACCGAACAATGTGAATACCGTGGTGTCGGATGATCAAAAACAAGGAACGGACATTTCCACACATGCAGATATTTCCGACAGGGGTGTAATCAGACCTGTAATTCATGTGGATACTACTGTGACAGCAGAAGAGGCTAAGGGAGAAAAGACCATTGTGGAAAGCCATCCCGGAGTCGAAGATAATGTAATTACCAGTCTTAAAAACAAAGATGTAGTTCTCCAAGGGGATCTTTCCATCAAAAAGGATGAGAGTACTGAAGCGTATGACAGTACGAATACTGCAGCTTATCAGGTGAATAAGGAAGATAGCTATTCCTTGAAGGCTGACTTGGATGTTTCTCCTGTCACCAATGCCATTAATGCATCCGCCGGCATGATATCGGGATCAAATGATATGTTTGTATGGAACTTAGAAACAGGTCTTCGGTCCACATTTACTTTGGGAAATGACCTGGAGGGAAGCTTTCATCTTCCTACGGACTTAGAGGATGCCAAGGAGCATTATGCGCTAAGCTCTGCGGATGGAAATCCCATGATTTACCGTATTAATTATGGGAAAATCTTCCTTTTCAAGAAGAAAGTAAGCCTTGTTATGGATTTAGATTTAACCCAGATGAAACCGTTGGCAAAGCAAGGTTCAGATGAAAATGCGGCTAACGAAAGAATCTACGGCAAAGATCCTGTTACCGGCAAAGCATACCCTATTGAAAACTTTAATCCCTCTCCTGCTACAGGAAGGCATGCATATACCAGTGTGTTTGGAAACTTGCAGGAGCTCATCAACAATTCCGCTCAAAAGATACAGCTGGTGATGAAAGGATTAAAAATAAATTCCACCTCTTCCAATAGAGTAGAAACGGAAACGGAGACAGAAAAGAACATTAGTACAGAGGGAAGTATTGCAGGAACTTTAGTTGGATATATGAAGTCTGATTTAAAGTATATTTATGCTACCGGAAATACATCATATGTCTGGGGGGCTGTGCAAAATGCTTCCGGTAGAGATAAGGTGGCCGGTCAAGGAAACGATAAGGTGGTTCTTACTGTAAAGATGAATACTGTAGAGCCTAAGTCCAATCCGGTACAGCCTGTGAATCCTGTAAATCCTGTAAGCCCTGATCAACCGGCACAACCTGTGACCCCTGTAAGTCCTGAGACTCCTGTGGTGCCTGTTAGTCCGGAAACCCCTGTTGCACCTGCTACACCAAACACTGGTGGAAGCGGTAACGCTAGAGGCGGAAGAAGCGGAATTGCACCTGCTACACCAAGTAGAACGACTACTCCCGGAACCGTTTTGGGAGAGAACCGTCCTACTGCTTCTACTCCTGCAGCTCCTGTTGGAGAAGTTTTAGGAGAGAACCGTGTGGCTCCTGTAGCAGAAGCTGCTGAGGAGAAGAAGGGTGTGGTTCTCGGAGAATCCCGTCCAAGTGTAAAGGGCGTATCTGACCGTGCATCTGTTGCAACCGGAGACTACAACTTCACAGGACTTTGGGCTTCCCTCTTCGGGATTTCCTTAGCGTCTTTAGCAGGATTTGTAGTAGTTCAGAAGAGAAAAGAAACGAATTAGTTGGCAATTTTATTTCCAGTATTTTGTGTATTTTACTGCCAAGGCGAATGCTTAGAATTTCATAACGGTAATACTAAACCGTTGTAGAACATGGGAAAAATAGTTCTGCAACGGTGAAGTAAGATCTGACGAATTATTGTTTTTCCTTAGTAAAAGTGAAGGACTGTGAAATCTAAATAGACTGAAGCAATTGCGATATGGAGGTGTAATAGGGGGAATCCAAGTCTCCCGGTACTTACCGAAAACTAGAGAAGCGAAGGACTGTGAAAAGCGATAGACTAGAGCGATTGCGGTATCTCCTGCTGCTGCATATGTTTTGCTTGAAGGTATCAACTTTGTATTTATTTTTGGGATAGAATCACTCCGGCAGATTTGGAATAACGAAAGCGGCAATACAAAATCCAGGCTGCCGATTGACAGCCTGAATTCCGTATGACAGAATCAAAAGATAAATACTGTTAACTTTTATTTTGAAATTCAGCATTAATCTTGGATGTTTACACAGAATTATTTACACTCTCATCATAACTGATGTAGTCAATACTGCCAATCCCATAACTTTTCTTAAACATCTTCTTCTAGCCATCTTTTTATTCCTCCATAAAATTATTCTACATTATTAAAATCAAATCATGCATCTCTTTTCTACATCAGAGTGGTATTTAAATGCTTAGGGTTAAACACAACTTAAATGTGTTTCCATTTTTATATCTCATAGGATTGATTTAAAGGAGAAGGGGATCATCATATTCCCCTTCTCCTTTCCTGGTGCGCCTAGCGGCGCACGTTTCTAACGGGTTAAAGTCCCGAATCCGCCCGGTAGTGGGAAGGATATAGCCGAAGGCAAGGGTGTCGAGGGTGACCTCGAATCTGAAGGAAGCTGGATATGAGGAAGATACTACTCATGGGCAAATCTCTGGTCTGACGAACAGAAATCTCATATGAGGTTATGCATGAGGATAAGACTGCAAGACAAGCCAAAGTCCAATAACTACACGGAATCATGCATGATAGATGAGGCAGATATATGGAGAGGAAGAAACGTGTGGTACCTAGGGAGGTCTGTGTGATATGCCTCGAAAGAGGTAACCATTGTCCAAAAAGCAATGCTGAACACACAGAAGTCAGCAGAGGTCATAGTAGTCGAGAGACAAAGGACCGAATCAGTAGGAGTCTCAAGTATGACTGAGAAAGGAGGAATGACTGGTTATGGCAGAAAACATTGAAAACAATGGCTGTTCGCAAAGAGATAGTGCGGAACATGAAGGGTATGTGAAAGCGCGTGGGTCATTCAATCCGATATGGAAAGAAAGAGGCAGTGCACAGCCGAAGCTCTTAGAAGCGATACTGCATAAAGATAACTTTAACAGAGCGTATAAGAGAGTGAAGGCAAACAAGGGAGCACCTGGAATTGATGGTATGACCATCGAAGAGGCACTTCCTATCTTCAGGAACATCAACAGGAGTTAACTAACCGTATCTATCGTGGAAAGTATACTCCGTCTCCAGTAAGACGAGTTGAGATTCCTAAACCAGATGGTGGTGTGCGAAAGCATGGCATACCAACAGTGATAGACCGTACACTTCAACAGGCGATAACACAACAGTTAGTTCCAATCTATGAGCCGCTTTTTACAGACGGCAGCTACGGTTACCGTCCAAACAGAGACGCAAAAGGAGCAATACTTAAGATTAAGGAGTACGCTGAACAGGGCTACACATATGCGGTAGTTCTAGATTTATCGAAATATTTCGATACAATCAACCACGAGATTCTTATCAACCTTCTGAGGAAAAATGTAAAAGATGAACGTGTGGTGCAACTTATCAAGAGGTATCTGAAAAGTGGCGTAATGGAAAATGGAGTGGTTATTGAAACAGAGGAAGGGTCGCCACAAGGAGGGAATTTATCCCCTTTGCTCGCGAATATCTACCTCAATGAGTTCGACTGGGAGTTTTTGAAAAGAGGTGTCCCATGCATAAGGTATGCAGATGACATAGTGCTTCTTGCGAAAAGCAGAAAGGCATCAGAGAGACTCTTAGAGAGCAGTACGAGGTATCTTGAGGGAGAAACTGAAACTTACAGTGAATCGAGAGAAAAAGCCGTACTGTCAGTGTATTGCAATCCGAGAATTTTAAATTCCTTGGCTTTTGCACTGGGAAGGAAACAGAAGTGGCATATATGTCCGAGTTCATGCAAAGTCTTGGGAGAAGTTTAAGTCGAAACTGAAAGAGCTTTCTTCCCGTAAGCGCTGTCAGTCAATCAAGCCGAGCCTAGAAAGAATCCAAAAGGTATACGCAAGAGGTGACTTAACTACTATGGAATAGCAAGTATGAAGAGCAACATGAATGATATCAACGGATGGCTCTATCACAGAATACGTATGTGTGTATGGAAACAATGGAAATGTGTGCGAACCAGATACCGAAACCTGAGGGTCATGGGAGTTCCTCAAGACCTAGGGTGGAAAACGGCAAACAGCAGACGAGGCTATTGGTTTACAACACATACAGTTGTCATGAACATGGCAATGACAAAAAGAAAAGACTGATAAACAGTGGCTTTTACGATTTAGCCACAGCCTATCAGTCTGTGCACATCAACTATTGAAAGCGCTGTATACGAGAACCGTACGTACAGTGCTGTGAGAGGACGGCGGTTAGTCGCCGCCTCCTACTCGATTGTTTTAAGCCCTTCCTTATGGAATAGAAATAGACTAATATTTATCTATTCTCTAACATACTCTATGCAGATACCGAGCCCCTAAGCACTACTCTATTTTTTATGCGGATATCTTTATCTATTCTTGGTACTATCCTATACAAATACCCTGTTGCTACAGCTGAAGCTCTTTTTTGGTTATCGCTAATTGTGCAATTTTAGATTATTAGCAGACCATTCATAACCGTCAGGAATATTTTCTTCTAGGTTTGCTGTAGCGGAAGAAATATAACGCTTGTTATTTTCAGTTTCTACATCATAATCAATACTTAAACTAATTTTTCCTTTTCCAACACGTCTACTGGCTACAACTTTGCTTTTTGTTTTTAAGGTAGAATAATCAACAATATCTTCACTTAAAGCTTTATTAAATTCTTCTTCTGAAACCTCTGTAAAGCCCAGTACGTATATTTCATCAGGTTCTGCCGCCAAAGCACTTATGTAATTATAAAATTCTTCTGCATTCATACCTGCGCAAGCCTCATCTTCCGGTATAAATTTATCACGCTGTGAAGAATCAGACACTTCAACTCCCAATGCTTCTATCTTTGCCCAGTATTCATCTTCTGTGAGAACTTCGCCATTTACTACAAAAGCATTGTCAATTTCCCCTGTTTCTTTACTGTTTGTTGAAGCTTGTACAGGCTTCAACCCCAAAACTAATGACAATGCAAGTACACTACATATAACAACATCTTTTAATATCTTAAACATACACTTCTCCTTATCATTTTGGTTAATTTTTACATCTATCAATGTATCAAACGCACTATATTTTATATCAAATATACTTGTATATTACAATCCTAATATTTGATTTTTAGATTGTATGTTGAATGTAGTACATCTGATATAGTGCTTTATAAGCTATCTCCGTTTTTATACCTCATAGGATTAATTTTCATCATGTTTCCCATCTCCTTGATATACACTTACCTTATATAACTATTTATTTTAGCTCTATATTTCAATGAATTTGTTGACGCATTGAGTATAATAACCTCATACCTGCTATTATTGTGTGCTTTAACTGTTAATGTCGCAGCTCCGTAACACGCTCTATTATAAATAGTATTACCATTTCGCTTTATTATAATGTTGTACATCACTCCACCATAAGACGATGCATTACTTATCTTCACTGTAAAGCCATTGTGATTCGGTTGTGTCCAAGATGCCATATTAAACTTATAAGATTTATGTGCTAAACCTTCTAAAGTTGCATTGTCATCTATATTAGCGGAGTTTAACTCAATAGGGGCTATCTCTTCTAAAGTTAATTGCTCATATTCCTCCTCTGTTATTACCCTTACTATATCATCTTCTAATAATTCTTCTTGAAAAAAATCTCCATTTTCAATAACCTGATTATCTTTATTCACACCTATATCGGCAAATGCCGTTATAGATAAAGCAATCATTAAAACCAAAGTACAAATTCCTGCCAATCCTCTTTTCCATCTTTTCATAATAATCATCCTTTCTTTTGTCGGGTGTAATTTTAAAACCGATTTTTCCTGCATTTCTTTTAATTCTACAAGTCTCAGCATAGATAAACAGTATTCTTTTCTATTTTTAACAGTATCTCCCACTCTTTGAATGACTAGCTTATCACAAAGTAGCTCTAAATCATCCTCCATATATCTTGATGCCACAAGAATAAATGGATTATACCAAAATAAACAAGTAATCACATTTTATATGGGTAAGCACTATGTCAAATTTTTAATATGAACCATTTCATGTATTATCACATATTTTAATAAATTATTATCTTCAATACTTGGCTCTGTATTATTATTTTTAGGACGAACCACTCCATATGTGATAGGAACTTTAATCTCATCATTTATGTATATCTGTACCTGTCTTTTTCAATCTGAAACTATTAACAAGTTCCTCAATTCTACTATACGGTTCTATCCGTACTGACTTCCTTAGTGCTTTGTTTCTCTTTGTTACTTGGACTTCTGTATATATCAAAAGTATACTTGTAACCATTAATTGATTTAAATTAGATAAAGATATATCCAACTTCTTGCACAAACATTTTTATATAAGTACTTATCAACATAAATGGTTCCAGTAAATATTGAAAGCATTACATATTTCTCTAATTCTTCAATTTGAATAAAAATAGAAAACGGAAAAAGCAAATAAATAAAAATATTGACCATAAAATAATGTTTGCCCACTTAACGCTCTTAACATTCAATGTTTTTCTAGTCAAAAAGTACCAACATTATAATAAAAAGTGATCTTTAATGCTTCTTTCCAAAGTCGAAACTATTACGATTTCTACCATCACATCACTATTCCTCTACTTCAAAGTTATCTATAAAATCTCTCATCTCCTGTATATCTTTTTAGTAACTTTTTCTCACTTAGAAAAGCACGACAAACATTAATTATAGAACCTTGAAATAACATTTCTATCGCTTCTTCTCTTTGTTTTTAACGCCTCCTCCCTTGAAACAATAGGTTTCAATGTATATTTAGGATAACGCCTTGTAATCGCTCCCTTTTTCAAGTAGTCTGCCGAAAAAGGTATAACAGGAAGTTTTTCCCATTCCACATCATGTAACAGCTTTGACAGTTCAACGCCTGAATTTCTCCATTATCATCCAAGCATTCTCCATCCCCACAACACCTCCATTACCATTAGTTCTCCATGTGAAAAATCCATTTTATTTCCCCTTACTAGTATATTTCTATATTAATATATTATCTATATTTTCATTTTTGAGTATATCATGCCTTTGAATAAAATTCAATACCTAAATATATTCAAACATTAAATTTCATATCACTATAAATTAATCACTTAAGAAGATGTAAGCACAGTAAGTGCATATGCACTTACGAAAAATTGACAATCCTCGCTTTCACTTCAGGCTCTTTAGTCAATTTTTCCTTGTTGAGAATATCCCCAAACCCTGCATAAGTAACTTACTTTATTCCATTACTTAAGTAGTATTTGAAAAAGTTTTCTGCTTCTTTCATTGAAGCTTACTTTCAAAAATGTTATAATCCTCTTGTAACTTATATAACTATTTTATCTCTCTACAGGAGATTTCTGATTTAGAAATATACTACAAAGCAAAACCTGTAAGTCAAGCTTAGTACTTGATTCTACAGGTTTCTATTTTTAGGATTTGGAGGTTTTGACATGGCAAACAGAGTAAGAACTCATGGCATTTTATTTAATGCTTTCAGATGATGAACTGAAAGGTTTTGGAGAAAAAAATATGCTCTCCGGTTGTAAAACTTTGCGTCAGTTTATTATAGAAATGCATCATAGGCAAGGGATATTTTTGTATTGGATATGACAGTTTTCAGGGAACTTTCTACAAGTATCGGCAGGATAACCAGTAGTATCAATCAGATTGCAAAACGAGTAAATTCCACCGCAGCTATCTATAAAGATGACATCATTGATATACAAGAGCTACTAAAAAAGCAGGGGAAAGATATTTACTCTCTGCGAAAAAGACTATATGACCTTGGAAATTTAGAAACTATAAATACGGAGGAAATCTGATGGCTGTTACAAAGATTCATCCCATAGAAAAACTTTTGAACTTAGCCCTAAACTACATTATGAATGCTGATAAAACCGATGAAAAAATCCTTATTTCCTCTTTTAACTGCAATCTTAAGCTTGCTCATCTTGAGTTTGAGCAGACGAAAAGAGAATGTAATTCCAAGGCAAAATATTGGCAAGGCATTTAATTCAATCTTTCGCTCCTGGAGAAACCACACCAGAACTGGCACACAAAATAGGACTGGAACTATGCGAAAAAGTCTTTCAAGGAAAGTATGAGGATGTACTCACTACCCACATAGATAAGTGGCATCTTCATAATCATGTTATATTTAATAATGTAAGTTTTGTAACAGGTAAGGCGTATCAAAGCAACAAAAAGAAGTTATCATCAAATCAGAACTGTCAGTGATGAGATTTGTAAAGAAAACGGTTTATCTGTCATTGATGAAAACTATAAAAAATTCAAGAACAGATATTCCACAAACGGTAAAAGCTATTCAGAATATATGGAATTTAAGACAGGCAGTTCTTGGAAAAACAAGCTTCAGCTTTCCATTGATAAAGCAATTTTAAAGTCCGGTACTTACAAAGAGTTTTTAGAAGCAATGGAAGAATTAGGATATGAAGTTAAGATTGGAAAGTATCTTTCATTCCGCCATAAAGACAAAAAAGATACCGGAAGATATACAAGAACAAAGGCAAATGTGCTTGGAGAAGATTATACTAAAGGAGCGGATTAGAGAAAGAATTAAAAATCCGAATAAGTATAAGATTTATAATAATGAACATCTTTATGAAAAACTCTATAAAAAGCCGGATACTATTATAGGTATAAAAAACAATGAAAAGATACAAGCTTCCAAAGGCTATGAAGTATGAGGAGGGGGAACTGGGGCAATCTGAGCCCGCCGGTACTTACGGAAAAACAGCGAAGTGAAGGACTATGAAAAACAATAAGTGAAAGCGACAGTATGGGCATGAAAGAGGGCAATCTGAGCCCGTCAGTACTTACTGAAAGCGAGCAAAGCGAAGCTTGAAGTTAGTACTGTAAGGACAGACTTTTCATTAGAAAAGTCGTCCTGATACAGACCAACTTCCGAAGGAAGTTGCTTTGCAAAGCAAAGTGAGCAGTGGTTAACAGAAACCACTGCTCAGTCAAGGCGAAGTTAGCGGGAGCGTGCCCCGATTACCGGCCTATACCGCATGGTCGCGAATCCTTTTCATTTTCACAGTCCTTCACCTTATCCCCCTTCTTGACAGACCTTCCCTCTTGCACTAAGATTTTTCTAAGATGTGGGAAGAAAGAGGAAAAGCAAATGGCAGAAGAAAACTAAGATTCCCCACAATACCGAAAAGACCGGTACTGATCGCGGGGGCACAAGAATCCGGATACGGATTCTATTTGCGCGGCAATTTCTTATTCCAGATTAAAGAATAAAATCAACAATACAGACCGCTATATTCCATGCAGAGCAGGAAGTCCAAATGCGGAAACCAGCTTTGTTTTAGACTATTTCAAGGTGGAAGCTCCTCTTTTATTGGACAATGTAAAAACCCAGGTTTCCGACATTGCTTATCGGAAGACTCCGGGAGTTTCTAAAAATATGTCTTTAAAGCAGGCCTATCAGTTGATGAGAGACGGTCATGTGGTGACCCTTCCCGCAGTGAATCAGCACGGCGTTTTGGAAGGACTTATTACCATGTCCGATATTGCCAAGTCCTATATGAATGTTTATGACTCCGCCATCATTTCCACTGCGGAGACTCCTTTTAAAAATATCCTAGAGACCTTAGAGGCAACTTTGATTACCGGAGATGCCAACCGTAACTGCCAGGACGGAAAGGTGCTGATTGCAGCGGCAAATCCGGAAATGATGAATTACTATATTGAACCCCATGATATTGTGATCTTGGGAAATAGAGCAGAGAGCCAGCTCTCCGCCTTGGATAACGGGGCGGATTGCATTATCATCTGTGAGGGAGCCAATGCTTCTCCCACCATTAAAGCCCTGGCGGAGCAGAACGGTATGATCATCATGGTGACTTCCTATGATGCCTATACTGCAGCAAGACTGATTAACCAGTCCATCCCCATCAGCTTCTTTATGACCAAGGAAGGCATTCACAGTGTGGAAGAAGACGACACCGTGGATGAAATTAAAGAAGTAATGTCTAAGAAGCGCCATAGAGATTTTCCGGTTATCAGTAAGGACTGGCCGCTATCTTGGTATGCTTTCCCGTAGAAACCTTTTAGGTGCCAGCGGAAAGCAGGTAATTATGGTGGATCACAACGAGTTGGGACAGGCATTGGACGGCATGGAAAATGCGGAAATCCTGGAGATTATTGATCACCATAGATTAGGCACTATTCAGACTTTAGGGCCAGTGTATTTTAGAAATCAGCCCTTAGGCTGTACCAGTACCATCGTATATTTGATGTATCAGGAAAAATAAGGTGGAAATTGACCCTCAGACCGCAGGCCTTATGATGTCTGCTATTATTTCCGATACTTTGCTTTTTCCGATCTCCTACCTGCACGAAGACGGATGAAATGGCGGGAAGAGCATTGGCGGAAATTGCGGGTGTGGATATTGAAAAGTATGCTATGGAAATGTTTTCTTCCGGATCGGACCTGATGCAAAAAACAGACCGGGAGATTTTCTATCAGGACTTTAAGACCTTCTCTGCAGGAGAAATTCATTTTGGTGTCAGTCAGGTCACTTCTTTAAATGAAGAGGAGTTACTGTCCTTAAAGCCTAGACTCTTCCATTTTGCCAAGGAAGCCATGGGAGAAGAAAATTTGGATATGGCTTTTGTGATGCTGACCAATATTTTAAAGCAGGATACCTTGCTACTGGCTATTGGTCACGGGCGGACACCATGATTCAAAATGCCTTTTTCCTGGAGCCGAAAAAGGAAGAATTCGACTTCTCCGGAGAAAAAGTTGAGGGCTTTACGGCAGTGTTGGAGAAGGTGGTGTCCAGAAAGAAGCAGTTGATTCCCCCTCTAAGTCTTTATGGAGAGCAGATGTAAAGGGAATCCGGGGCGAAGTATAAAGATAAGTATCAGTACAGGAGCCGCTAAGAGAAAGCTTCGGCAGGTATAAGCTAGTAGAGAAGTGCTGCTGATAGAGAAGTGGTGCTGATAGAGAAGTGGTGCTGATAGAGAAGTAGCGCGAAGAGAGAAGTAGCGTCGGTAGAGAAATAAAGCCTGTAGAAAAGCAATGACAGTGGTATGAGGAGCCGGAAAGGATAGTCGTATGAATATTTGTTTAATCGGAATGCCATCCAGCGGAAAAAGTGTTCTGGGGGTATTGCTGGCGAAAAAATTAGGCATGTCCTTTCTGGATATGGATCTGGTCATTCAGGAAAAGACCGGGCAGCTCTTGCGAGAAATTGATTGCTGAGCGGGGAGAGGGATTTCTCCTTTTGGAGAGGAAGTGGGCACAGAGCTCAGCATGAACAATACTAGTCCTTGCCCCGGGGAGGGTCTATTTGCTACGGAAAAAGAGCTATGGAGCATTTACGGGAGACTTCTTTGGTGATTTTTCTGGATGTGCCTTTTTCCGAGGTGGAAAAACGAATCGGTGACCCGGTGAAAAGAGGGGTGGCGATTCCGGAGGGCTTTACGCTGAGAGATCTCTATAATGAAAGAAAGGCTCTATATCTTCAGTATGCCCATGAAATCCTAAATGAGGAAGGCTTAAATCCTGAGGAATGCGTGGAAGCATTGGTTCATATCGTGGAAAAAACATAGAAGATAGAATAAAAAAATAACTGACAAAGAATAGCTAATAAATGCCAGCTAATAAATACCGACTGATAATGTATAGCTGACAAAGAATAAAAGATAAAAACTTTAAGAACAGAGGACGGTATGGACAACATTGTACTTGCTTTATTGGCCCATGTGGATCGGGGAAAGACCAGTCTTTCCGAGGCTCTTCTCTATGAAAGCGGAAGAATTTCCGAAAAGGGGAGAGTGGATCGTGGGGATAGTGTTTTAGATCGAGGATAGCCTGGAGCGAGGAATCACGATTTATGCCAAAAGCGTTTATTTTACCAAAGAAAATAAGCGTTTTTCTTTTGGATACACCGGGACACAGGGAGTTTTCTCCGGAAATGGAGCGATGTCTGGAGGTTATGGATTACGGCATTCTTCTCCTTGACGGAAATGACGGCATTCAAAAGCGAGAGCTGGAGCTTTGGCAAAGGGCGAAAGAAAAAGGAATTCCTTTATTTCTTGTGGTAAACAAGATGGATCTTTTTCAGGGGGAAAGGGAAGCACTTTTGACAGAAATACAAGAGGCTCTTTCTTGTGACGGCATCATAGACTTTTCTTCCTTTCCCTATTCTGCTTTGGCCAAGTTTTTCAAGAATGAGGATAGCGAAGAGGAGAGATTTCGGAGAGAAGGAATCCTCTAAAGAATCTTCTAAGGAAGGAGCTGAGTAGCGGGAGAAACCTGCTTCAAGGAAAGAGGGTGCTTCCGATGAGAAGGGGCATTTTAAAGAAGGAAGGCGTTTCTATTGAGAAGCAAACTCTTCCAAAGGAGTACCAGGGATTTTTTTGGAAACCCTTTGCCCTACTATCCGAAGAGGGAACCCGGGAGTATCTGGAAACAGGAAGCCTTCCTCTTTCTTTTTGCAGGAGAATCTTCAGAAAGAAAGCTATTTCCCCTCTTCTTCACCTCGGCTTTAAAGCAGGAGGGTATAGCGGAACTTTACGACTGGCTTTCCGTCCTTTGTAAAATGCCGGATTACGGCGAAGAAATGCAGGGCATTCTTTATAAAATCAGTAAGAACTCAGAGGGAAAACGAATCGGAAAGGCTAAGCTTTTGGGAGGTAGGCTTTCTCTTCGGCAGGAGTGGAGACCCTCGGAAAAGGCCTTGGAACTTCATCTGGAGTCTGTAGAAGAGGAGGCGGTGGATAGTATAGAGCCGGGAATGCTCTTTACCATGCCCGTTTCGGAAAATGTATCTCTTGGCTATTTCCCGGAAGAAAAAAGGGAAGCGGGGGAAGAGGATGGGTATTTTCCAACCCTTCTTTCTCTGGAGGGAGGATATTCTCCGCTATCGAAAGGAACTGGAGGAATTACAAAAGGAATTTCCGGAATGGGAATTTCCATTTCTTTGGAAGAAAAAGACAGTAAGCGCGCAGGTTCTTGGAAATTTGCAAAAGGAGCTGTTGCAGGATACGCTTTTTAGAAGAATAGGAAAAGAAGCTGTTGTTCGCAAAACCGAAACTTCGCTATGGGGAAAGCCCCAGAAGAGAGACCTACGGAAGAGGGGCTGTTTTTGGAGCAGGCATGGGAATTTCCTTGCTTCTTCGTTTAATGCCTAAGGATTGGGAACCGGAGGAAATCAGGAAAATGAAGTAAAAGGCAATATTTTTCCATAGAGAAAAGGAACTGCCGGAGGACTGGCTTTCCCGATTGGAGACAGAATGGGCAGAGGAGCATTTTTCCGGGGGCCCTTGTTTTTCGGACCCTATGAAAACTACAGTCTGGAAATTTCCAATCTGAGCTTTTTCTCGAGGCTCTGCCTACTATGTGGACTTTCAGGAGGCGGTATTGCAGGCTTTTTGATGGCTCAAAGACTGGCAGGGAGTAAGGCTTTTTAATGCCCTATTTTTTTCCTATGAAATCTCCGCTTCTTCGGAAAAGCTTGGAAAAAATTCTGCAGGAGATTGAACGCTTGAAAGGAAAGCAGGAGGAAAATGCTTTCTGAGGGTGAGGGCCTATCAGCTTTTTGGGAAAGGTTCCGGGGAAATCGTCTTACCGAGCTGCAAAAGCTTTGTGCAGGAGGAGGAAAGCTTTTCCTTCCGTTTTTGTCAATATCAGAGCATAGAGGAAAAGGAAGCGGAGGAACTGCTTTCTCAGCGTTTGGAGGATATTGCCGGAGGAACTTCCCTTGAGTTATTATGGAAAGCTTTATTACGGCGTAGAGGAGTCTTTAGAAGAGGGCAATTCTTTAGCAGAGGAAAAATGTAGATGCCCTTAGTGAAAAGTCAGGGCAGTCTTTCCGGAAAAAGTCCGGAACAGGATTTGAGAAAAGAAAAAGCGGAGAGGACAGGGGAGAGCCTGGAGGATGAGCTGAATGCTATTTTCGAGAGAACCTTCGGCCCCCTGCGAGACAGGGGAAAGGAAGCCATTCGTTCCGAACAAAGACTGGTATTATCCAAGGAAAAGGAAGCCAGGATGGAGGAAGCCAGAGCCCAGTATGCAAAGAAGGGAAAGAAAAATAAGAGAAAAAAAGCTATTGGTGGATGGCTATAACTTCCTTTTGCCAAGGAAGAATGGAAGAGTCTCGCGCAGGAGGGACCTGATGGCGGCAAGAGAACAGATTCTACCTCTTCTATCCGAGTATGCAGCCTATGAAGACTTGGGATCTGTACTTGGTATTTGATGCCTATAGGGTAAAGGGAAATCCAGGGAAGATGCTACAACTGGACTCCCGTATGCAGGTGATTTTTACAAAGGAGGGAGAATCTGCAGACTTTGCTTTAAGCCGTATGGCCAATGATTTTTCTGACGCAGGACACCCGGTAGTGGTAGTCAGCTCGGATCAGGCGGTACAGATTCAGGGCTTCTCCGGAAAGGGAGCAATTGTATACTCTTCAAAAGACTTTTACCATAGGGGTGGAGGAGATGAAGAAGAATTTCTGAAAATTTTGTAAATCAGTAGATTACGAGGATGTAAAAGTTTCTTTTAGCCCAATGATGGCATCCTTGTAATCTACTTATTTTTTGTTGGTGCATTGACGAAATACTTAATAGATTTAAGTATCTGAAGGTATTGGCAGAAAAGAGGCGCAAATGGAGAAGAAGGATGGAAGCTGTTTTTTCGGAAACGGCATAGACAAAAGCAAGGATATACAGAGAAACAATGGAGGAGAGGGGAAGAAGCGTTTTTCCTTTATTTTCCGAAGAAGATTTTTTGCAATTCTTCTGGCCTTTACAACCCTCTTTTTAACCGCCTGTTCCGGCGGTGGACATCCTGCCATTGTGAAAAAGCAGCAAAAGTAATAAGATTCTTTTACAGTATGGCGTGTTGGGGGATAAGGACGAGCAGAGTCTGCAAATGGCTAAGCGTTTTTGCTAAAGAAGTAAAGGAAAAGAGCCATGGCAGAATTGAAATCAAGATTTTTAAGTCCTAAGGACAAAGGAAATGAACTGGCTTTATTTGAACAGTTCAGAGGCGGTAATTTGGATATGGTAAGACTTTCTTTAGGCTCTGCCCAAAAATCTCCCCAAGCTTTCTCTTTTGGAGTTGCCTTACCTTTTCAACAGTGAAGAAGAAATGTGGAATGTTTTAGACGGAGAGAAGGGCGCTATTTTTCAGGAAGATTTTCGAAGTAAGGGGATGGAACTTTTGGTATGGAACTGTCTTGGTTTCCGAGACTTCTATACGGTAGAAAGACCTATTTTGAGCGTGGAAGATTTTTGAAGGCTTGATCTTGGGTGTGGAAGACGATTCCCGTGTGGGAGGCTTTGCAGCTTCTTTCCGGAAAAACCCAGGAGGTATCTACAAACATGCTTTATAAGGCTCTCAAAGTGGAGTGGTGGACGGCAGTGAAAATACGCTGGAGGAATTTGCCGATCAGGAGCACAGCTCCTCTGCCAAGTACTTTTTAGAGGATGAGCATAGCCCTGTTCTGGACTTACAGCTGCTTTCTCCAAAGGCTAAAGAAAATATGTCGGAAGAGGACTTAGAGTTGGTTAAAGAGGTGGCATTTTCCATGGCTTTACAGGAAAGAGCTATGGGGAAGAAGGCTAAGGTAGAACTAAGAAGTCGTTTGATTAAAGAGGGGTAATGTTTGCCCACTTTAGTCAGGAAGAAAAACAGAAGCTTGCAGAGCTTTTTAGCCCCCTATATCTGGAATCTATGGATGAAGAATTTATGCGGAAACTGGGGAAAATCGCTTAAATTATACGAGGCTAATCATTTAAAATAAGAGGATTGACAAGCTTTCTCTCCTCTGTCATAATACTGCCTTGAAGGATAGACTAGACTAACTAAAAACCTTGTTTTGTTTATCCAAAAGGCTATGGTGTTAGCTAATTGCATCAGCCTATTTCCGTATAGGAGGGTGCTTTTTGCGTTTTTAAGAAGTGCTGTAGGAAAAAAAGGCATGGGATCTGTAAGAGACCTGCTACAAAGCGAAACAGCACTGCGTAGAAGAAAAGGGGTATTATGAGAAAGCATTGGATTCTTGGGGCTTCCGCTCTGATTTTAGCGTCCTCCGTAATGGCTTGCGGAAAGAAAGAGGAGGCAAGCACCACAGCGGCAGGAACAGAAAAGGCGGCAGAAAGCACTGCAGCTGCAGCGGAAAAGACAGACTATGTCTTTGTAAAGATGACCGTTCCTTATGCAGACTTTTACTATGGCGAGTTAAAGGATATTGCGCCGGAAGAGGGAACAGACTTAAAGGCGAATCTGGAAGCAGAGGATTTGGTGGCTAAGGATGGCTTCAGAGAAACCGGTATGTACGACAGTGCCAGCTCTCCCACCAAGGAGAAGGCTGTAAAGTTTGTGATGGCAGATACTGCGGAAGAGGGAGAAGGCTCTGTTTACAAGGGAATTAAGAGTGTCAATGTGGCTATTCCCAAGTCCCTTTACGAGGATGCAAAGAAAGCCTTGGAAGAGAAGAAGGAAAGTAAGAATGCCCTTCTTACTTTAATGGGAGCGATTGAAAGTGAAGTTAGTACTGAGCCAAAGGAGTATAAGGTATTAAACTCTGACGGAACCCTTTCCAAGACCCAGGGCACTACTACTGAGGGGAAGGGTATTGAGGCGGAAATTACCACCACCTCTTCCTACGGTAACTACGAAATCAGCTTAAAGGGCTTGGATATTGACTCTGAAATCGTGCAGGCTGCTGTGCTGGAAACCAAGGACGGCGCAAAGTACGGCTTAAAGCATGAGGACAATATCTGGTTAAAGCCGGAGGAAATCGCATTTTCCGCAGTGGCTTTTGAAGATACCAACCATAAGGCTCAGAAGGAATTTAAGCGTTTTGAAGATATTCAGGATAAAGACATTGTTAAAATCACCTATTTCTTAATGGATGAGGATGATGTGGAGGTTCCTGTAAGTCTGCATGTAAAGAAGATTGCGCCTGCTGAGTATAGTGTCAGCGGTGATGAGAAGGTAAGCTACAGTCCGGAAGGAACAAAGGTGAATTATCAGCTTTCCACCGGAGAAGACAGCTATGTTCTGGGCAAGGTTATCAGCAGAAAGAGTGAAGTTAAGGGCGAGGTAAATACGGAAACTGCAGGGGTTTTGGTACTGCCGAAGGAAATGACTCCCGGAAAGTACCAGCTGGTGTTCTCTAATGACAATCTCACCGATGTATCCTTTAAGGTACTGGTAGAATCCGGCTTAAAGGCAGAGGACTTCCATTTTGAGAACAATACCTTAAGTCTTTCTGAAAATGCAGATCAGTTGACCTTGGCAAACTATATTGCCTCCACCAGTTCCGCAACGATTGGAGAGAAGGAATATAAGGGCGGTTCCGGGAAGAAGATTCGGAAAGAACATTTTCAATGAAGACGGTAGCGTAAATACTGAGGCGAGCTACAAGAAGGACGATCAGGAAGTAAAGTACTTTGACGGCCCCGGAACCTATCCTGTAAGCATTAAGGCGGACGGATATCCTGATGTACAGTTCGAGGTAGTTGTACAATGATTTTGACTCTTACTTTAATATGCAGTTTAGCATTTTTCCATTTCTTTGGAAAAGCATTAAAGAAGAAGCCGGCAGTGTTGTATGGGATTTGTATCCTCCTTTCCTTGGTAAGCATCTTTTATCCAAGGGAGGGAGGACTTCCCTTTTTGGACTTCTTTTTTAAGAAAATCATGCAAAGGGGTGTGCTGGCAGGCTCTCTCTTTATCTGGGTGATGTTGGCCCCGTGCTTCCTAAAGAGTTTTGCCGGAAGAAAGACGATTTATCTTCTTCGAGGGGAAATGGCAATCTGTGCCTCCCTTATTACGCTGGCCCATAACCTGGCCTTTGGCGGAAAATACTTTGGTGCCTTATTCTTCGGACAGGGGCATATCAGTTTGATGGAGCTTCATGCGGCTATTGTGTCTTGTCTTATGATACTTTTGTTAATTCCGCTAACCATTACCTCCTTTCAGACCGTTCGGCGGAAAATGCAGGGAAAGACCTGGAAAAAATTACAAAACTGGTCTATCTTTTTTACCTGCTTTTGTATTTACACATATTCTTTATTTACCAAGGGGCGATGATTCGGGGAAAGGGAGACTATTTCTTTACCCTGATGCTTTACAGCTGCATTTTTGGATTCTACAGATTCTTACGGATTAGGCAGTATAGAATGCAAAAGGAAGGCAAGGAGAAAAAGACATTTCCTTTGCTTCGTATCGGGGGGATTTTGCCCATTGTTTGTCTTTTTCTAAGCGGCTTTTACAGTGCCGGGAAATACCGCGCGGCACTGGAGGCAAATGTAGATAAAATCAGAGCGCAGGAAAGCGTATCGGAGCAGCACGGACAGGGGGAGGAAAAGAATTCTTCCGAAAAAGCATCAGAAGCTAGCGGAGATAAAGCCTCTGCAAATTCTTCGGATGCTTCCTCCGATTCCCAAGCTGCTGATGAGGATAGCATATCTGGAGCTTATAAAGACGGAGAATGCTTTGGAAAGGCTTCCTCCTACAATGGCAATGTGGAGGTGAAGGTCACCATTTCCGATGGAAAAAAATTACCGCCATAGACATTGTGAAAACCAAGGACGATGAAGAATATTTCTTTGACGCACAGAAGAAGGTGATTCCGGAAATTCTGGAAAAGCAAAGCACGGATGTGGATGCCGTGGCAGGAGCCACCACCAGTAGCGAGGGCATTTGCCATGCGGTGCAGAAGGCCTTGGAGGAAGCGAAGAAATAAAGGAAAAATATAATTCTTATATTTTTCATCTTAAAATCTACTCAGTTTCCTTGTAAAAATAGAACAATCTTATATAATGAGTTCTGTATTCATTCTTAAAAGAAGAAGGAATACGGAACTTTTTTATTCATAACGAGTATCGCTCGCAAAGTGTGCGATATCTCGTTCAAAAAGAGTATCGCCGGTAAAGCCTATGAAGAATACTGCCAAAAGCGGTAGGGATATTCTTATTTGGGGGATTATAGATGAAAAAGCTATTATGGGAATCAGTATCATGGCTATGATTTTCAGCCTTTCTGCCTGCGAAGATATCAAGATGGTACAAAATTCTTTTCAAAAGGATAAGGTAAAGAATACTGAGCAGACAGGAGACAGCCCTATGGATGTCTTTAAAAAAGGATTGAGTGAATATGAAGATGATAGTATTACAGAATACAACCTCTATGTAGATTTCGGTAATTTTCTGCTCTTTCAGTACAACTATATTTTAAACGACTATTTTCTGGGAGTGGCCAAGGGAAGAAGAATTTCTTTTACTTGAGGGAGGAGAATATACTAAGGAAAGCTTTCCTGAGAGTGATTCATCCTTTGTCCAATCCGTAATTGACCAAGCCCAAATAGGCACCCACTTTCCGGACCTGGATGAGCGAGTGAAGCTTATGGGACCATTGATTTTGGAAATTATGGAAATTAACAACGAAGCTGCGATATATGAGCAGTCGGAGACCTATCTCTATGATCAGTATGAAGAGGCAAAAGAAATTCATAAGCGTCTCTTTCCCCTGATAGAAAGAGTTTCCCCTATTTCTGAGGAATACAATGCAGCTATTCATAGTCTTTCTCTAGAAAGAACGGAAAAAGAAATGCAAAGCTTGAAAGCAGGGGGCTATGTCATTCGCTATAGTATACTGAAGCTTTTTTCCTTAAAGAATCGGATTTTGGACGATATGGAAAGGCAGGATCTTATCCAGGCGGATATTTTAAGGATGGATTTATCTGTAATTCGACCTGCCCATGAGGAATTCCTTACTATAGTAAAAGAACTTGAAAAATTGATTGAGGATCAAAAGGCTGTTGATAGGGAAGAGTTTACAGATCCCACGATTTCTACGGACTTGGCGGATTATGTTGCCGCCTCTAAAGAGTTTGCAAAACAGATTCAGGAAATGATGCGTCGCATAGAGCAGGGGGAAGCCTTTACGGAGGAGGAATATGGGAAGATGGATTTGGATGGCAGTTTTGTAAAGCTTAATAGTGCTGCCGTTGAGATGCTTCAGATATACCATAAAGTCATTAGCTAAATAAAGCATCGAGATTTTTGCAAAAATCTTTCTATTTCTTGAAAAAAATCTGAAATTTTGTATAATAAGTCTCGTGTCTTTTCTTAATTTAAAGAGAAGTTTGAAACTTTTTTGGGAATAAGGAGTGAATGTATGAAAAAATTGTATTGGGTCTTTTCTGTAGCGGCTTTAGCCTTCAGTCTTTCCGCTTGTAAGGATTTAAAGATGGCACAAAATGCTATTAAGCAGGAGAATAATGGAGAAAGCAGTGGGGAGGGGGAGTCCGGTTCCGGAAATAATCCCTTGGATGCTCTGAAAAAGAATCTTGGTGGAGAAAACATCTGATGTGGATGAGTTGGAAGAGTACAACAACTATGTGGATTTTAGTAATTTCCTTGTAAATGACTTTGTAGATCATCTTCACACTTACTTTACTGCAGTTGCAGACGATCCTACATTCCAAGCTACTGAACAGGGTATATATCCAAGATATGGTTTTAGTAAGTATGATGAAGAGGACGTTCAGAAGTGTTTAGATCAAGCAAATAAAGGAACCCACTTTGCTAATTTAGATGAGAATGTAAAGGTTCTAGCTCCTATCGTTCTGGATGCCATGAAAGTATATAATGAGGCTGCTAATTATGGGGAACTGGAGGGGTACAAAGATGACCAGTATGCCAAGGCTGCAGAAATTCACAGTCGTTTTTATCCTCTGATAGAGAGTTACGTTAATCCTGCAAATGAATATACAGCTAATGTCCATAGCATTGCATTGGAGAGACAGGAGAAAGAAATGCAGCAGGTTAAGGATGCAGGTTATATCATTCGTTATGATATGCTAAAAATTATGCGTCTAAAGAATGATATTTTAGATGCGATTTCAGAGCAGTCTGCTACAGTTAGCGAGGCTAACATTACTGAGTTAGATCTTACGAAGATTCGACCTGCTTATGACGAGCTGGCGGCTTTACTTTTAGAGTTTAATCCTCTTGTAGATGATGAAGAGGCTGCTGAAAAGGAAGGCTTTAGCCATGCAGCAGCTGCTGTACATCTTTCCGCCTTTGCAAGATCTGCAGGAGATTTTAAGAAGCAGGTTCAGAAATTAATTGAGCGTGTTGAGAGCGGAGAAGGATTTTCGGAATTTGAGCTGAATACCCCAAGTATTGCTGATGGTAATTATGAGAAAATTAGTGAGGATGCTTCTGACATGACTAGTAATTATAATAGTGCTGTGGGCTAAAAAGATAGAAAGATACTCTTTCTGAAGGAGTTAGAATATAAAATATCTTTCTATAGCAGATGGAAATTTTGAGCAGAGCGATAAAATGTTTAGAGAAATGACGAGTAGATGCAAGAACATCACCAAATAATTAATCAGTTGTATTTATAAATAGTGAAATAGACTGTTTAAAATAATTTTAAAAACTTCTTGACGTAAGAAGATAGTTTATGCTAAAAATAGAACTATAAAACCGTTGAGGTGGAGATAACGTTAAGTATGAGCTCACAGAGAGTCCGGGAGGGTGAGAGCCGGGCAGAACACAGCTTAGCAAATGGACCACTGAGGGGCATGGTCAAAGGAGCAATCCGAGTATTCCATGACGCGTAGGAATGCGTTAGTTTCCGGAGGTATGTTAGTACCTTGCTAAGAGCACGAGTGAATCGTGAACTAGGGTGGCACCGCGAACTTTAATTTTCGTCCCTAGCAGAATTTTTATTCTGCTGGGGTTTTTATTTTCAAAAAACGGATTTTGGAAAGTTTTTCAAGATTCTTTTTCGATAAGAGAAAGAACTACTCCCATGCAGATTTTAGAGAAAGGAAGAAAATGATGATTAGACCAAGTCTTATGGAAATGGAAGCCTACCGGAAGGATGAAAGCCTTCGTCTGCTTCCCGTCATGAAGGAGATTTTTTCGGATTTCATTACCCCCATCACTGCATTATCCATTTTGAAAAATATTTCGCAAAATGTCTTTTTACTGGAGTCCATGGAGGATCGGGAAAAATGGGGAAGATATACCTTTCTGGGCTATGACCCGAAGCAAAGCATTTCCTGCAAAAACGGAATCGTAGAAAGCTCCGGCTTAAAGCTTCCCACCAAGGATCCCAAGGCTCTAATCCGGCAAATCCTTCAAGAGCACAAGGCTCCCAAGGTACCCGAGCCCTTCCTTTACCGGAGGACTGGTTGGATACTTTGCCTATGATTTTATCCAGTATGAGGAGAACAGCCTTCATTTTTCCGGAAAGGATGAGGAGGACTTCCAGGATTTGGACCTGATGCTCTTTGACAAGGTAATATGTTTTGACCACTTCCTGCAAAAGATTTTCCTGATTGTGAATATGTCCCTTTCCGAGGGAGAGGCGGGCTATAAGAGAGCAGTCCTGGAGCTGGAAAATATGCACAGGCTCTTAAAGAGCGGAGAGCAGAAGAAGGAAGAGCCCGGCAGATGCTTAAGCGACTTCCGCCTCCTCCACAGCAAGGAAGAATATATGCAAATGGTGAAGAAGGCCAAGAGACATTTGAAGGATGGAGACATTTCAAATCGTCCTCTCCAACAGGTTGGAAGCGGACTATGAGGGAAGCCTTCTGGAAAGCTATAGACACCTTCGCTGCTTAAATCCTTCCCCCTACCTTTTCTACTTTTCCAGTAAGGACTTGGAGCTGGCAGGAGCCAGTCCGGAAACTCTGGTGAAGCTTGAGGACGGCATTTTGCAGACCTTCCCTCTGGCCGGCACCAGAAAGAGGGGAGCCACAGAGGAAGAGGATAAGCGCATCGCCATGGAGCTTTTACAGGATGAAAAGGAAGTTTCCGAGCACGATATGCTGGTGGACTTAGGCAGAAACGACATCGGAAAAATCGCCAAGGTAGGCACCGTAAAAGGTGGAAAAAGTACCATGAAATTCAGCGTTATTCCCATGATGATGCATATCGGCTCCACCGTAATGGGAGAGCTTAAGGAAGGCTATGACGCGCTGGACTGTGTTTCCGCCGTGCTTCCCGCAGGAACCCTAAGCGGAGCACCGAAGATTCGGGCCATGGAGCTGATTGACGATATAGAGCAAAATCGCCGGGGCATCTATGGGGGAGGAATCGGATACATTGATTTCAACGGAAATCTGGACCTCTGCATTGCCATCCGCTTTGCCTATAAGAAAAACGGAAAGGTGGCCATTCGCTCAGGAGCAGGCATCGTGGTGGACTCCTCCGAGGAAAAGGAATTTGAGGAGTGTAAGAATAAGGCCCAGGCCATGGTGGAAGCCATTCGAAGAGGGGAGGAGGCAGAATGATTCTTTTAATTGATAACTACGACAGCTTTACCTTTAACCTATATCAGATGTTGTCCCAATACGAGACGGTGGAGGTGATCCGAAATGACGGGAAAACCCTGGAAGAAATTGAGGCTATGAATCCGGCAGGAATCGTCCTTTCTCCTGGACTGGGCAGACCGGAAAATTCCGGCATTTGCCCACAGCTGATTCGTTCCCTTCGGGGGAAAATCCCCATCCTTGGGGTTTGTCTTGGAGAACAGGCCATCTGTCAGGGTCTATGGGGGTACCGTAAGCCACGCTATAAAACCCATGCACGGCAGACAGTCCGAGGTGGACATTGTGGAAGACTCGGAGCTTTTAAAGGTCTTGGCCGGAAAATGAAGGTGGCTCGCTACCATAGCCTGATTGCCGAGGAGGAAAGTCTGGAGGGCACAGAGCTTCGGATTACCGGAAAAACCAAGCAGGAGGAAGTGATGGCGGTGGAAGACAGTGGGCGGAAGGTTTACGGCGTACAGTTCCACCCGGAAAGTATCATGACCAAGGACGGAGCGAAGATTTTGGAAAACTTTGCAAGGATTTGTAAGGAAGCATAGGGTAGAAGCAAATGAGTATTTTAGAGGAAATCGCAAGGGAAAGACGAAAGGCTGTGGAAGAAGAGAAAAAGCTGCTTTCTCTTTTGGAGCTGGAAAGGCTTTTGGAGGAGCGAGAGAGTAAAGGCAAAAGTTTTTACCAGGCCTTAGCCAAGGAGGGCTTATCCATTATCGGAGAAGTGAAGAAGGCTTCCCCCTCCAAGGGCATTATTGCAGAAGTCTTTCCTTATTTACAGATTGCAAAGGACTATGAAGCTGCCGGCATTGACGCCATTTCCTGTTTGACGGAGCCTAAGTATTTTCTGGGGAAGGACCAATATTTAAAAGAAATCGCAGAGGCGGTTACGGTGCCGGTGCTTCGGAAGGACTTTCTGATTGACCCCTACCAAATCTATCAGGCAAAGCTTCTGGGGGCGAAAGCTATTCTCCTGATTGTCTCTCTTCTTGGTGAAAAGGAATTGAAGGAATTTCTGGGGAATTGCCGGAAAGCTGGGACTGGATGCCTTGGTGGAATGCCATGATGAGGAGGAAATCCGCTGTGCTCTTTCTGTGGGAGCGGAGATTATCGGGGTAAACAACAGAAACCTAAAGACCTTTTCCGTAAACATGGAAAACAGCCTATCCCTAAGAAATATGGTGCCAAAGGGACAGCTCTTCGTAGCGGAAAGCGGAATGTCCAAGCCGGAAGAGCTAAGGCTTTTAGAGGAAGCCGGGGTGGATGCGGTGCTAATCGGAGAAAGCCTGATGCGGGCAGAGAGTAAGAAGGAAAAACTTCAGGAACTACGGAGCCTATTGAAATAAGAAATGATCTACCAAAAAAGGAATCTTGTGTAGAGAAGTAGAATAGCTAGCCTGCGTAGAACAGACGGTTTTTGTCAAAAAAAGATTTCAAAGGAACAGCGGTAAGGGAGAGAAAGGAGCGAGTATGCTGCAAGAATGTATCAAAAAACTGGTGTTGGGAGAGGATCTAAGCTTTCAGGAAAGCTACGAAAGCATGAATGAAATTCTGGACGGGAAAAGCTCTTCGGTACAAAATACCGCCTTTCTTACGGCTCTGGCCTGCAGAAAGCGGGAGGAAGAAAACATCACGGAGATTACTGCATTTGCCAAGGCGATGCGGGAACACGCCACAGAGGTAAAGCATGAGGGCATGGAGGTTTTGGAAATCGTAGGAACCGGTGGAGACCATAGCAATAGCTACAATATTTCCACCACCTCCGCCTTGGTAGTCGCTTCTTTAGGGGTAAAGGTGGCAAAGCATGGAAACCGGGCAGCCTCCTCCAAGTCCGGTACCGCCGATTGTCAGGAAGCCTTGGGCATTAACATTGTGCAGGACAAGGAAAAGGCGGAGGAAATGCTGAAGAATACCGGTCTTTGCTTCCTCTTTGCCCAGCACTACCATACCGCCATGAAGTATGTGGGAGCTATCCGAAAGGAACTGGGCTTTCGGACCATTTTCAATATACTTGGACCCCTGACCAACCCTGCAAAGCCTGATGCCATGCTTCTTGGGGTATATCAGGAAAGACTTTTAGAGCCGATGGCGGCGGTGCTTCATCACTTAGGGGTAAAGCGGGCTTTGGTGGTTTATGGAGAGGACGGCATGGATGAAATTTCCGTTTCCGATAAGACCATGGTGTGCGAATTAAGGGATGGACAAAGCCGAATCTTTGAGATTGCTCCGGAGGACTTCCATTTGGAAAGAGGAAAAAAAGAGGAGCTCGTAGGGAGGAGATGCGGCGGAAAATGCGGCAATTACCAAGGGGCTTTTGGCCAATGAAATTCAGGGCAGCAAGAAAACGGCTCTTTTGTTAAATGCGGGAGCAGCCCTCTTTATCGCCGGAAAGGCGGAAAGCATTGAGGAAGGCATCCACCTGGCAGAGGAAGCCATCAGCAGCGGAAAGGCATTGGCCTTCTTGGAAGAGTACAGAAAAGCTTCCCAAAGCTAAGGCAGGAAAGGAAGGGGCATGATTGTCAAGTACTGCGGTATCATGAAGGAAGAGGAAATTCAGCATTTGCAGCAGCTTCCCATAGATTATGTGGGCTTTGTCTTCTATAAGAAAAGTAAACGCTATGTGGATAAGGAGCAGGCAAGGCGCCTAAGGGAAAAATTGAATCCTTCCATTCCGGCGGTGGGAGTCTTTGTAGAAGAAGAGATTCCGAAGATTTTGGAGCTTTTGCAGGAGGGGATTATCCAGGGGGTTCAGCTCCATGGGGAAGAAGAGGAGGCCTATGTTTTGGAACTTAAGCAGGAGATGGAGAAGCTTGGTACGAAGCCATTTCTCTGGCAGGCCTTTATCTTAAAGGAAGAAAAGGATATAGAACGGGCAAATGCCTCCCCTGCGGACCTGATTCTTCTGGACGGAGGCAAGGGGGAAGGCAAAGAGGCAGAGGCAGAGCTTTTACAAAAGATTCATCGCCCCTATATCCTGGCAGGAGGCCTTTCTCCGGAAAATGTAGTAGAGAAAATTAAAGCATTTTCCCCTTATGGACTGGATGTCAGTTCCGGAATCGAGGAACAGGAGAAGAGGGAAAGCCGGAAAAAGCCCGGAGAAAATGGAGAGTTTTATTCGCTTGGTAAGAGGCTATGAGAATCAGACTTTGTGAAGCAAAGGAAGCAAAGGAAACAAAGTAACTAAGGTCAGATAAAGATTCAATAAAGATGGAATGAAAGATACATCCGGAAAGGAGTAGTATGGCAGAGAAAATCGGACGATTTGGGATTCACGGAGGACAGTACATTCCGGAAACCCTGATGCAGGCAATAGAAGAATTGGACAAGGCTTATACAGAGGCTAAGGCGGATCCTGAATTTCAGAAGGAGTTAAGCCGTTACTTAAATGACTATGCGGGACGGCCTTCCCGCCTGTATTATGCGGAAAAGATGACGAAGGATCTTGGAGGAGCCAAGATTTACTTAAAAAGAGAGGACTTAAACCACACCGGTGCCCATAAGATTAACAATGTTTTGGGGCAGGCCTTGCTGGCAAAGCGTATGGGAAAGACCAGACTGATTGCGGAAACCGGAGCAGGACAGCACGGCGTGGCAACGGCAACGGCAGCAGCTCTTTTCGGTATGGAGTGTGTGGTTTTCATGGGGCAGGAGGACATTGAGCGACAGGCCTTAAATGTTTATAAGATGCGTCTTCTGGGGGCGGAGGTGGTTTCTGTTAAGACCGGAACTGCCACCTTAAAGGATGCGGTATCCGAGGCCATGAGAGAATGGACAAAGAGAATTTCCGATACCCATTATTGCCTCGGTTCCGTTATAGTCCCCATCCCTTCCCCACCATGGTCAGGGGATTTTCAGGCGGTAATTTCCAAGGAGATTCGGGAAGAAATTCTGGAAAGAGAGGGCAAGCTTCCTGCGGCAGTATTGGCCTGCGTGGGAGGCGGCTCCAATGCCATCGGAACCTTCTATCATTTTATCCCGGATGAGGGAGTAGAGCTGATTGGCTGTGAGGCAGCAGGACGAGGGGTGGATACGGAGGAAACCGCAGCCACTATTGCAGTAGGAAAGCTGGGCATTTTCCACGGCATGAAGTCCTACTTCTGTCAGGATGAATTCGGGCAGATTGCTCCGGTTTACTCCATTTCCGCAGGATTGATTATCCCGGAATCGGACCGGAGCACGCTGCACTCCATGACAGCGGACGGGCAAAGTATGTGCCGGTAACGGATTTGGAGGCGGTAGAGGCCTTTGAGTATCTTTCGAAAATGGAGGGAATCATCCCCGCCATTGAATCCGCCCATGCCATTTCCTACGGCATGAAGGTGGCGAAGGAGAAGAGTAAGGAGGAAAGCATTGTGATCTGCATCTCCGGAAGAGGAGATAAGGACTGCGTTTCCGTGGCACGTTTCAGAGGGGAGGACTTGGTAGAATGAGAAGCATAAAAGAGGCATTTGCAAAGGGAAAGGCGTTTATTCCTTTCATCACCTGTGGGGATCCGGATTTGGAAAGTACCAAGAAAATGGTGAAGAGCATGGTGGAAAATGGAGCGGACCTGATTGAGTTGGGCATTCCCTTCTCCGACCCCACCGCAGAGGGACCGGTGATTATGGAGGCGGACCTTCGGGCCTTACAGGGGGGATGCACCACAGAGAAGGTTTTTCAAATGACCAAGGAGCTTCGACAGGAAGTGGATGTGCCCTTTGTGTATATGACCTATGCCAATGTGGTTTTCTCCTACGGCAGCAGAAAATTCATGGAAAAGGCCAAGGAGGCAGGAGTTTCCAGCCTGATTCTGCCGGATGTGCCCTACGAAGAGCGGGAAGAGTTTTTGCAGGATTGTAAGGACTTCGGCATTGCCCTCATTTCCATGGTAGCCCCCACCTCCGAGGATCGTATCGCAAAGATTGCGAAAGATGCGGAAGGATTTTTGTATATCGTGTCCTCTCTCGGAGTTACGGGAGAGCGAAAGGAAATCACCACGGATCTGTCTTCTCTTCTGAAAATGGTGAAGAGCCACACGGAGATTCCCTGTGCCGTCGGTTTTGGAATTTCCACCAAGGAGCAGGCAAAGGAAGTGGCACAATATGCGGACGGCGTGATTGTAGGTTCCGCAATTATGAAGAAAATCCACGAAAATCCGGGGAAGGAAGAGGCGGTACTGGGAGAGTATGTGGCGTCGATGAAGCCAGGGCTATAGCAGCATTTGTAAATGGATAGGCATTACTCCGGCTGAGGGATTCTTTCTGAAGACAATCTGAGCCCGCCAGTACTTGCTGAAAGCGAGTGAACGAAGCTTTCAGCTTAGTACTGTTAAGGAGATGTTATTCATCAGAATAACATCTCCTGTACGTAGACCAACTTCCGAAGGAATTTGCTTTGCGAAGCAAAGTGAGCAGTGGTTAACAGAAACCACTGCTCAGTCATGGCGAAGTTAGTGGGAACGTGTCTGAAGAAAGAACCCTTAGCCGAGGATTGCTAGCCTCCTTCAAAGAAGCCTAAAATCAAGATTCCCAAAACCGCCAGTCCAACGGCAAGGTACTGGGCTTTGCTGAGCTTTTCTTTTAGGAAGATTCTGGCCCAGATTACGGAGAAGAGGCAGTAGCTGGAAATCAGGGGTGCGGAAGCTACAGCATTTGCTCCAATGGCATAGATATAGGTGAACTGGCCTATTGTTTCACAGATGGCACCTAAAAATTTCGGCCCTTCCGTAGGAAGGCTGAACTTGGTCTTTTTGACAAAAACCAAATAGAAGAAGAGGCAGACGGCCAGAGTACAGAAGGTGTACTCGTAGGCTACATTTGCAGAGGCTTCCGGAATTTTTTCCAGAACCACCGCATCTAAAAATGTGCCCAGTCCGTCAATGATGCAGTAAAAGATGGGGAAGAAAATAGCGATAAAGCTGTTTACATATTTATCATCCACCTTTTCCTGCATCTTTTTTCGTTCCGCATCCTCACGCTTTTTTTGCAGATAGGAAAGCAGATAAATGGCGAACAGAATCAAAAGAATGGCAAAAAGCTGGGGTAGCGCCAAGACCTGCTTTAGAAAGATAAAGGAAAGCAGAGCCGCCACCGCACCGGAGGTATTGCAAATGGGAGAGGAGACGGAAAGCTCAATATAGCGTAATCCGATATAGCCCAAAAAGCATGGAGAAAAATGTAAAGGAAAGAAACCGGCAAATAAGCAATGAGAATTTCCTTGGTGAAGCTTACACCATGAAACAGAACCTGACTGGTGGCGTGGGCACCCATAACCAGTCCCACCACCATAAGCATTTTTCAAATGACTGTCTTTATCCTGGCAGGGGAACCCAGCTTGGAAAAAGAAATCCGAACCGGACCAAAAAGATAGAAATTAATGATAAAAATAAACCATACATTGACTCCTTTTAAAGAATTTTCATGCTTTTTCGTTACTTTTATATCAAATACTGATAAATAAAGATTTTAAAAATTAAAAGTAAGCGCTTGTTTTAATTCCTAGTAAAATAATAGGAATAATAACATGGAAGCCTTATTCTGTATAGAGATATTTAGTTGTTACACTATAAAAATTTGGATAGTTAAAAATATTATTTATTCAAATCCTGCATAAATAAACGAAAATATTTGAAAAACATATATAGATATACAGTATTCTGACTAGTATTATGATGATAAACGAGTGTTGTAACAAAACTGTGGGACCACTCCCGGTCAGCACAGTCGTTTTTATGGAGGTACAATGATGTCAATTTATTGTGAGGCTAGAAATTTTGCAGAGAAATTCATTGATCCTATAGCAAAAGGTAGATGAAGAAGGAGTATTTCCTGTAGAAGCGTTTGCGGAGATTAAAAATCAGATTTTTAACTCTGCTCATTCCTAAGGAGCAGGGAGGCTAGGGCTTAGGAATTCAGGAGCATGTGGAAGTTTGTAGAGCTTTTGCGAAAAGTGATGCGACAACCGGACTATGCTATATGATGCATAATGTGGCTTTGACAGTGGTTTTATCTCGAGGAAGTGAAGAGATGAAGCAGAGAATTGTCAAAGAAGTGGTAGAAGAAAGAAAGCTTCTGGCTCTGGCTTACAGTGAGCTGGGAACAGGAACCCATTTTTATATTTCCGATTTGAAGGCGGAAAATGATGGGGACAAAGAAACTCCTTAGCGGTGTAAAAGCATGGTTACCTCCGCAGAACAGGCTTCCTATTATCTGGTTTTAGCGCCATCAGATGTGGAAGGAGCTATTGATAACTGGTTAGTTCCGCTGGAGACACTGGGACTTAAGTTTGAACAGAATACCTGGCATGGTCTTGGCATGAGAGGAAATGTTTCTTGCCAGATGCACTTAAACAAGGCGGCTGTTTCCGTAAGCAATAGAATCGGCGAGGAGGGTGCCGGACAGGAGCATGTGTTTAATGTTGTAGCACCTTACTTTTATTGCAGGACTTGCAGGAGTCTATTCTGGCCTTGGGGAGCACATGTTGGAGGTAAGCATTGCCCATGCAAAGGAAAGAAAAATACACTTCCGGAACTTCTTTGGCAGAGATTGAAACCGTTCAGATTCACCTGGCGAAGATGTACAACCTGGTAAATTCCTCCGTTTGCGCGGCAAAAGAAGCGACCATAAGTGCTGCAGCAGGAGAAGCAGATGCCTTGGCAAAGATTTTGTCCGCTCGTATCATTGCCTGCGAAATGGTTATTGAAGCCGGAAGACTGGGCATGAGAGTTGGAGGCGGAAAGGCTTACAACAAGGCCGGCTGCATGGAAAGACTCCTAAGAGATGCTTATGCAGGACAGATTATGGCGCCCAGCGCAGATGTACTTACCGTTTGGCTCGGAAAAGCCATTACAGGCTTGCCCTTGGTATAAGCTTTTAAGGATGGAGAAAGGGAGGGAGGAAATATCTCTTCCTTTCTTTGGTTATTGCAGGAAGGAATGAGAGGGACAGACTCTTAGCTTCGGCTTGGTCTTTGCACTCTACCGTAACACCTTCGATATTTTACCGTGTTGATCAAGAAAAGAGGATAAAATGGAAAAGATAAAGTTAGGGGCAGTTATTTATGCGCCCAAGGTAACCGTTATTTGGGGAATTATTCAGGAGTTTTTCGAGAAGGAAAATTGTCCGATAGAGCCGATTTTTTATAAGGATTACAAGAGTCAGGTGGACGGACTGATGAATGGAGAAATCGACATTGCTTGAATTCCCCTCTGGCTTGGCTGGACAGTTATTTACGGACTAAGGGAGAATGCTTAAACGGCTCCATGCGTGATACGGACCAGGATCGGAAGAGCTATCTTGTGGTAAGAAAGGACAAGGGATATCAGACTATTTCGGATATCAAGGGAAAGACCATTGGCTTCGGAGCCTATGATTCTCCTCAGGCGCGTTTAATTCCTATATATCATTTGCATAAAAATGGATTGGAGTTTGAAAAGGACTATACGGAAAAGCGCTTTGATATCGGTCTTGGCCTCCACGGAGATCATGGGAGGAGAGTTGGATGCGGCAAAGGCCATGTTTTCCGGTGAATTAGACGGAAGCTGGATGCTGGATTTAAACTACAAGGCTTGGATTTTAGACGGAACCCTGGATGAAAGCGTAGGTGCAGATTTTGTCTGAGACAGATTTCTTTCGATCATTGCATTTTTACCGGAAGAGCGGATTTTTCCAAGGAGGCCTTTGCTCATTTTACAGAGGTTCTGCATAAGATGGATTACAATAATCCTGCTCATAAGGAAATGATGGACATGGAAGGTTTGAAGGCTTGGGTGCCGGGAAGAACCAAGAATTTTGAGCAGATTAAGAAGGCCAATGAGTACCTGCATTTTTTTGAGAAGGAGAATGCATGAGTAAGCATTTTCTCCCCTTTACCGGCTCCCCTTATAGGCAGTATGCCCAGAACGAAGGACTTACTTTCAGGAAAACATCACTGCAAAACGGACAGCTTTCCCGGGAGGACTATGAGGCCATGCTTCTTAGAGAAACGGAAGAAGTGATTCGTTTGCAGGAAAGAAACGGAATAGACATTCTTACCGGGGGAGAGTTAAGCCGGGACAACTATGTTTCCTTTGTGGCGGAAAAGCTGGAAGGTGCTACCATGATGAGCATGGCGGATATGCTACCCTACATGGAAGATAAGCAGGGCTTTGAAGAAATTCTGGATACCCTGGATGTACCCGCAGTCAGTATCAAAAATGCCATTTGTACCGGGAAAATCAAAAGAAAGGAAAGTCTTTTAAGGGAAGAGATTCTTAGAATCCGGCAGTTTTCGGATAAAGAGATTAAGGCGACTCTTCCGGGACCGTACCTGATGACCCGTTCCATGTGGCTTCCGGCGCTGTCTTCCAAGGCTTATGACAGCAAAGAGGAGTTGGGAAAAGATGTTGTGGCTCTTTTAAAAGAAGAAATTGAAGAGCTTAGGCAAATGGGGGTATCGGTCATTCAGTTGGATGAGCCGGTGCTTACGGAGGTAGTCTTTAGCAAGGGGAAAACCAGATCCTTTATGTGTGCCGCCTTGTCGGAGAAGAAAGACCCTACAGAGGAGTTGGAGTTTGCCTCTTCTTTGTTGAAAGAAGTGGTGGATTTTATGAAGGAAAAGGAACTTTGCAGCGTTCTTCATGTTTGCAGGGGCAACTGGAGTAAGAACGAGGGAATCCTTTTAAGCGGATCCTACACGCCGCTGGTTCCTCTGTTTGCCAAGGTACTTCCTTCGGTTCTGGCTCTGGAATATTCCACCAAGAGGGCAGGAGACTTATCCTCCCTTTTGGAAAATGAAGTAATTAGGGAGAATTGTATTTTGGGATTAGGTGTGATAAATCCGAGAATTGATTTGGTAGAATCCGGGGAAAGCATAGTAAAACGGGCAGAAGAGGTTTTGCAATATTTGCCAAAGGAAAGAGTATGGTTAAATCCGGACTGCGGTTTTGCTACATTTGCCAATCGTCCTGTAAATGAATTTCCCTGTATTGAGGCAAAACTAAAGGAGTTACTAAGGGCTCAGGAATTTTTACGGAAAAAATATTAGGAGGAAGCTTGTGGAAAGCCATGAATATGAAATGCACCATCAAGACTTACGCTATCGTGGCATAGTAAGGCAAAATGGTCAGGTTCAGGTCTATATGCAAAACCATTGTATAGATTCTTCTAAGGAAATGGAGTTTGACAGCAAAAAAGATACCGATACCTCTGTGAACCTTTTCTGTGCAGGCCTGCTTTCCGGAATTCTTCATGGCATTTGCAGTTTTATGAAGAAGGATGGGAATCCTTTGGAGGATGTGGAAGCAAAGGCGAGGGTGGTTTTAGACCACCCTCTATCCTACTTAGGGGTAAAGGGATATGAAGAAACCCCTAGAATCTCTAAAATCACCATAGACCTGTATTTCTATAGCTTTTTGGAAGAGGAAGAGGCGATAGAACGGTGTCGGGAAGCCTTGAAGAAGAATATTTTGTATCAAACAATTCTTCCGGCGATAGAGATAGAGCTTCGTTACCATAGTTCTCTTTAAAGAAATTCCATTGTAGTGTTACGATTTTTTACAAAACTTGTGCAGTTTAGGCCTCTATGTTAAAATGGCAAAGGAAAAGGAGGTCTATTTCCATGAGTGATTATAGAGAGAAGAAGAATGCCCGCCTGCTAATGGCGATACACGGTTTACAGGCTGAGCCTAATCAGCAGTGGGAAGACCGTCTGATGGATGCGTTGAATCATCATACAGAATTTTATGTTCCTATGCGAACTGTTGGAGAGGGACAGGAAAGAAAGCCTGCTTTTGCCGTAGTAGAGGATAAGGATCACAATCATTTTTATGTTTTGTTTACTTCACAAGAAAAGGCAAAGCATTGGACTAAGGGTCTGGAAACCCATGCCGTTTTAAGCTTCCACCAGGTAGCTTCCATGGCTTTGGGCGACCCCAGAATCTCCGGCTTTGTAATTAATATGAACACCGAAAACTTTATCCTGTGGCGGCAGTTTATCGTAAATTGCTTCCACCAGAATCAAGCGCATTTGATGGGACAGGATCCGGTGCAGGTTTCCGATGCTATTGAGTTTTCCGACCCGGTGGGAGACACCAAGGAATTGGAAGAGGCTCTGGCAGAGTATATGCGGGATGACCAGAATGTTACGGCCGCTTACTTGGTGGGAGCTCGTCAAAATGATAAGGAGTTTAATGTTTGCATCGTTAGTCATGTAGGCAGTATTCAGCCAAGCTTCTCCAACATTTCCGTATTGGGAAGAGATTTTGGCGGAAATACGCCTCTGGCGGTAATGTCTTATCAGAATAAGAAGGCGGAAGACGCTGTAAAGGACAGATTACCCTTCTACAGAAGACCCTTCGTGTTATAAGCCGGGAAAAGATCCCTATATATGATAGAAGATAGAGGAGAAGCAGATATAAAAGTATTCATGATTATAAGTATTCTTGAATATAAGTATTATGTAACGTAAGTATTCTGTAATATAGGGTTATCAGACAAAACAGAATAAACATCAGAAATAGAAGAAAAGCCAATAAGGAGTCCGTTTTTTCGGACTCTTTTTTAGTTAGCATAAAGCGGTATTAGATAAAACGAATAAAATAGAACAAAAATAAAAACAAACATTTATTCGAGAATATCTATTTACAAAACAAATGTACTGTTTTATAATATGGAAAAGCTAATCCGAAAGGAAGCGAGGAGGAGAAAATGATGAAGATTACGTTAAAAACTTTTGAGATATTTGTTGCTTGTATGCTGGGATTCGGTCTGGTAGGGATGCTGTCTATCCTTCCCCAGGTAAGATGGATGGCGTATTTTGCCGTTGTAGCCTCGCTGTTCTTTTTATGGCAGATTGAGGAAGAAAAGAAGCGAAGAAGGAAGAAATGTCAGTTCTATAAAAAGATGGGAAAGATTATTGCTCGTAGGCTCCATGAAAGTGCCTAGATAGATGTAAGCATAGCCTTTGTAATAACGCATGATACTTTGCTTTAAAGATAGTCAGTATGAGAATTATCGAAATATACATAGTAAGCATGAGAAATATCGAAATACACATAGAGATAAAAGCGGAAAAAGCTCTGGAAGGTCTCTTTGAAAAAGAAAAAGGGGCTGTACGCCCTGCAAAAGAGAAAAGTGCTCAGACCGAATAATCTGAGGCACTTTTTGGTATAATTAATTTATGCCTAAAAATAAAAATACCATTAGCGATTATACTACTCGGCAACTAAAATTACCATTAGATATCGAAAAGTTAATTGATATTTCGGATCCGGTATATACCTTTTGTGAAGTTATGGATCACATTGACCTATACAGATATTTTGCAGAGAAAGGCTGCAAAACAGGTCGTAAAAAGATGTGATGCTCAAAAATTACTTAAGGTAATCCTTTTTGCCTTTATGGAAAATGGGATTTGTTCATTGAGAGAAATAGAAAAAGTTGTGTCGTAATGATATACGATATGTATCTCCTCGATGGCATGAAAGCCCCAACATTTGCTACTTTCGGAAATCTTATTCGAAAAATTTAGTATCTTCGATAGAGGATATTTTCAAAGATATAAATTCCTATATATTTGAGAAAGACCATGTGATCTAAACCATGTTTATATCGATGGAACTAAGATTATAGCGAATGCGAATCGTTATACTTGGGTATGGAAGAAGTCCTGTATAAAAAATCGGAGTAAAGTCTATGAGAAGATTTCTTCGTTGATAGATACTATTAATAGAGATGTTCTTGGATATCTTGGGCTAAAGTTTGAGAAACGAGAAGAATACGCCATTGAATATCTATCGGAACTTCTTGACTCCTACAAGTGTGCTACCGGATTAAATCTATCTGATTTTGTTTCCGGAAAAGGAAAGCGTAAGAGTATTTGTCAAAAACAGTATCAAAAAATGCAGGAATATCTCAATCGACTTAAGAGTTATGCAAGACATATCAAAACTTGTGGTGATTATAGGAATAGCTATTCTAAAACAGATCCCAGTGCTACATTTATGCGAATTAAAGTAGATTATATGGGAAATGATCAGTTACTCCCTGCTTATAATCTCCAAGCTGCTGTTTGTGATGAATATATCGCAGTAGTAGATATGAAGCCTTATGCAACAGATATGGAGTGCTTTGTTCCGTTAATGGAAAAATTCCATAAAATATATGGTCACTACCCAACTTATCCGGTTGCAGATGCAGGCTATGGTTCATACACTAATTACCTATACTGCGAAGAGCATGGGATGAAAAAGTACATGAAATTTACTATGTTCAAAAAGGAAGTATCCGATAAGAAATATCGAGATAATCCATATCGTGCAGTCAACTTTCACACAAACAATCAAGGAGACTTGCTTTGTCCGGCAGGAAAAAAGTTTATATTTAAATGTCATAAACATGTATACAAGAATAAATATGGAAGAACGGAAGAACTGTATGAATGTGAGAACTGTACAGCTTGCGAGCACAAAGATAAATGTTGTCCAAAGACTCGAGGAAATCGGAGTATTAGCTTAAACCGAGAACTCTCTTCTATGCATAAAGAAGTGCTTGAAAACTTGGAGTCAACCCATGGATATTTACTCCGTAGAAATAGAAGTATTCAGTCAGAAGGGACTTTTGGAATCATAAAGTGGGATAAATCCTACAATAGACTTCTTAGAAAAGGAGAAAAAAACGCAATTTTAGAGTTTACCCTTATATCATGTGGTTTTAATCTCTGTAAGTATCATAATAAGAGGCACAGACTTAAGTATGTAGTGTAAAAAACACAAGACATTCACTTATAGTTTATTTAGTGCACCTAAATATTTATGTTAGAAGACATCATGGTATAAAAATCTAGGATTAAAGAAAAAGTTGAAAAAGACCGATAAACTGGCAATGGCCAGATTTATCGAGTCTTTTTATGAAAGCGTTTTTACAGCCCCTTTTTGAACTCTTATTCATAATGACTGCCCTGCGATACGCAAGACCTCTTGATTATTCAGCTGCGATTGCTCCGGTTGGGCATGGCTCTTCACAAGCGCCGCAATCGATGCAAGTATCTGGATCTACAACATACTTTGTTGGGCCCTCAGAAATTGCCTCTACTGGACATACTGCTGCACATGCTCCACAGCTTACGCACTCATCACTAACTACGTGTGCCATAATGGTTCCTCCTTTTTAATGATAAATAGACTAAGTGTAACTTCACCTCCCAGTAAAGTCCCCTATATTCTAAAGCATTTGTGGAATATTGACAAGAATTTCTCAGAATTCCCTTGTTCAAAATAAAAACCAGAGGAATATGGTTGAAGTATTGAATCCACAGCCGGGTGAAAAGAAGTTCTTAGATTCGGCAGTTTCATGTCATAATAATGACACAGGCAAATAGTCAAGTAAATACAGGAGTTTTAGAGCTTCTATCAAAGTTTAAAATCAAAAAAATGAATTGTGCTGTTAAGAGCAGTTATTACGAAAATAAATGTTGTAAACAGCACATCAGCATAAAGGAGGAACTCATATGTCTAAGACAAAAAAAGACACGATTGAAGCAAAAGGTTTTGCTATTCAAATTTATACTGAAGACTTTCAAAACGACTATATAAGTCTAACGGATATTGCAAGATACAAAAATGTGCATGAACCTAAAGATGTTGTTAAAAACTGGTTACGAGTAAGAGATACAATTGAATTCCTTGGTCTCTGGGAGACTATTTACAATCCTAATTTTAAAGGGAGTCGAATTCGACTCCTTTAGAAAATGAAGCAGGAACAAATGCATTTACATTATCCCCTCAAAGATGGATTGAAAAATACAAATGCGATTGGTATTGTTTCTAAATCTGGGAAGAGGAGGAGGAACATTTGCTCATCCTGATATAGCTATGGAATTTGCTTCATGGATTTCAGCAGAGTTTAAGCTCTATTTAATCCAAGATTACAAGAGACTAAAAGGAGACGAGAGTTCTAAAGCTATCATTAGGGTTGGAATCTTAATCGAGAAATTTCTAAGATTAACTACAAAATTCATACAGATGCAATCAAAGAATATCTCTTAAAGGATCTTACCAACGAACAGCTATCCTATAAGTACGCAAGTGAAGCGGATATGCTCAATGTTGCCTTGTTTAACAAAAAGAGCAAAACAGTGGCGTGAAAGAAAATCCTGACTTAAAGGGAAATATGAGAGACTATGCAAGTCTGAATGAGCTACTGGTTCTTGCAAATATGGAAAGCTATAATGCAATTCTTATTGGTCAAAGGTATGGATCAAAAAGAAAGAATGATAGAACTTAGAAAGCTTGCCAGAACTCAGCTGATGTCAATTGAAAAGTTGAACAATACAGGAATTAAGAGCTTAGAGGATAAGTCAAAGATATGGACTACCTAAAATTGCACTATGTATTACAACATACCTTGAAGTAGCGAAAGATACATTAAAGGAAATATAAGAGATCTAAGGGACTGTCGGGAGATAAGTAATTTTAGAGATTTTTACTTCCCGCACCCTCCTCTCTTTGTAAAACTTAGGGAGGAGTGGCTCATTTTGAGTTACTCCTCCCTTTTTATGACTGCCATTTCCGACAACACCTACGTATTAAATTGTCTATTCTATAATGATACGTGGATTATAAGATCGTAAATACCAAGTCCCTTCACGACATTCAAAATACAAGCCGACAATATTAGCAATTTTAGAAAAAGGCAAGTCTTTTGTGGATTCAACTTTCTCGCAAAAGTATCCATCGCTTGAAATTAAATAGTATTGGTTTTTCTGCTCTCTCAAATACAATCTATCTGGCAAACCATCTCTATTCCATGTAAAACTTGGGAAAGATACTCGTTTAGGTGATTGCGATTTTGCTGTATTTGAGAAAAGGTCAATCCATACTTGTGCTATATTTGAAATGTTTTCCTTTGATACTTCAACACTAGTAAGAATTCGTTTGATTTCGGGCACACTTTTTCCATTAAAAATGTCAATTGAAGCAAGTTCCAAAGCGGCACTTCTTGAGCGAACTCCTGCCATATATATGTTTGAGCTTGTAATGTTCGGTAATCCCAATTCAATAAACATGGCAATTGAAGAATATGTTTGGACAATGGTTTCTTCCAATACTGGATCAAACAATTGAGAAATGCCATGGATAATCCACGGTAATGTAAACCCATAGTAATCTTTTGTGATTTTTTCTGCCGTCGGCTCATTATTTATTATCTCCGAAAGTGGCATACCGCTAATCCAATCATGACGTATAAGATCCAGACACTCCTGTTCAGGTATATCTCCCACCAAATATTTTGCATTCAAATTGCTCCATATTTCAATTTTCCTAACAATACGGTCAATTTGAGCTATGTGCTCATCAGATGTTGATTGAGCTGCAAACAATAGAGCCAGTGCCCCAAAGTCTTCAACACTATCCAACATCCTTTGTGATACAGGAGAGGAATTCTAGAAGCAATTATCTTTTGCCTTGACCTTTTATCTGGTACTTTTTAAGAGAGCTTTTTGTGCGTGCTTGCAATAATCTTATATATTCATTTTTCACGCGATGAATCAGCCTGAACGATCGCTAATGATTTTCTAAAGACCCCATCAACCCATGTTACATCATTTCTATCCAAACAAAAATTCTCGTGCATTGCAAGAAGTTCGTCATCTAAATAATCAAAAAGTCTATTTATCAATTCTGCAAACTTTTCATTGATATCTGAATAAATAAAATCATTGGCAATAGCTTCAACAAGCAAATTGAAATCTGTATTGGTTTTCATAGCATTTTCATAAATAGCCTTTAGAGCTATAAGTAAACCACTTTGGACTCTCTCCATCTGTCGGTTATCAAAATAATTTTGTGCAAGATTACGATTTTTGCTGACCTTCCATGCCTTTTCTGTAGTATCAATCGCATATAAAAATTTTTACCTTCCACATCTGAAAAGGCACGACCTGCACGACCGCAAATATTCCAGAAATCCCGATTGCTAATACAGTTTTGATCATAATATGGCGTTGAAACTATAATTGAAGAAATTCCTACATTTACACCTTGCCCCAATGTAGATGAAGCGATAATAATAAGCGGTGGTTTTGAACGCATCAACCTTTCCATAGCAATACGGACGAGAGTGGGCAAATGATTATTATGGCAAATTACTCCCTTTCTGGCAGCAATCAAAATAATATCATTCTCGCTAAGTTCTTCTTTACAAACACTTTCAAATACATTCCAGAGCGAACAATCCCATAAAAAATTCTCTGGGTGTTCCCCCAATGCTAAAAGTACACTTTCAGCTAATCCCTCAATAGAATTTGCTCGCGCTGAATAAATCATGACCGTTCCCGTTTTTGACAGACGAACCGCTGTTGCAGCAATAGCTTCTTTTTTAGTATCGGGGAACATATTTCTTCTTCTTCCGAACCCCAAAGGTGCTTTTTGAACAAAATTAGGATTAAATGGTTTCCCTTCGCTTTCCCACTCTAGCCTAACACGCTCTCCATCCCACAATAATAGTCCTAACCTCTCTAAAGCAGGTTTCCACTCTGACTTTGCGACTAAGCTGGTATCTGCAGCAACCCAATCAGCCAATTCATTTGCGTTAGGTAAAACAGCAGACAACAGCAACATTTTTATTTTATTTCGAGAGGCAAATTCATTTACATGTGTAAGAAAGATTTCATTTTTTATATACCTTTCTTCTGCACCTAAAAGATGTCCTTCATCAATAACAATCAGTTTGAGTTCGGTCTCAAGCCCTGAGCCACATCGGATAAGAGCTTTTGCCTTTTCAGGCGTTGCAACGATAACTTGAGATTGCTTGATAAGCTCAAAGTCTGTTACATTTGCAGTAGAACCTCCATAAAGCTGAGAAACAGTAATTCCAAGAGGAGCAAATGTTTTACTAAGGCTTTGTTCAATTTCAAAAGCTAATGACCGAAACGGGGCGAGATATAGAGTCTTTGACATAATGTGCTTAGACAAGGTGTTTAGGATAGCAATCTCTGCAACTCTCGTTTTTCCACCGCTTGTGCGAAGATTAATAACACCTCCGCTATTTTCTCCAACTGCAAAAGTGGAATGGCCATTGTTTGTGATGGCCATAGCTCCGTAATGGCAGGCTTGAATCCACTAAGCAGCCGAATGTAATTCTCAGTTATATGTTGAACAGGCAGCAAAGGCGTCAAAATTGTCCAAAAGAGAAGCCTCTTGAAAAGTCGAAAGAATAATTTTTAACAGTCTTATTATTAACCAATAGGATATTAAATTGCTTTTTCAGTGGCAATCGATAGCAACTTATCAAATATATTATCTATTGAAACAAAGTTGCTTTTGATTTCCTGTTTGAACAAAATCAACAACCATTAAGAAAAATTCGTGCAATTTCGTGAGAAATAACCCATTCATCTAAGCTTTTGTATGTCAGATAACTCATTGGGCGGCTCAAAAGAAAAACTTGGTTTACATTTTGCAACAAAGAATTAAAATCTTTATTTATAAATTGAATAACTATTTGCCCAACAACAAAATCGAGATTTACGTTATTTAGTACAATAAAGGCACGCGAATATTGTTTAGCAGCATATAATGCCATCCCAGAAATCAGCAAATTGTAGTCTTTCCCGTCGAATTCGTCATCATTATACTTATAAATATCCGATAATAATTTACCGGCCTTTTCTAATATTGATAAAAATTTCTGTAGGGGGTAAAAATTGCTGTTTGATTCTTCCATCAGGAACAACCGCATGAAAGCAATGCATAAGCAATGTACGTTGCTTTTTTCAGTAAGCAATGGATCAAAATCTGGATAGTTTTCTGAAATTTCTTTTTACCTCTTGAAGAATTCTCCTCGCGTCTGCTTACGTAATAAGATTGTCTAGGCGACCTTGCGACAATTCATTTAGTAGACCGGAAATATAATCTGTTGGAATACTCATAATCTACTCTCCAATTCTTCAAAAGCTTTCTGAACCATAGTTTCGTGGTTTTGTATTCCCAGCGAAATCATCAACAAATCGTGAAGATTATTTGTAGTATGTCTGTCCACATGATTTTTTGCATTTTGATTGCTCATGAGAAATCCGACATAGTCAATTTGTAGTTTATTGGTGGCAAATAGTATGGCACAGTTTTGAACTTTTCGGCCGAGTTCAGGCTTGTTTTCTTGGAACAATCTTTTAGCCACAAACATAAGAGAGATTGGCAGCCCAGCCTTATATGAGCGTACAAGCCCCTCAACAATATCGATTACAGACTGCTTATCTGGTATACCTCTGAATTTTGATTCACCAACAATAATACGTACAGGATCTGAATCCAAATCAAACAATAGGACGTCATCGCCTTTCATAGACTGATCTGGATTAGTATTATATCTCAGCCTATATATTGGAAGCTCCATATCGGTTGTAGAAACCAAATATTCCGCCAAGAAAACTTCAGCAAAATTTCCTTTCCGGGTTGTTGAAGTCTGTGGGTAAGGGGATCGAGGGATTGGGAGATTTTTTATTTTTAATGTTGCAATCAAATCCATATGCTGTTGTAATTCCTCCGGACTAATATGATACCTTTGTAAAGCATCTTCCATATACCGAAGCAGAATATCACTATGTCCATTGTCTTCTAAAACTCTATGCTCTATGCCGCTTGTAGTCGTGCAATTAGTCGATAGAAGACATGTAGCAAAAGGTTCTTTTTTATCTGAAAATTGATTTATAAGGGACATAGTCTATCTGCTCCTTTCACGTCATAAATTGTTATTTAGTATTCATGACTCAACGAAAAAACCGCCAAGTGTACGTTTTTTACACCATTGACATTTCCTACGGCCAACTCGTCCAACGCCACAACGTATTTAGGGTAGTGATCCTTGATTTCAAGGAGATTGGCGATTTCCCGATCAGATTCCTCCGGCAACCTACGACATACCTGAACGTAGATACGCTCGTCGCGCTGCACTGCCACAAAGTCAATTTCTTTCGTTTCGTTTTTTCCGATATAGACCTCATAGCCTCGACGCCGCAGCTCAAAATATACGATGTTCTCCAGCATAGTTGCGATTGACTTTAGATTAAATCCCATGATGCAGTATTTTAGGGACGCATCTGCCAGATAGAATTTTTCCTGGGTTTTCAGTACAGATTTTCTCTGCAAATCATACCGCTAGCAGCGATAGATTACAAACGCCTTTTCCAGCCAGTTTAGATAGTTATAAACCGCCTCCACCGACAGGGAACGCCCCTCGCTTTTTAGAAACTTCGCAATGGCATTAGCCGAAAAGGTCTTGCCCACATTTTTCACGATATACTTTACAACACGGTTAAATAAATCAAAGTTCATGATGTTGTGCCGTTTTGTAATATCGTTTGTAATAACAGAGTTATAGATGCCCTCCACAATCTGATAGGCGGAGCGTTCGTCAAAGTTGCTCAGCGCCACAATGGGGAACCCGCTCAATCGCAGGTATTCGTTTAACAATTCCTTTGGAGAACGAGAATTTGATTTTTTGAATTCCAAATACTCAGCAAAAGATAACGTATAACCAGAATGGAAATGTAGCGCCCCGTCAAGTAGGTGGATATTTCGCTGGACATCAGCTTGGAATTGGAGCCGGTCACATAAATATCGGTATTGGCATTCTCCAACAGACTATTGACCGCTTTTCCCAACCTTCGATTTCCTGTACTTCATCCAGCAAAAGGTAGTAGCGTCCTTCATCGGTCATTTGCCCTTTTATACCGGTATACATATCTTTGTCGGTCATACCATCATCAAAATCCTCCGACGTATATCGCATACTGATAATATGGTCTGCGGCAATCCCACTTTCCAGCAGATCATCCCGCAGCATATCTAAAATTGTGGATTTGCCATAGCGCCGGATTCCCGCTAGTATCTTCACAAGCGGAATATCCCGATAGGTTTTCAGCGTATTCATATAGTTTGACCGGATAATCATATCGCTCGCCTCCTTATTCCTTACTCATAGTATACCGAAAAAATTCTGAATTATCAAAAGGTACTTATTTCACAGTCCCTTTCTTAATCTGAAAAATGTGATAGACGGTAAAGGAAATTATTTTAGTATTTACTGGGGGAAAAAACCATAGCCGAAAATCGGGGAATCCAGTATACTAAAGCCTATGATTTTAAATATCTCTAATCTAAGTAAGTCCTATGTAGGACAATCAGTATTGAAGGAAGTATCTTTTCATCTTGAGGAAAAGGAAAAAGCAGCCATTGTGGGAATCAATGGTTCCGGAAAGACTACGTTACTCCGCTGTATTCTGGGAATTGAGGAGGCAGATGAGGGGGGGATTGCATTTTCCAAAGATAAGAAGATGGCTTACCTTGCGCAGCAACATGCGGATATGGATCAGGAGGACGAAGAATACGAGTCTCTTTCCGGAGGGCAGAAGACCAAGAAGAGATTGGAAGAAATCCTGATGGAGAAGCCCGATCTCTTAATTTTGGACGAGCCTACTAACCACTTGGATATCGGCTCTATTCAGTGGCTGGAGAAGGTCCTAAAGCGATATGACGGGGCTGTTCTTTTGGTGTCCCATGACCGATACTTTTTAGATAAAATCGTGACGAAGATAATTGACCTGGAACGGGGAAAGGCCCGGATGTATCAGGGAAATTACACCGCCTATGTGGAAAAGAAGAAAATGATTCGGGAGGCGGAAAGAAAGGCCTACGAGAATCAACAGGCGGAAATCAAACATCAGGAAGCGGTTATCGAAAAGCTAAAGCAGTTCAACCGGGAAAAAAGCATTAAGAGGGCGGAGTCTCGAGAAAAGCTTCTGTCCAAGGTGGAGCGACTGGAGCAACCGGAGGATTTGCAGAATGAGATGCGACTTTTGTTTATGCCAAGGGAAGCCTCCGGAAATGACGTTTTGATTGCGAAAGATTTAGGAAAAAGCTTTGATGGTAAAAGGCTGTTCTCCCATGGGACTTTTTCCATTCAAAGAGGAGAGCATGTAGCGGTAATCGGAGATAACGGTACCGGAAAGACTACGCTTTTAAAAAGATTTTAAATGGCCTGATTCAGGCGGATGAAGGGAGTTTCGTCTGGGCTCCAAAGTGAAGATTGCCTACTATGATCAGGAGCATGCCGTTCTTCATATGGAAAAAACCCTGTTTGATGAAATTCAGGACACTTATCCTGATATGAACAACACCCGGGTTCGTAATGTACTGGCGGCCTTTCTTTTTACAGGAGATGATGTGTATAAAAAGTGGGGGACCTTTCCGGTGGAGAAAGAGGTAGAGTGAGCTTGGCAAAGCTTATGCTTTCCGATGCGAACTTCCTGATTTTGGACGAGCCTACCAACCACTTGGATATTCAGGGAAAGGAAGTTCTGGAAGAAGCCATTCGTAACTATGAGGGAACGGTTTTATATGTTTCTCATGACCGATATTTTATTAATCGAACAGCTACCAGAATCATGGAGCTTTTTTCCAATCGTTTTGATAATTACATCGGAAATTACGACTATTATCTGGAAAAGAAGGAAGATGTCAGAAGTTATGGAGACAGCCTTCAGAAGGACGTAGTACAAAAAATACTTGGGTGGATCCTGAGAATTAAAGAAGGCGCAGGAGAAAGAAGCAGCCAAGCAGGATTGGGCTTCGCAAAAGGAATTTGCCGCAAAGAAAAGAAAATGGGAGACCAGCCTGAAAAAGGCAGAGGAAGAAATTGCCCGCTTGGAAGAAAAAATCACGGAACTCTCCACCGCCATGGAAGAGGTGGGAAGTGATGCAGGCAGACTGATGGAGTTACATAAAGAGCAGGAAGCCGCAGAAGCCTCCCTACAAGAGCAATACGCCATCTGGGAAGAAAGTCCTTGGCATTAGAAAGAGCTAGAAGAGGGATAAGGGACTGTAAAAAACTTCAGAATAGAGCAGGATAGTCTTTATGTAGTATAGGTCTAAAAATCGGGGCACGCTCGCTAAGTTCGCCTAACGGGTAGGGATACTAAGCGAAAAACTTCATTCTATTCGTTTTTTGCAAGAGCATGAAAAAGTTTCACATTGTATTGCGTTTGTTTGCAAAAGTGATATAATCCCTATAAGAAAGCAGGGAGGTGAAAACCATGGCAAAAACGGCGAATATCAATGTCCGTATTGATCCGGAAACAAAAGCGAGTGCGGAACAGTTATTTTCAAGCTTTGGAATTACCGTAACCGATGCCATCAATATTTTTTTCTTCATAAATCACTGATGGAGGGAGGACTTCCTTTTGAAATGAAACAGCCTCGTTTCAACTTGGAAACGGAAATGGCGATGGAGGAAGCAAAGCTCATTATGGCAGGAAAAATTCCCGCCAAGCGTTATGCCTCGGTACAGGAATTATTGGATGAGCTGGAAACGGACGGTGAATAATGCTAGAGCTTGTAACCACAGGTGCCTTTCGCAAGGATTTGAAACTTGCAAAAAAACGAGGCTATGATCTGTCTTTGCTTGAAACGGTTCTAAATACTCTTTTAGAAGAAAAAACCTTGGATCAGCGTTATCACGACCATGCTTTAACCGGAAACTATATCGGGTTTCGAGAATGTCATATCCTGCCGGATTGGTTGCTTATTTATGCAGTAAATAAATCACAACTGATTCTCACAGCTTCAAGGACGGGGACGCACTCCGATTTGTTTGGGAGATAGGGTACATCTGTTTTCGCAGATGTACCTTTTATATTAGCCCGCCTTACTCTACATCCTTCATACTCAAGGAAATCTTCTTCCTGGCCACATCCACAGACAAGACCTTCACCTTCACAATATCTCCAAGCTTTTACCACATCCAATGGATGCTTCACAAATTTCTTGGAAAGGGCGGAGATATGCACAAGGCCGTCCTGATGTACCCCGATATCCACAAAGGCTCCGAAGTCAATGACATTTCTCACGGTTCCCTGTAGAATCATGCCTTCTTTTAAATCTTCCAGTTCCAGCACATCCTCTCGAAGAATGGGGCGGGAACATCTTCTCTGGGTCTCTTCCCGGCTTTGCCAATGCCTCAATAATATCCTTTAAAGTGTATTCTCCTACAGAAAGCTTCTGCTCTACGCCTTTTAATCCACCGGGGAGGGCGGAAAGGATTTTTCCCATTTCTTTTCCTTTTCCGGAAAGGAGCTCATTTTCCGCAATTCCTGCTAATGCCAGCATTTCCTTAGCCACGCTGTAGGATTCGGGATGCACGGAGGTCATATCCAAAAGCTCTTTTCCCCCACGGATTCTGAGGAATCCGGCGCTTTGCTCGAAGGCTTTAGGCCCTAACTTGGCCACCTTTAAAAGCTCTTTACGGGACTTAAAGGCACCGTTTTCTTCTCGGAAAGCCACAATGTTTTTGGCAATGGTCTTGCTGATTCCGGAAATGTAGGATAGGAGAGAGGCGGAGGCAGTGTTTAAGTCTACGCCCACCTTATTTACACAGTCCTCCACCACCTTGTTTAACTGTTCGGCCAGCTTACTTTGGTTCATATCATGCTGATACTGTCCTACACCGATGGACTTGGGATCGATTTTCACAAGCTCTGCCAAGGGGTCCTGCAAACGCCTAGCCATGGAGGTGGAGCTTCTTTCTCCCACATCAAAATTGGGGAACTCTTCTGTGGCAAGTTTGCTGGCAGAATATACGGAGGCTCCGGCTTCATTGACAATCACATACTTTACAGAGCTCTTTTGCTCCTTCAAATAGTCGGAAATCACCTTTTCCGATTCTCTGGAGGCGGTGCCGTTTCCCAAAGCGATGATATTCACATGGTGCTTTTGAATCAGCTGGTGGATCTTCGCCATAGACTCCTTTACCTGATTTTTAGGAGGAGTGGGGTAAATGACGGTGGTATCCAGTACCTTTCCGGTGGCATCCACCACGGCGATTTTACAACCGGTACGAAAGCCCGGATCCCAGCCCAGCACAACCTTTCCGGTAATGGGCGCCTGCATCAAAAGCTGCTTTAAGTTATCGGAGAAGACCAGGATGGCCCCGTCCTCCGCCTTTTCTGTCAAAATGTTTCGGATTTCCGTTTCAATGGAGGGGGCAATCAGGCGCTTGTAGGAATCGGCGATAGCTTCCTCCAGATAAGGCTTGCATTTTCCTTTCTTACTGACTTGCAACTGCTCTTCTATATAATGAAGGATTTCTTCCTCAGGAAAACGGAGCTTTACGCTGAGAATTTTTTCCTTTTCCCCACGATTTAAGGCCAGAATACGGTGTCCCGGAATGGATTGGATTTTTTCTTCATAGGAAAAATATTTTTCATAGGTTTTACTTTCCGGTGTTTCTTCTTTTTCCTTTAAGGAGGAGCAAATGAAGCCCTCCTTCAGGCTCTTGTTTCGAATCCATTCTCTTAAGCGGGCATCCTCGGAGAAGTCCTCCGCCAAAATATCCTTAGCGTAGTTTAGTGCATCCGCAGCAGTCAGCACTTCCTTTTCAGGAGATATATATTTTTCCGCCTCTGCTTCCGGATTTTCACAGGGTAAAAGAAGAGCCTTCGCCAGTCCTTCCAGCCCCTTTTCTCTGGCAATCATGCCTCTGGTTCTCCGCTTTGGCTTATAGGGAAGGTACAGGTCCTCCAGACGAACGGCGGTATCTGCGGCCAGGATTTCCTTTTTCAATTCCTCCGTTAATTTTCCCTGCTCCTCTATGCTATGGAGAATACTTTCTCTTCGCTCCTCCAGCTTTCGAAGATACTGTAGCTTTTCCTCCAGATTTCGCAGCTCTTCATCATTTAAACCGGAGGTCAGCTCCTTACGGTACCGGGCAATAAAAGGGACGGTGTTTCCCTCATCCAAAAGCTGTACCGCTGCTTCTACCTGTTTTTTCTTTAAGGACAAATCCTCGCTGATTTTCTGAATAATATCCATATTTTTCTGCTCTTCTCCTTTTTTCGACTTCTTCCTACGGATAGGCCTGCCATTTTCTGTACAATTTCTATCCGTCTGATAGGCTTTGCCATTTTCTTTGCCGGTTCCAACCTTCTGCATAGGAAGAAATAGCTTTTACCATTCCAAAACTAGTTCAAAAATTCTGCCTAAGTATACAATAGCTTTGTTTTTTGCGAAAGAGAATCCCGGAGATTTTCCTAAAGCAGAAAAGGTACCCGGGAATAAATCGATTATATGTGTTTTCTGAGCAATCATACGTATTTTCCTGAGGAACCATACGCATTTTCCTGAGTGCGATAGAAAAAAACTGTTCACAGCGTTATACTGTAAAGGAAAACTGTTCACGGCGTTACGCTAAAAAACTTAAGTTTGAGAGAAGGGAAAGGAGATTCTATGGAGTTTCGGAAAATCGGAGAGGATTATGTGGTACGTTTAGACAGGGGAGAGGAAGTGATGGAATGTCTTACAAACCTTTGTGAGAAGGAGGGCATTGCCTTAGCCAGCATTTCAGGAATCGGTGCTTCCGATTGTATGGAAGTGGGACTATATAATGTTTCCGAGAAGAAATACTATCCCAAGGAGTTTACCGGGGAAATGGAAGTTACCTCTTTAGTCGGCTCTGTAACGGAAAAGGATGGAAAGCCCTATCTGCACATCCATGCCAATGCCTGTGACGAAGAGCTTAGGGGAATTGGAGGACATTTGAAAAAATGCAGAATCTCCGGAACGGGAGAAATCTTCCTGCATACTCTGCCCGGCAAGGTAGGAAGACAGGAAGACTTAAAGGGACAGACCGGACTGAATGTTTTTGCCTTTGAATAAATCTTTAAAGCTTTGAATATTGTTATTTCTATATAGCTTTAGGGAGGTATAGAGCGTTCCCCAAGCTTTTCCTCTACTAGCCTTCTGTATGGGAAGAAAAACAGTCTGAAATGCTGTTAGAATTGACTAACCCTATGTTTTTATGGGAAACTCCCTAGGAGCAGTGAGGGAGTAGCATACGCGAAAGCGCAACAAGTCAACATACTGGCGGGAAGCCTGGCTTGTTTTAAAATGCGAGACTCATGTATAACGCAAGCTATACATGGAGTCTGTCATAGGATTTTTAAGGTATAGCGAGCAATCGTTATACCTTTTTAATTTTTTAGCGAGTACCGCACGCGTAGTGTGCGATATCTCGTTTTCTTAGCGAGTACCGCTAATGTATCCCGGGGGTTCTCATTTTTAATGAGTGTTAGCGGCAAAGTGCAGTATGTAGATTTTAACGAGTATTGACGGTGAAGTACAGGAAAACTCGTTGCATAGGAGTAGTGTAGGAGCAGTGTAGAAGAATCACATAAGCAGGATTCGGCTTGGGTTGAGAAGCAGAAAGCAAAAGTCAGGAGTGTTATGAAATTTATTATCAACAGTTTTTTATTGGGAGCAGGTTTGGCTATGGATGCGGTTACGGTTTCCATGGCAAACGGTCTTGCGGAAAAAGGAATGCAGGAAAAGAAGAGGTGGTCTATTGCAGGAGTATACGGCTTCTTCCAGTTTTTGATGCCCCTTTTGGGTTGGATTATGGTACATTGTTTGTTGCAGTATTTTCAGAAGCTGGAAAGTCTGATTCCCTGGATTTCTTTAGGACTCCTACTTTATATCGGTGGGAAAATGCTGATTGCAGGAATTCAAAAAAGGAGGAAGAGGCGGAATCCATCCTAACGAAAAAAAGGATTTGCTGCTTCAAGGAATTGCCACTTCTGTGGATGCGCTTTCTCTGGGCTTTACCATTGCTCATTTTACGTTGACGGAAGCGGTACTGGCTTCTTTGATTATCGGAGGGGAAACCCTCATCCTTTGCTACTTAGCTATCGGCATAGGGAAAAAATGCGGAACGATCCTTTCCAATAAGGCAGAAATTTTAGGGGGCGTGATTTTGATTGGATTGGAAATATTTTTCTTTTAAGATACGGACTTGGGAATCGGAAGCCCATAAAGAATAGTAAGAAGGAAAAATGGGGAATAAAAACAGGAAATAAACAGGAAATAAAAAGGAAATAAAATAGGAGACAAAGGAAATACAACAGGAAATACAACAGGAAATAAAAACAGGAAATGATGGAATAAAGAAGAGGTTGCTGAAATGGAAGAAGCGAAGATAAAAAGAAAAAGACAGTTTAGCGGAGGGGAGGATCCCTTTGCGAAAGCGCTTCTTTCCTGGTATGACGAAAATCGACGGATTCTTCCTTGGCGAGAAGAGCCGGGACCTTATCACACCTGGTTGTCCGAAATTATGTTGCAGCAAACCAGAGTGGAGGCGGTGAAGGACTATTATGCCCGCTTTTTATTGGCACTTCCGGAAATTTCGAACCTTGCAAATGCGGAGGAGGAAAAAGGTTTTTAAAAGCTTTGGGAGGGACTGGGCTATTATTCCCGGGCGAGAAATCTGCAAAAGGCGGCGAAGACAATTATGACGGAATACGCCGGAGAAAATGCCGAAAACTTTTCTGGAATTAAAGAAGCTTCCCGGCATCGGAGAGTATACCGCCGCAGCCATTGCCTCCATTGTTTATAAGGAAGAAATTCCGGCACTGGATGGAAATCTGCTTCGGATTTTTGCTCGTTTAACAAGCTATCCCAAGGTGGTATTGGAGCCGGAGGGAAAGAAGCTTGCTTTTTCTTATTTTCAGGAGAAAATGCAGGGCATTGATCCGGGGGATTTTAATCAGGCTTTAGTGGATCTTGGTTCCGGAGTTTGCCTTCCCAAGGGGGAGATTGGCTGTAAGGCCTGTCCTCTGGAAGATTTTTGCAGTAGTGCCAAGGCGGGAAATCCTTCGGATTTTCCTAAGCTTCCGGAAAAGAAGAAAAGAAAAGTGGAGCAGTACAGCATTTTCCTGATAAGGCATCAGGAGGAGCTCATGCTGAAAAAGCGTGAAAACAAGGGGCTTTTGGCAGGGCTTTATGAGTTTTATAAGCTGGAAGGGCATTGCTCGGAAAAGGAAGCTTTGGAAGCTGTGGAAAACTTGGGACTACGTCCCTTGCGGATTAAAGCTTTAGGTGAGGCGAAACACATTTTCACCCATAAGGAGTGGGAAATGATAGGCTATGAGGTCTATTGCGGAGACTTTTCGGAAGAAGGATGGGAGGAAAAAGCAGGGCTATCGCTTCTATACTAAGGAAGAAATTCACGGAGAACTCAGCATCCCCTCGGCATTTGCTTATTACAAGCAGTTTTTATAAAATTAACAGAATAAAATTTAATTTGGAGTAAGAAATTCCGTAGTTAATTTGTGCTATGATTAAGCGGAATTTTAGATTAAGGAGAGACAAGGCGACCGGTCTAAGATTTAGGAAAAGAGAATGATGCAATCCTAAGAAAAGAAAGGAGGGGAAATGAAGAAGTACATGGAGCTTTATCGGGAAATGCGACAGGACATTGTAGATGGTCGTTATGGCTTCTCGGAACGACTTCCCTCCAAGCGCCTTCTTGCGGAAGAACGGGGGATTTCCTTAATTACTGTGGAGCATGCTCTGGCTCTTTTGGAGGAGGAAGGCTATATTGAGGGGAAGGAGCGAAGCGGCTACTTTGTTTCCTACCAGGAGGGCTGTGTTTTTCCTGTAAAGGATGAGGAAGAGGCAGATGAATACAGAGATTTCTCCAAGAAAAAAACAAGCTTTTTCTATGGAGCAAATGTCCCTATCCCACCATTGCCAAGGCGGTGCGAAGAGCCATGAGCAAATACCAGGAGGAAATTCTGGAAGCCTCTGAAATGCAGGGAAAGCATTTTTAAGAAAGGCACTAAAGGAGTATCTTCGAAGAGGTCGGGGAATCTTTGTAGAGGAAGAGCAAATGATTCTTGGTGCCGGGGCAGAGAACCTTTATGCTTTATTGGCGCAAATTCTGGGCGAGGAAAAGCTTTTTGCGGTGGAATCCCCATCCTATGATAAGATGCAAAGGATTTACAAAAGTCATGGTTTGAACTTGGAGTATCTGCCCATGGGGAAAAACGGTATTGACAGTTCTGCCCTGCAAAGAGCCAAAGCGAAGGTGCTCCATGTTACGCCCTTCCACAGCTATCCCACAGGGATAACGGCGGATGCTTCCAAAAGGCGGGAGTATCTGGATTTTGCCCGTAGAAATACCGGAGTAATCATTGAAGATGATTACGATTCCGAGTTTTCTCCCTTGGGGAAGCCGGAGGATTGCCTCTTCTCTATGGGAGGCGGAGAAAATGTCTTTTACATGAACAGTTTTTCAAAAACCATTGGACCGGCCTTTCGCATGGCTTATCTTTTGTTACCGAAGAAAAATCTGAAAGAAAATCTGGACAAAATCTCCTTCTACTCCTGTTCCGTACCGGTGCTGGAGCAGTGCATTCTCACAGAACTTTTGGAAAGCGGGGAGTTTGAAAGGCATATTAATAGGGTAAGAAGAAACAGAAGAATCATAAAAAAGACTAAGGAAGAAGCTATACTTTTGCAGAAAAGGGTTTAGGGTGAAAGAAATGGGAAAACACGGACTTTTACTACGGATATTCAAACAGTATCATATTGAATGGGTTTGGTATATTACGAAGGAGATGAGCTATTTAATATTTTTTGCTGCGGGAATTTTTGCGATAGACCAGCTTTTTAAATATGCCATAGACAGTGAGCCGAAGGAAAATTTCCCCAGAGATTTACCGGGAACGAAGAGGCTTGTGCAGATTCGAAGAGCCCACAATCCGGGATTTTCCATGGGAAGACTGGAGAAAATATCCTAAGCTGGTAAAGACTCTGTCCCTGCTGGCCACCCTTTTTTTGATTTTCGCTTTGCCCTATATGAGCATTATTTTAGGGGATGGCTTCTTTTTGCAAAAATGGGGTACTGCCATGGTGATTGGAGGAGCTTCTTCCAATACCTATGACCGTCTTGTTAAGGGAGAGGTAACAGACTATATCAATGTTCGCATTTCCTTCTTGAAAAAATGCCATCATCAATATAGGAGATATTGCCATTTACTTAGGGAGGAATGCTCTACGGTGTGGGAGTGATGATTGATTTACTGAAGAACAACAAGAAGAGCTTTCCAAGCACAAAGGCTAGGAGATAAAAATTTTTGCACAGCTTTTGTTTGGCACATGTTGTACCGGCGTGAGAATTAGAGTTTTGAAGAAAAACTTGTTTATATAAAATATAAAACTAAAGTGTATGAAAAGAAAAGCATAAATAATAGTGGAATAAATTTCTTTTTAAAAATAATGGTAGAAAAAAACCTAATCATTTTGTTAAAAATGGGGAAACAGCAGGAGAAAATCCATGAGTTTTTGACAAAATTTATGGTTTCACGAGGGAGGAAGATATGAATACTATGTTTATGCTGGTGCCCGTATTGGGCGTATTGGGTCTTTTGTTCGCTTTTTTTCAGGCACAGAAGATTCAGAAGGAAGAATCCGTAACGAGAGAATGCAGGAAATAGCTCATGCGATTGCAGAAGGAGCGCAGGCATTTCTCTTTGCGGAATACAAGATTCTTCTTTTTGTTTGCAGCCTTTTCCTTTGCATCGGCTTAGGAACAAGAAGCTGGCTTAGCGGAGCGGCCTTTGTCTTCGGTGCTTTGCTTTCCACATTGGCAGGATATTTCGGAATGCGTTCCGCAACCGCAGCCAATGTTCGTACAGCAGAGGCGGCAAGACAGTCCGGAATGAAGAAGGCTTTATCCATTGCCTTTTCCGGCGGTTCCGTAATGGGAATGTCCGTGGCAGGCTTCGGTATTTTCGGTTTGGGACTTTTCTACTACTTCACTAAGGATGTAGGTGTGCTTTCCGGATTCTCCTTGGGAGCTTCCAGTATCGCCCTTTTCGCCCGTGTAGGTGGAGGAATCTATACCAAGGCGGCTGACGTTGGAGCAGACCTTGTAGGTAAGGTTGAGGCGGGAATTCCTGAGGATGACCCCAGAAACCCTGCGGTTATTGCGGATAATGTAGGAGATAACGTAGGTGACGTTGCCGGAATGGGAGCTGACCTTTTCGAGTCTTATGTAGGTGCTTTGGTTTCTGCCATGACCTTAGGCGCACTGGCTTTTCAGGATAAGGGAATTGCCTTCCCTCTGCTTCTTGCAGGATTATCCTTACTGGCTTGTATCTTAGGAAGCTTTTCCGTAGTAATGATCGGTGGAGAAGATCCCAGTAAGGTATTAAAGACTGCCAGCTACTCTGCTGCAGCGGCAGTTATTGTCTTTGCCTTTGGTCTTTCCAACTATTTCTTCGGAGACTTCCATGCGGCTTTGGCTGTAACGGCAGGCTTGATTGCCGGCTTATGCATCGGTGCAATTACCGAGTATTACACATCTTCCAGCTATGCTCCTGTAAAGGAAATTGCGAAGCAGTCTGAAACCGGATCTGCTACCAATATCATTTCCGGTATGGCAATCGGAATGCGTTCTACTGCTATTCCTATTTTGCTCATTTCTGTAGCAATTTTTGTATCCTTCAGTCTTTTAGGACTTTACGGTATTGCTTTATCTGCTGTAGGTATGCTTTCCACAACAGCAATCACCGTTGCGGTAGACGCTTACGGACCAATCGCGGACAATGCAGGCGGTATTGCCGAGATGGCAGGCCTGGAAGAGGGCGTTCGTAAGATTACCGACCAGCTGGATGCTGTAGGAAATACAACAGCGGCTATGGGTAAGGGATTTGCTATCGGTTCCGCAGCTTTAACAGCTCTTGCTTTATTTGCTTCCTATGCAGAAGCTGTACAGTTAAAGAGCATCAATGTTTTGGACAGTAGGGTATGTATCGGACTCTTTATCGGTGCTATGCTTCCCTTCCTTTTCTCTGCATTTACCATGAGCTCTGTAAGTAAGGCAGCCTTTGCCATGATTTCAGAGGTTAGAAGACAGTTTAAAGAGAAGCCGGGCATTATGGCAGGAACAGATAAGCCTGACTATAAGACCTGCGTAAGTATTTCTACCCGTGCGGCTTTAAGGGAAATGATTGTTCCCGGTGTACTGGCTGTTATTGCACCGCTGGCTATCGGATTACTTCTCGGTGCAGAGGCTCTTGGCGGACTTTTGGCAGGATCTTTGGTTTCCGGTGTTATGATGGCAATCTTTATGTCCAACTCCGGTGGAGCATGGGACAATGCTAAAAAGTACATTGAGGAAGGAAACAACGGCGGAAAGGGTTCTGAAACCCACAAGGCAGCGGTAGTAGGAGATACGGTAGGAGATCCTTTCAAGGATACTTCCGGACCTTCTATCAATATTTTGATTAAGTTAATGACTGTTATTGCTTTAGTATTCGCTCCACTCATTATGTCTCTTGGCGGAATTTTATAAAAGTGCTATACTATGGGGAGTATTCTTTATAAGTTGTTTATAAAGATAGGACAAAATGGCTAAAATACTCCGATAGTTAAAAATACTTTTGTAAAAAAGAACGAAGTATTTCCTCGAGGCTTTAGGGAGAAGAGAGGGAGAGGGATACTTTGAAACAGAAAAGCATTGTCAGATACAATGGCCATTTATCCATTTCGGTGGATAGGTGGCTTTTGTTTTTAACGAGTATCGCCGGCAAAGCCTGTGATATAGCGTTATTGACAGGGGATAAACAGAGTCGTCCTGTGTTTTTTTGGAAGTATTTTGGAGACTCTGCGGAATGTTCCGCCTTCGGAGTAGTTTGCCCCATAGAAGAGGAGGCTTCGTATGAAAATCAAAATTGGCTTAGTGCCAAGACTGATCATTGCCATTATTTTGGGTATTCTTGTTGGTCAGTTTTTCCCGCTGTGGTTCTGTAGAGGTATCGTTACTCTTTCAGGCGTTTTTAGTAGCTTTTTAAAGTTTGTAATTCCTCTAATGATTCTGGCTTATGTTACCATGGGAATTGCAGACCTGTCTCAAGGAGCAGGGAAGCTTCTCCTGATTACTGTTTGCCTGGCTTACGGTTCTACCTTGGTAGCAGGAACTGCATCCTATGTGGTATCCAGTAACCTTTTCCCAAGCTTTATGTCTCCGGATGCTCTGGATCAGATTGCAAAGACTGCGGATAATTCCGTTTCCGGATACTTCAGCATTGCCCTTCCTCCACTTTTGGATACTTTATCCGCAGTGGTATTGGCCTTTATCATGGGACTTTGCCTTTCTTCCATGAAGGGGAAGGAAATCGGACACGACCTTTACAATACCATGAAGGATTTTTCCGGCATTATTGATAAGGTACTGCATACCGCCATTATCCCTCTGCTTCCTTTATATATCATGGGAACCTTTGTGGATATGACTTATTCCGGAAAGACCTTTGCTATCCTGAGCATCTTGTGGAAGGTATTCTTAACCGTAATCTGCATGCACTTAATCTACATCACTGTGCAGTTCTTTATTGCAGGAACCATTGCCAAGAAGAACCCGATTACTTTGATTAAGAATCAGATTCCGGGATATACAACCGCTTTGGGAACCCAGTCCTCCGCAGCGACCATTCCTGTAAACCTGGAGTGTGCAAAGAAGGATGGGGTATCTGAGCAGATTCGTAACTTCGTAGTACCTCTTTGCGCCAACATTCATATGTGCGGATCCATGATTACCATCACAGCCTGCGCAACAGCGGTATGTCTGATGAACAACCTTCCGATTTCCATCGGAACCGTTGTACCCTTCATTATGACTCTTGGTATTGCTATGGTTTGCAAGCCCCGGTGCTCCCGGTGGATGCATTATGACAGCACTACCTTTCCTCTATATGATTTTCGGTAAGGAAGCAGGAGATCCTAATGGCCCCATCTGCGCTATCATGGTTGCTTTATACATCACCCAGGACTCCTTTGGAACCGCTTGTAATGTATCCGGAGACAATGCCATCGGCGTTGTGGTCAATGAGATTAACGAAAGACTTTTGCCAAGAAGGCTTAAGAAGCATGATTTGACAGTTATAAAAGAGTGGAATGCCTGAAATTCGGGTGTTCCACTCTTTTTCTATATAAAAATAAAACTTACACCTACTTACACCCCTAAGGTGTAAGAAAGTGGAAATGAAAAATAAGGAGAAAGTGTTAAAGTAAAAATTAAGTATTTTCTGTATGCAAGGAAGACTCACTATGAAAGTTCTTCGCTTCATACCGAATAAATTTCAGGTCAAGGAGGATGTTTAGACGAAGATGTGCAATGGCATTGTCGCTACTTTTTAACGCTTTCTTCTATCTTTCCTGCAAGTGTGTTTACCAAGACTTTAGCAGAGCAAAACAAGATGCTTGTTCAAGAGGAAGAGGAAGAGAACTTGTAGGGCGGAGGAAATGACTGAAGCAGAAGACTCGGGTTCTTCAAAGCTTTTCCAAACTTTGGGAGACAGGGAAGTTTCCTTTTATCAAAGTGAAATTGTGGATGGTATTGTTGTAACAGTTACTGCGGATGTAGGGGTATTTCCTGAGAATGCCAGATTAAAGGTGAAGAAGCCTTCCAAAGAGACAGAAAAAAAGGTGGAAAGCGCTGTAGAAGAGAAGCTGGAAGAAGATCAGGATCTGACCCATAGCCTTATCCTGGATATCAGTATTCTTAATTCGGAAGGAGAGGAACTTCAACCGGATACGGATAAGGGGGAAGTCAAGGTACAATTTGAACAGCTGAACTTTTTTACGGAAGAGGCAGAACAGGAGCTGGCGGTTTATCACCTGGATGAGCCTGAGGCGGAGGTAGAAAAGCTGGAGGGACTGAAAGTTGACTCGGAGAGTAAGAGTCTGGAGATTTCTGCAAAGCATTTTTCGCTCTTTGTAATCAGTTTGATTGATAAGAAGCAGGCTAACAGTTCTTCTATAGCTTTAGACTTAGGAAGTAGTCACAATGTCAAGGAATTGTTTAATAATTTGGAATCAAATAGATTCTTTTACTCAGTTAAGGAAATTAAATCTTTAAATGAAGATATTCTTGCTGTAGAGAAAAGAGGAGCAGAATACTTTTATTACGGGTAAAAAGGCAGGAAGTGGAAGGATAGAGATAAAGTCCATGGATGAAAGTATTCGATATCTGGATTTTATCGTACAGAATGCCATCTATTCCGGAAGAATCGGAAAAAATATAGACTATATATTGACCGGAAAAGATAATAACCTAACCCTTACCATAAGGGGATATGGGGATACTGACTTTAGAGAAACAGCACCTTGGCAGGTATTTAGAAATCAGATTAGTACGGTTGTTTTGGAGGAGGGCATACAGCGTTTTGATATCGATGAGGCCTTTAAGGGAATGCCGAATTTAAAGAAGGCTTCTTTACCTTCTACATTAAGCTTGATTCCTGGAGAAGCATTTTATCAGTCCAATCAGCTGGGGGATGTGACGATTCCTGCCTCTGTTAAGGAAATAGGGAGCAGAGCCTTTGTAAAGACCGGAGGAAATAAGAATAAGATTAAAAATCTTTCTTCTTATAAATTAAAAAGCCAGGAGGAGATTGAGAATAGAATGAGTCATTATGACTCTCGTTATACTGGTGTGGAGCAAAGTCCGGAAGCAGACTCGGATAAGATTGTTTCTTTTGAATTCGAGGGACTAAAGCTATGGACTTTTCAGGGGAAAATAGCCTTTTTGGAATTATCCTCTCTGCTTAGCCGAAAATCAGGTAGTTATAGTACTGCAGATATAGATTATTATCTCTACAGAACTGATAATCCTACTGAACAGGTGGAAGAAAGTACTTTTAAGACTGCAGAAGGAGTATGGAATATTGATTTAGCAATGCAAGGAGACAAGTCTATACTGAATTTGTCCGTTGGCAATAAAATGGTGCAAAGAGAATTGCAGTATGATCGTCGCTTTGACCTTAGTACTTGGGAGGCCGGAAAAAGCTATAGCTGCTATGTTCTGGCAGTCATAAAGGAGGAAGGGAAGGAGAAGTACAGGAAGGTTTCTCCGGCTTTCACCATTTCGTTAGCCAATGCAACAGAACTACCCGCTCAAGAAGGGGATATTACTTGGAGTATCCGCCCCAAGAATCCGGGAGAGTTTAAGCAGCCCTTTGTTCTTACTATTGGAGGACAGGGAGATATACTGGATTGTAATGGAAAGAATGGGGACAGACCTTGGGTTAAGCTTTTAAAGGCCCTTGACCACCCCGCTATGGAGCTGGACTTACAAGAAGGAATTACCAGCATTGGTTATGATAACTTTAAAGATGCTAAGATTATTGGAGATATTAATTTCCCAGACTCCATAAGAACAATAGGATCCAATACCTTTTTGGATGGCAGTTATTGATGGAAATATTCATTTTCCCAAAAATCTAAAGAAAAATAGAGTTTAATGCTTTTGACGGGATTTACTATACCGGTGACATTAATTTACCGGAGGGTTTGGAAGAAATAGAAGAGGGAGCGTTTTATGGAAGGAACAGTAATTCCGGTAGTACTTACACTCCTGTCGGAGGGGAGGAAAAACTGATTCCCAATTCCTCTATAGGAACCATAACCATTCCATCTACAGTCAGAAAAATCGGAGAAACAGCATTTTACAAGGAAGATATGGGCATTAACGGAAAGAATAAAATTATTAACCATTCTTCAGTAAAAGCTTAGCGATCGTCATGCCAATCCTCTCTTTACCGACTTTACCCTGGATAATTCCGGAGAGGAAAGTATCATAAAGCCAAAGAGTAAAAATACAGGCTCTTCTTCTAGTGGCTCTCATGGAGGCGGCGGTGGAGGAGGATCTTCACATAGCGGAGGAAACTCTTCCTATAGTGGTAGCTCTAAGCCCATAGTGAATCAAGACAGTAAGCCCAAGGAGGGAACCGATAGGGCTGACTGGCAGAAGGACAGTAAGGGCTGGTGGGTGAAGAATGATGACGGCTCTTATCCTAAGGATGAATGGAAGAAGATTAACAATAACTGGTACTTCTTTGATAAAGAAGGCTATATGTCCACCGGATGGATACAGATTAAGGATGCCTGGTACTATCTGGACAATACGGACACGGAAAACGGCGGAAAGATGAATACCGGTTGGAAGTATATCGGAGAACAGTGGTACTACTTTGGTACCGAAGAAGGAGAGATGCAGGGAAAGATGAGTACCGGATGGAAGTATATCAGTGGAAAATGGTACTATCTAAACCCTGAAGCAGGTGCTAACAACGGAAAAATGCTTTTTAATACTGTGGTGGACGGCTATACTCTGGGGCCTGACGGGGCATGGGATAACCGACCAAGGCAGGCGAACTAAAGACATTATCCTGAGAAATAGACCGGAAAAGTAAAGGCCGAATAAGGATGTTCGAGATTTACAAGTAGTTATACAGAACAGATAAAAACCCCATAAAGAATTAAGGAAAAAAGGGAGTGTGCCGGTCATACTCCCTTTTTTTCTACCCCTGACTATGGTATATTTTACAAAGAAATAACTTGGTTTTTGCATGGAACTAAAGATTTACCGCAAGGAGAAAAAAGGAAAACATTTTCCCGGATTGGCTTGCGTAGGATATAAACACTAAGTTGAGCTATCAAAAAAGGAGAGCTTATGAACGTTTTCAACATTATTGGTCCGATTATGATTGGACCCAGCAGTTCCCATACCGCAGGAGCGGTTCGTTTGGGGAGAGTAGTAAACAAGGTGGCAGGCTCGGATGAGTTTAAGGAATTGGATATTGAGCTGTCCGGTTCCTTTGCCAGAACCTATAGGGGGCATGGAACAGATAGAGCTTTATTGGCCGGTATTATGGGCTATCACAGCTATTCCGAGGAGATTCGGGATGCGTTGCAGATTGCCAAGGATAGGGGCATTGATTATCGTTTTATTGAAAATGATATTCCGGGAGCTCACCCGAATACCGCCCGGATTCATTATCTTCTGCAAAATGGCCAGGAGGGTACGGTGGAAGGCGCCAGTATCGGAGGGGGAAACATCCGGGTGGATGTGATCAACGGCTTAAGGGTGGACTTCACCGGGGAAAGCAATACCATTATGGTTTTGCATAAGGACAAGCCGGGAATGATTGCGCTGGTCACCCAGATCATGTATGAGAAATATAAAGACTTAATATCGGAAATTTCCGTCTGAGCCGTCCGGAAAAGGGGGGAACTGCCTTGATGACCATTGAAATCGACCAGATGCCTCCGGAAGAACTGATGGATGAAATCAAAAAGCTCCCAATGTAGAGAGAATGCTCTCTTGATTCGTGCTATTTAAGTTTTATTCTATACAGCTTTAAATAATATTTTGAAGAAACAATACTTTAAAGAAAAACAATGAGTTTATTATAGAGGTTGAAAAGAATTGCCGCAAGGCTATGGGCCGTCGGATAGCACGGAAAGCCAGCCTGCAAGGAAACGAAGCCTGCGGTAGGAGGATAAAATGATTAAATACGATACCATAAAAGAGATTTGCGATAAGGCGGAGGCCAGGGGAATCAAAATCAGTGAGCTCTGTTTGGAAGACCAGTCAGAGCAGATGGGACTCTCCAAAGAAGAAATCTATGAAATAATGGAGAAAAACTTTGATGTGATGGTGGACTCCGTGGAAAAGGGAAGCGATAAAAATCTTCGTTCCACCTCAGGACTTACCGGAGGAGAAGGAGCCACCATGCTGGAATACTCTCAAAAGGCCAATGGAGGGCTGATGGGAGAGTTTATGACCAAGGTCATCGGAAGAGCAATGTGCGTTTCCAACTGTAATGCTGCCATGGGAAGAATTGTAGCGACTCCTACGGCGGGCTCCTGCGGAATTTTACCCGGATGCCTGGTGTCCATGTATCAGGATAGGGGCTACAATAAGAAAGACATTGTTATGTCTATCTTTACGGCAGCTGCCTTCGGAATGGTAATTGCCAAGCAGGCTTCTATTGCAGGAGCCGAAGGGGGCTGCCAGGCTGAGTGTGGTTCCGCCTCCGGTATGGCTGCGGCTTCTCTGGTGGAACTGATGGGAGGAAGTCCCAAGGCCTGTGGAGATGCTTTGGGCACGTCTTGTAAAATCAGATGGGCTTAGTTTGTGACCCGGTAGCCGGCCTTGTGGAGATTCCCTGTATTAAAAGAAATGTCTCCGGCGTGGTCATTGCCTTTTCTTCTGCGGACATGGCTTTAGCAGGGGTAGAATTAAAGATTCCTGTGGATGAGTGTATTGCCGCTATGAAATCTGTGGGAGACAGCATGTCCAGTACCTTTGAAGGAAACGGCTATGGGCGGCTTGGCTGCCAGCCCTACCGGTATTCGCTTAAGAAAAGAAGTCTTTGGCGAGTAAGCATATTGCATTTTTCTTAAGACTTTATTCTTTCCGCTTTTCTGACTAGGCAAGAGGAAAAGAAGGACTTACAATGGATAAGATTTTGTTGGAAAAGAGCAAGAAAAAAAGGAATAGAAAGGACGACAGAGGACAAACTCTGTAGATAGTACAAGAGATGAGAAAGATAGATAGAGCTTTTACGAGAAAGAATTTTCAAAAAGTAGCCCTGGACTTTTATTTTCCGGATTTTTGACATTTTCCCTGTCCGGAAACAGCTATGCTTTGGATCGCTTCTTAGCAGGAACCCATGGAAACGGAATTCCTATCGGGGGAAAGACTGTGGAAGAGGCGAAGGCTTATCTGGAGGGAGAATACAGTCAAAACTATGTCCTGTATTTAAAGGGGAGAGAGAAGACGGAAGAAATTTCCGGAAATGAAATCGGCTATCGCTTGCAGGCGGCTAGCAACCTTTCCGAGATTTTACAAAAGGAAGCGGAGAGCGGTGAGCAGGGAAGCCCGGACCGTCGTATCGACTTTTCTTTAGAGGGAAGTACGGCAAGTTATGATACGGTGAAATTAAAGGAAAAACTGGAAGCTCTTTCCATGGTGAAGGATGCCAAGGAGACCAGAACTGCTACGGTGGTTAAGGAAAATGGTGTTTATACCATTGTCCCGGAGCAGGAAGGAAATTCTCTTAACTGGGACAGGCTTTGGGCAAGGGTAGAAAGAGCTCTGCAAAGAGGGGAAAATACCATTCTTCTGTCCGATGAGGGGATTTACGAGGAAATTACCCATAGAAAGGCGGATTTAGAGGGCAAGTTAGAGGCCATGAATAAGCTTTCCTCTGTAAGCATTGTGAGCCAATATCTTAGGAAATTTGGAGACTTTGACCGGAGAACAACTTCAGGAGTTGGTTATCGGAGTGAATGCCCAGGATTAAGCTTTGATGAGGATAAGCTTTTAGCCTACGCCCAGTCTTTGGAAAATAAATATGGAAATGCAGGAAATACCGTATCCTTCCATTCTGCCAGTGGAAAAGACATAGCCATGAATACTCCCTACGGCCTGCATATCAATGTGCCGGCGGAGAAGGAAGCCCTTCGGGCAGCTATTTCCGGCTTGCAGAGTTTAGAGAGAGAGCCGGTGTATAGCTATAGACCTGCTCAGTATGCTCAGCCTCAGTTTGGCAATACTTTTGTGGAAATCGATCTTGGTTTACAGCAGGTTTATTACTACGAAAATGGGGCTTTGGTTTGGGAGAGTCCTACCGTAACCGGAAAAGTAAGTGCAGGCAACGCAACTCCCAGCGGTGTGTTTTTCTGAACGGGAAAGAGGCTAACAGAATTTTACGAGGAAAAAATAGTGAACGGAAAGCCGGAATATGAGGCTCCGGTTTCTTGTTGGATGCCTTTTAACGGAAATATCGGAATGCATGATGCTTCTTGGCGTTCCAAGTTCGGCGGCAATATCTATGTAAACAACGGATCTCATGGCTGTATTAATCTGCCAAAGAATAAGGCGGCAGAGCTTTTCGCTAGAATCCAGAAGGGATGCCCTGTGGTAGTGCACCAGTAAGCAGAACTTGGCAAGAGTGAGAAAGAAAAAACTGTAGTGCTTAGGAAAGATTTCCGGCACTGCAGTTTTTTTTGTACAGAAAAGAAAAAAGCTGGATAAAAAGAAGAAAAATCCCTTAAGATAGTGTCCTTAAGACTGGGGTGGAAGATCCGGAAAAGAAGAGCCGGAAAAATACCGGAGTAGTAAAGGCATAGCAGTTAAGAAGTAGAAATAAAGAAATAGCAGTTACGAAGTGGATATATAGAAATAGGAGGGGGTAAGGATGAAAGAGAAAGATATTTTAATTAGAAGATATATCGGCATGCTGGTAGGGGTATTGGTGATTTCTATAGGAATTGCCTTATTTAAGGAGTCTCATCTTGGAAATGACCCGATTTCCGCTTTTAACATGAGACTGGCAGAAATCTTCGGAATCTCCTTGGGACAGCAAAATATTATTGCCAATGTTCTATTTCTGATTTTACAAATCTCCTTTGGAAGAAAATATATCGGTGCAGGGACCTTCGTGAACGGCGTGTTGGTGGGCTATGTCGTAATCTCTTCTACGGACTTTTAACAAAAAACTTCGGCTATGCGGAAGAACATGGACTTTTGGTACAGCTCCTTTGGGTCAGTATTGCGGTGGTGGTGACTTCTTTCGGAGTGTCCTTGTATCAAACTGCAGACCTGGGGGTGGCTCCCTATGACTACCTTTCCCTGGGACTTCGGGATAAAACCAAGAAGCATTACTTTGGCTGTAGAATGTTTACAGACGGCTTGATGGCTTTTTAGGAACTTTTCTGACCGGAGGGCTTGTGAGGGAATCGGCACCTGATTTGTGCCCTTGCCTAGGACCCTTTGTACAGTTCTTTAACCTTCATTTTTCCGAAAAGTGGATAGGCTATGTTCCGGTAGGGGATAAGGCAGAAGAAGAGCAGGATAAAGAGCAAAAGGAGAAAAAGAAATCCGAAGGATAGACACAGAAAAATTTGATTTGAGTTTATGGCTAAAAATATAGAACTATTTACCAAAGAAGGCTAAATTTTTCTCTCAAAAATAAGAGAAAGTCAGATTTCGTCAAAAACACAGGATGAAATTGTAATAACACTAGACGGTTTTGTAAGAATGCGTTAGTGAATCTTCATCATGTGTTTTTATTTTCGCCACATTTGCTTCCTAAAATGGCAAACTGTAACACAAACCCTAAAGGAGATTTTATGCAGGAAGCAAATTTTACAGTGAATACAACTTTGACAGAAAGAGAGGAACTTGTGAAGCAGGAGAATAGAGTAAAGGATAAGAAAAAGAATTTTGGAAGAAAAGGCTTAGCTTTTGCCCTTGCTCTGATGAGTCTTAGTATGACATCCGCATTTTCCGGTTTTGCCAGCCCACAGGAAGAAGAGCTTTTGGTATTTTCCGAGGAGGGAGCCATCATTTCTCAAGAAGACCAGAGTGTATCTTTATTTTCAGAGGATATTCTGGCGGGAGATACTGTAAGTAAGAGCCAGCAGATTGTAGATTATGCCAGCCAGTTTATCGGAAGACCCTATCGTTACGGTGGAGTAAGTCTTCTTCACGGATCGGATTGTTCCGGTTTCTTAATGGGAATCTTCGGACACTTCGGTATCGGACTTCCCCACTCCTCCGCTGAGATTGGAAGCTTGGGAGCCAATGTAGGATCTTTGGCAAATGCGATCCCCGGAGATGTTTTAGCCTATTCCGGTCATGTAGGAATCTATCTTGGAAATGGAAGAATGCTCTCCCGCATTGAATTCTCGCCCGGTGTAACCATCGAATCCGCAACCTACAAACCTATAAAATCTATTAGAAGGTTCGTATAAAAATATTTTTCTTTAAAAATAAGAAAATAAACTTATACTGTTTATCATACCGCCGATAATGATATCAAAGGAAAAATTCATTAAGAATTTCTCCCTCAAAGAATTATCAAGTTCTCCTAGTAGAATGTGTGTGATAAAAAGTCCACGAAGGTGGCAAATGCGGCAAAAAGCCCCGGAATGCTGAGTTTATCAGCGTCCCGGGGCTTTGTTTCCGGATATTTCGAGAAACTTTACTGAATTCTGAAAAAACTCTACAGTTCTATGGACTGTATTGCATTTGTCCTTGGAAAGCTGATAAGCTAGCAAAGTTAGAGAAGATGGAGGAAGTATGGAATTTCAGAAGAAAGGGCGAAGAATCGCCATCCTATCTGCTTTATCCTTAAGTCTTGCATGTGCACAGCTTTCCGCATATGCTGCAGGACCGGGAGACAGCTTAGGAAAAAATGCAGGGAATAGCACAGAAAGCAGTACAAATCAGAACAGTAGCGGAAGCTCCTCCCAGGGAGATTTAGATTATTCCGGTTGGTACGGATATACCAATGCGGACGGTTCCGACTTAAAGTATCTGGAAAAGGGAACAGAGGTTTCCAAGTTCCAAAATGAAAACGGTCCCATTGACTGGGAGGCGGCCAAGAAGGACGGATTGGACTTCGTTATGATTCGTCTTGCCTACGGAACCAAGGAAGATGCATATTTTGATGAAAATGTAAAGGGAGCCCAGAAGGCCGGTATAAAGGTGGGAGCATACCTTTGCTCCACTGCCAAAAATATGGATGAGGCCCTGGCAGAGGCAAAGCTTACCGTTAAGAAGATAAAACCCTATAAATTTGAATATCCCGTGGCCTATGATTTGGAAGTAAACTCCATGCTTTCCGAGGGATTAAGCAAGGAAGGGCTAACCGCCATGACCAATGCGTATTGTAAGATGGTTAAGGAAGCCGGTTTTATCCCCATGGTCTATGCCAACAAGACTTGGCTGACCAAGCACATGAACTTATCAGACCTGCCCTATGATGTATGGTTTGCGGCTTACCCTCTGGATCGGGTTTATCGTCCGGTGGAGGGCAGTGCCACCACCATTTGGCAGTCCAGTGAAAAGGGTGTTGTGCGAGGCATCAAAGGAAAGGTCACCACGGAATTTTCCTGGAAGGCTTACGGCGGCGGAAATCCCTCAGAGAAAAATGCTGGAAAGTCCGGAAATAAGGGGAACAACAGCTCCGGAAGCAGTAGCAGTAATAGCGGTAATAATAGCAATAGCGGAAACAACGGCAATAGCGGAAATAACGGCAATAGCGGAAACAATAGTAATACCGGTACCGCTAATAGCAGTAATGCCGGCAATAATAGCAATAGCGGAAAAAATAACAGCAACAATAGCAGCAACAATAGCAACAACAGTAATGGCAACAACGGTAACACCGCATTAAACAAAGAAGAAAACAGCACCATCAGCAGTAACGGACCTTCCGGAGAAGCGAAGAACAGCGATAACGGTTGGGTGCAAAATACCCCGGAAAGTGGCAGGTATAAGGAAAACGGAAAGTTCGTTACCGGATGGAAGAAGCTCTGATAAAGTGGTATTTTATGGATGGCGAAGGCAATATGCAGACCGGTTGGGTGACGATCAAACAACTGGTACTATCTGGATAGCCAGGGAGCCATGAAGACCGGCTGGATCAAAGAGCAAAATACCTGGTACTACCTAAAGGGATAGCGGAGCTATGGCAAAGAACTGGCAGAAGCTTTCCGGAAGATGGTATTGGCTGGCGGAAGACGGGCTATGCGAACAGGCTGGAAGAATATCAATCAATCTATGGTATTATATGGAAGATTCGGGAGCTATGGTGGAAAAACAGCACAAGGAACATTAACGGAGTAGAGTATCGCTTCGATGCTTCCGGCATTTGGATACCTCAAAAGAAGAAAAAGCCCCTTATAATAGGAATGAAAGATTTCACGATGAAGATAAGGGAAAATGAGGCTTCTCTTCCAAAGAAATGCAAGCCGGGCATCTGCCTGCATTCTCCATTTTTATAAGAAGAGATAGTGTAAAAGAAAGAGGAAAAGGATATGCTAAAGAGAAAGGAAATATTTTTCAAAACAGCAGGAAAGAAAGTATTGATGCTGGGATTGACAATCTGTGCATTGTGGAGCATTCCCGCATTTGCAGAGGATAAGCCGCTAAGTCGTGTACAGATTGATATCAGTCCCAGTGAAGATTTGGAATTGGAGTCCGGAAAGACCTATGCCAAGCCTGAGGCCGTGGCCATGGATAGCGGATATGAAGTTTCCGGATTTTCCATTGACGGAAAGAACCAGGGCTCTCCCAAGAAGCCCTATACCTATACCATTTCCGTAAAGGCGGAAAGCGGAAATGTTTTTGATGACAATACCGTGGTAGAGGTTCGCGGTGCCTATGAGATGGCAGTAACCGAGAAGTCCAAGAACAGTATCAAGATTAAGGCAAATGCCTATCCCTTTACCATTTTAAAGGAGCCCACAAATTTCAGTCAGGAGGGCACCAGCATTAAGTGGGGGAAGGTGGAATACGCCAGCGGCTATGATGTGGTGATTTACTATACCACGAAGAACGGGGACGACAAGGTGGCGAAGAAGTCTGTAAACGGAACCCACATTAATGTAAAGTCCTACTCTGAGGGCGGTAAGGAATTTGACCATATCGCGGTAAGAGCAAAGTATGATAAGAAGGACGATTTGGCGCAGTATATTGCGGACTCTCAGTATGTGGATCCCTCCGGAGATGTGGATGGAGAGTATTCCGACGACGGATACATTTTCAACCTCATTACCTTAAAGGCAAAGGGTGTCAGTAAGGGAAGTTTTAAGGAGTACAGTGCCAAGAAAAAGAAGAAAACCGCAGCAGAGAAGGCTAAGGACAATAAGAAGAGACCTTCCAATGACTACTATGGAAATACCGAGGATAGCGGTAATGCTTCCGGCGGTCCCTCCGGCAATGTTTTAGGCTGGAGACAGAACGGAGAGGACTGGTATTTTGAGGAAAATAGCCGCCTTGCCAAGGGATGGAAGCAGATCAATAATAACTGGTATTTCTTTGACGAGGACGGAAAAATGCTCACCGGTTGGAGAAAGATTGGCGAGCAGTGGTATTACTTAGATCAAAATGCAGCAAGTGCAGGTGCAATGCTTAGCGGTTGGGCGTTTTTAAATAATCAGTGGTACTATTTAGAGCCAAAGGCCGAGGGACAGGGAAAGATGCTCACCGGCTGGCAGGAAATTAATGGACAGTGGGTACTATTTCCAGGAAGAAAATGGGGCAATGCTCAGCGGTTGGCAGAACATCGGAGACAAGTGGTATTTCCTGAATACCAATAAGGAAGGAATTCCTGCAGGAGCTATGCTGAAGGATACCGTACAGGATGGCTATACCATTAATGCTGAGGGTGTTCGTCAGTAAGAGGAAGTCTTTTACAGAAGGGTTTTTGAAGAAGTCTTTTCCGGACTTGCCCTTTGAAGAAGACCTTCAAAGCCTGTTCTTCGAAGAAGACTATTAAAGCCTGTCCTTTGAGGCGGATGTAGAAAGTTTCTTCTTTCTTCTAAGAAACTGTAACCGAGGAGGAAGAGACGCTGTCTTTTCAAGAGAACATATTTCGATATGACAGTATGAAAAATGAAAGCGAAGTAGTAGCGGCAAAAGAAGATTTAAAATTTTGCAGGATAAAGGAGTGAAAATGAAGAAAAAAGCTTTAGCAGTGGCCTTGTTATTAAGTGGAACATTGGCTTTCCATGGACAGGTTTTGGCGGATGAGTACAGTAACGGAACTATTCAAGGAGAAGCTCTTCCTAATGTGGTACAGGGCGTAAATCAGCAGGCCTCCGGAAGCCCCAAGGCACCTTGGCAGGATGCTGCTTTAACGAAGGCGGCACAGGCTGCCAACAGCGCTTCTACAGTAAGCAACAGCACTGCAAGTAACGGTACAGTAAGCAACAGCGCTACTAATGCAGGAAGTTTCTCTGAGAACAGTACGCAGGCTACCACAAGCAGCAACGCTCCCTTGCATGTGCAAAACGGCAGTTCTACCCCTACTTACACTGATAATACCATTGGTTTAGGCGGTGCCAGTATTACCATGATTAAGGGAGAGCAAAGCGGGCAGCAGATCTCCATTGTTGTGGAAAGTAATGATGGAAGCTTGATTGTGATTGATGGAGGACTGAAGACCAATGCTCCTTACCTTGCGAAATACATTAAGGACAAGGGCGGAAAGGTAGCAGCCTGGTTACTGACCCATCCCCATGAAGACCATGTAGGTGCTTTGGCAGTTATCCTAGAGCAGCAGAAGAAGGAAGGGCATCCGGATTATTATAACATTGACCCGGGACAGATTTACTACGGCTTTGCGCCATTGGCCTTCTATGAGCAGTATGAGCCTGCCCATCGTGTTCCCATGATTAAAGAAATTATGGAGGATCTGGCCCAGTACGACAGTGGAAAGCGCCATGAAAGCTCCCCTGCAGGAACCAGCTTTACTTACGGCAATGTAGCAGTAGAGGTTTTGAATACTCCTTATTCCATTCCTATCGATAGCGGAAATAACAGCTCCGTTTGCTATATGATTACCATTAACGGAAAGAAGCTTTTGATTACCGGAGACCTTCCCTATGAAGCGGCAGGAAAGTTGATGGAAGAAAGAGGTGCCGAGAAGCTTAAGGCAGACATCGTACAGATGGCTCACCATGGACAGCACGGCGGATCCTTCGCCTTCTACAGTGCGGTAAATCCCAAGTATGCTATGTGGCCCAGCTCCCAGGAGCTTTGGAACAAGCGTAAGGATGCCTTTACCGAAGATCAGGAAAGCTATACCGTGGCTTTAACCAAGTTTTGGATGAATAAGCTGGGTGTGGAGAAGAACTTTGTTATGGCGGATGGAAACTGGGTACTGAAGTAAGATAGCTACTCCGGAAAATGTAAGTCTCCATAGCGTAGCAAAGAGTTTTAAGAAGCTTATGCTTGCATTCATGGAAAAGTTCTGTATCCTTAGAGAATGCTTGCTTTTTCGCCGAAGAATCTTTATACTTAAGAGAAAGTTTTTTGGGGAAAGGATAAAAATATGGAACAGTGGAATGTAGAAGCTTTCAGAGATAGAGCGAAGAAGTTCACAGAAGATGCAAGAGCATTAAGCAACGATTTTCAATATGCCATTGGCTTAAGAGAGAGGCAGAGAGAAGGAGAGGAAATGAAGAAAAAGATTTGTACCGTACTGGCAATCATCGGTGGAATCATCGCTTTTTGCGGACTGGCTTACGGCGTATATCGTTTGCTTGCTCCGGATTATCTAGAGGATTATGAAGACTACTGATGATTTAGAGGATGAAGATTATCTGGAAGAGGAATAATCTTGTCGGATATGCTTTATAGGAAAAGAAAAAGAGGCAGTAGCCTCTTTTTATGGGAGAAAGGTAGAGGATAGTTTCCTTTAAGAAATAGTCAGGAGAAAGAGGTCAGGAGAAATGGAAAAAGAAAATACAAATATAAACGTAGAAGTGGCAGTGCCACAAGAAAAGCACTGGTGCCAAAATCAGGATCGTTGCGGTGGCTGCTTTTATCAGGAAATCCCTTATGAAGAGGAGGTAGCGAAAAAGGAGCAGGAGATTCGAGACTTGTTTGATCCGGTGATTCAGGGAGACTATCTTTTTGAAGGCATCATTTCCTCCAAAGAAAGAGGCCTATCGGAATAAGATGGAGTTTTCCTTCGGCGATCAGGAAAAGGATGGTCCCCTTTGCTTGGGACTGCACCAAAAAAGAAGCTTTTTCAACATTTTAAATACGGAAGACTGTCGCCTGCCTCACCCGGATATGGGAGAGATTTTATTGGCTACAAGACTGTATTTTCAGGAGCAGGGACTTGGCTACTATCATAAAAAGCGGCATGAAGGCTATCTTCGCCATCTCTTAATCAGAAGGGCAGAGAAGACGGGAGAGATTTTACTCTCTTTGGTGCATAGTACCCAGCTTCCTGCCGAAGAGGAAGAGAGGACTTTAAGCGGTTGGAGAGATCGACTTCTATCCTTGGAAAAGGATGGGAAGCTGGAAGGAAGCTATGCGGGCATTTTGCATACGAAAAATGACAGCCTGGCGGATGCGGTGATTAATGAGGGAACAGAGGCGCTCTACGGAAAAGACTATTTTTATGAGGAGCTTTTGGGCTTAAACTTTAAAATCACGCCTTTTTCTTTCTTCCAAACCAATACCTTAGGGGCGGAAAAGCTTTACGCTAAGGTGCAGGAGTATTCCAGACTTTCGGAAAATGCAGAGGAAAAGCCGGTGATTTACGACCTTTACTCCGGTACAGGCACCATTACCCAGCTGATGAGTAAGGTGGCGAAACAGGCAATCGGTGTGGAAATCGTGGAAGAGGCAGTGGAAGCCGCCAAGGAAAATGCCAAGGAAAATCAGGTGGAGAACTGCATTTTCTATGCCGGAGATGTGCTGAAGGTGCTGGAGGCAGGGCAGGGAGGAAACAGAGCTTCCCTATCCGGACTTTATTATTGTGGATCCCCCAAGGGACGGGATGCATAAGAAGGCTTTGGAAAAAATCATTTCCTATGGGGTGAAGCGACTGGTTTATGTGGCTTGTAAGCCAAAGAGCCTGGCAAGAGACTTGGAAGCTTTGCAAAATGCCGGATATAGGGTGCAAAAGCTTTGTGCCGTGGACATGTTCCCAAGAACAAATAATTGCGAGGTGGTGTCGTTGCTGGAGAAGGAGGAATCGTAGAAATCAGGTAATCAAAAAAATGCAGCAATACGCAAAAATTTTACGAGTATAATTGATTTGATCCTTGAATAGGAGTACAATTAACTCGTTATAAAAATGCGTATTGCTGCAAAAATTTTACAAATATAGAGGCGCGAGATGATTATTGAACGTAAGATTTACCTGGATAAACTTATATCTAAACGAGAAAATGGTCTTATCAAAGTTATTACAGGTATCCGTCGATGCGGAAAATCCTTCTTGTTGTTTGAACTTTATCATGAGTACTTGGTATCTACCGGGGTGTCGGAAGATAATATAGTGGAGCTGGTATTGGATGAAATTAGTTATGCAAAATATAGAAATCCAATGGAACTTGATCAATATATTCGAGCTGCTGTTTCTGATAAAAAGCAGAAGTACTATGTGTTCATCGATGAGATTCAAAAGGTGTCAGAGATTCAGAATCCGTATGTAGATGACAAAGAGGCTAAAATCGGATTTGTTGATGTGCTGTTAGGACTCATGAAGCTGAAAAATGTAGATTTATATGTAACAGGTAGCAATTCAAAGATGTTGTCTTCAGATCTCTTAACTGAGTTTAGAGGACGTGGAGATGAGATTCGTATGAATCCTCTTACTTTTGCAGAGTTCTATTCTGCATACGAAGGGGGTAAGAGAAATGCGTGGAGAGAATATTATACCTATGGGGGAATGCCATTTGTATTGTCTTTAAAGACGCATGAAGAAAGAAGTAAGTATCTAAAAGATCTATTTTCAAAGACCTATATTTCTGATGTGCTGGAGCATAATAAGATTGAAAATAATCAGGATGTTTTGGAGGAATTATTAAATATTGTGTCATCTGCCATTGGATCGCTTACGAATCCAAACAAGTTGTGCAATACATTCCGGTCCATGCGACAAGTACGAGTCGCACCTGCGACCATCAGTAAATATCTTGATTACTTTATTGATGCGTTCCTTTTAAATAAGGCATATCGCTATGATATTAAAGGAAAGAAGTATATCGACACTCCACTGAAGTATTATTTCAGTGATGTTGGATTAAGAAATGCCAGACTGAATTTTAGACAACAGGAAGAAAACCACATCATGGAAAATGTGATTTATAACGAGCTATTTGCCAGGGACTTTGATATTGATGTTGGTGTTGTGGAGTACAATTATCGAGACGAAGATAAAAAATCAAGAAGAACTCAGTTAGAAGTTGATTTCGTAGCGAATAAAGGAAGTAAGCGATACTATGTGCAATCAGCACTTAGTGTTGAGGATGAATCTAAGAGACTACAAGAAATCAATTCGCTTGTTCGAGTATCAGATTCGTTCAAAAAGATTGTTGTCGTAAGAGACAATATTATGCCTTGGCATGACGAAAATGGAATTTTGTATATTGGAATAGAAGATTTCTTATTAGATCCGGAATCGTTAGAAAAATAAGAAAATAAAAGTGGAAGACGCTGATGGAGGAAGAGATGCGGAAGTATACGCTCGAGGACATTCATGCGGGGCTGGCTTCCGACGATCGGGACTTGTTACGCTGCTCTTGTTTTACTGAGATCATATGATTCAAGATTATACTACCGGGTCGTATCCCGGAGAGAAGGGAGGAAACACATGTTAAAGTATTTGATCATCGGCGCGGGCGGGGTCGGCGGCACACTCGGCGCCTATCTGCTTCGCGCGGGACTTTCGGTGAGTTTTCTGGCACACGGCAAGACCTTGGAGGCACTTAAAAAGAAGGGACTCGCGCTGGTAAAGGACAGCGGTGAGGAGACTTTTTCGCCGGTCGCTGCGTTTGATGAGACAAGTTACAGCGAGACGCCGGATGTCATTTTCCTCGCGCTGAAGTCCTATTCGATTGACAGCGTCCTGCCGTTTCTTGAGCGCGTCGCCACGGAGCACACGGTCATCATCCCGCTCTGCAATGTCTTCGGGACGGGAGAGAGTTACAGAAAAAGTTGGAGAAGCCGCTGGTCACGGACGGCTGTATTTATGTGATGGGCAATGTCGAGGAAGCGGGCAGAATCCGTCAGCTCGGCAGCTTAATGCGCGTGGTTTACGGCGTCCGGAAACCGGAGGAGGCGCGCCCTGTCCTCGAGGAAGTGAAGGCGATCTCACGCGGGCGGGTGTCGAAGCGGTGCTGAGTGACAACATCCGCCGCGACTGCATGAAGAAATTTGCTTACCTCTCGCCGCACGGTGCGGTCGGCACTTACTCTATATCACGGCGGCGCATTTGCAGCGCGAGGGCGAGTACCGGAACTTTTATCGCGGACTGGTACGCGAAGTGCTCGCGATTGCGGAGAAGATGGGCATCGCCATGGACGGCTACAGTGAGGCGGACAGCCTGAAGGTGGTGGACGGACTTGCGCCCGAGATGACCACCTCGTTTCAGAAGGATGTCGCGGACATGAGGAAGTCCGAGGTCGACGGGCTTATATATGAAGTGCAGCGCCTCGGGAAGCGCTACGGGATCGAGACGCCCTGTTACGATGAGGTGATTGAGTCCCTGCAGGCGCGCTGCCGAAGCAAGAAAGAAACAGTATGAGTATTACCAAACTAAATTACTTGAACAGCCACAAAATAAAAGTCAAAAGCTTGCAGTTGCGCACAGTATTGACATTTGTTTTAGACAACCTATAATGAAAAATGAACAACGGGGAGCTCGTTGAGAGCTGAGAGTGGATTGAACAATCCTGACCCATAACCTGATTTGGATAATGCCAACGTAGGGAAATAGTCCGCTAAGGGACAGGTACTTATGATTCTTCATTCAGAATCTCATGGGTCCATAAATTCTACGCTATCCTTTTTGGGGATGGCGTTTTATTCCACTTTATTCTACTTATATTTCTCTTTGTGCACTGTGTGAGGCCTCATTTGTCAGGAAATAAGAGGTTTCGCCTAACAGGAAATATAAGCCCTCGTCCATCAGGAAGCCGGCAAAGTAGTGTACAGAAAGAAAGGAGCAAAAAGTGAAGGAATGTTTGGAAAAATGTCAGAAGAAAAGCCCCATTGGTGCATAATATTACAAATTATGTAACGGTAAACGATGTGGCAAATGTAATTCTGGCCATAGGTGCCAGTCCGATTATGGCAGATGACAGGGAAGAGGTGGAAGAAATTACAGCGATTTGTGTGGATTGAATATCAATATCGGAACCCTGAATCAAGGACCATAGAGTCCATGCATTTGGCAGGGAAAAAAGCCAATGCTCTTGGGCATAAAAATTCTCTTGGATCCTGTAGGGAGCCGGAGCTTCTGTCCTTAGGACAAAAACAGTTCTTTCTTTAATGAAGGAAGTGCATTTTGATGTAATTCAGGGAAATGTCTCCAGTGAAAGCTTTTGGCATTGGGAAGCCAATCCACAAAAAGGCGTAGATGCGGATGCTGCAGATGTGGTGAGAGAGAAAATCTTCCGCAGATGCTATCCTTTGCGAAAGAATATGCCAAAAGTTTCGGTACTATCATCGCCATTACAGGCGCTATCGACCTGGTGACAGATGGGAGGGCTTACGTTATTCGGAATGGGTGCAAAGAAATGAGCAGGATTACCGGTACTGGCTGTCAGCTTTCCGGCCTGATTACCGCATTTTTAGTGGCTAATCCGGACAAGACCTTGGAGGCGGTTGCCGCGGCCACCTGTACCATGGGGCTTGCCGGAGAAATCGGGAAAGCTCATTTGCAGGAAGGAGAAGGAAATGCCAGCTATCGGAATCGCATTATAGACGCCATTAGCCTTATGACAGGGGAAGAGCTGGAAAAAGGAGCAAAGTATGAAATTCGATAAAGACTCCCTCTTGCTGTATGCGGTGACAGACCGACATTGGCTTAAGGGAAGAAGCTTAAAAGAAGATGTGGAGTCTGCCCTAAAGGGTGGCGCAAGCTTTATCCAACTACGGGAAAAGGAAGACATGGTCTTAGACCATGATGCCTATCTTCAGGAAGCCCTGGAAATAGGAAAGCTTTGCAGAAGCTATGGTGTTCCCTTTGTTTTGGATGATGAGGTGGAATTGGCTATAGAAGCGGATGCGGACGGTGTTCATGTGGGTCAGGAGGACATGGAAGCGGGAAGGGTTCGGGAAAAACTGGGAAAAGAGAAAATCCTGGGGGTATCGGTACAGACCGTGGAGGAAGCCATTCTTGCCAAGGAAAGAGGGGCAGACTATCTGGGAGTGGGGGCAGTGTTCCCCACAGGATCCAAAAAGATGCTGTGGATGTGAGTTTGGAAACTCTAAAAGCAATCTCTGAGGCAGTGGGCATCTTCCGGTGGTGGCTATAGGCGGCATCAGCAGAGACAATGTGATGGAATTAAAGGGTAGCGGTATTGCAGGAATAGCCGTGATTTCTGCGATTTTTGCAAAGCCGGATATAGAGGAGGCTACAGCGGATTTACGGAAGCAGTGCCTGAAAATGCTATTTCCGGAAAAGGAAGGATAGGAGATTTAATCTTCCCGTTGGCAGGAAGAAAGTTAGAGCATCAAATAATCAGGAAAAAGCCGGAGCAGAAAAGTGCTCTTAAAAGAAAGAAGGTAGGGCAAATGAGAACAGCGTTAAGTATTGCGGGCAGTGACTCCAGTGGCGGTGCGGGCATTCAGGCGGATATCAAAACCATGACCATGAACGGCGTTTATGCCATGACAGTCATTACCGCCTTAACGGCACAGAACACCTGCGGCGTGAGGGGAATTGTAGAAACAAGTCCGGATTTTTCTGGGGGCAGCAGTTGGATGCGGTCTTTGAAGACATTTTTCCGGATGCGGTAAAGATTGGAATGGTCTCCTCAACGACACTGATTGAAGTAATCGCGGAAAAACTGAAATTCTATGGGGCGAAGAATATTGTTGTGGATCCGGTGATGGTGGCAACCAGCGGTGCGCGTCTTATAGAGGATGAGGCTCTTGATGCCTTAAAAAGAAAGCTTCTTCCTTTGGCAACGGTTATTACGCCAAATATTCCGGAGGCGGAAATCCTGACGGATACCGGGATTAAAGATGCAGATGCAATGGTGCAGTGCCGCTTGCAGCCTTTCAGAAAAATACGGATGTTCTGCGTTGGTAAAGGGAGGGCACAGCATTAATGATGCCAATGATGTGTTGTTTAAGACAGGGCCAAAAAAAGAAATCTGGTTTCAAGGGGAACGAATCCAAAATCCAAATACCCACGGTACCGGTTGCACCCTGTCCAGCGCCATTGCTTCCAATCTTGCCAAGGGAATGGAATTGGAAGAGGCTATAGAGAATGCTAAGGCTTATCTTTCCGCTGCGTTGGCAGCCATGCTGGATTTAGGGAAGGGTTCAGGTCCCTTGGCCCATAATTTCAATATTTCAAGTGAAATGTAAAAAGGAAAAGGAGAGTATAGAAATGGAAAAACGCAAAAACAAAAATTTGACGGATTTGCCAATCTTTTATGACGAGTGGTTTATGAAGAACGAAAAACTGTTTACCAGTGAACTGAGACTTTTTGAAAAGGCTCTAGGAGATATTCAGGGGAAGAAGCTACTGTCCGTGGGATGTGGAAGCGGACTTTTTGAGAGTTACATAGACAGTTCCCATATTGAAGGTGTTGAACCGTCAGAAGATATGGGGAAAATTGCGGAGAAGCGGGGAGTCAAGATTCTTCAGTATGGCCTGATTGAGGATGTGGAACTAAAGGAGGAAAGCTATGATATAATTTATTTTAACGGAAGCTCCAGTTATATAGAGGATTTAAGCCCTGCTTACGGAAAATGCCTGAAGGCTTTAAAGAAGGGGGGAAAATTAATTCTTTTGGATGTTCCCAAGGAGAGCGCCTTTGGCTTTATGTATCTTCTGGCAAAGAGCGTAAATAGCTATGAGCATGAATATCTGAAGGGTACCATGCCGGAGCTACCCTATCCCCTTGGCCTGGTCTCGGCGGGAGTATGGCATACCACGGAAGAGAAAATTCATGTTTTGAAAAGCCTGGGTATTCAAAAGTTTTCCTTCTACCAGACCCTTTTGAAAAATCCCATGTATACCAATGAGGAGCCGGAAGAAGTAGTCGAGGGCTATCAAAGCGGAGGTTATGTAGCCATTATTGCAGAAAAATAAAGCTGAAATAGGATGAAATAGAGAGAAGAAGGTGAAGTATGGTGAAACTATCGGAACTTCTCTATAAGAAGACAGAAAGTCTCTGGCTTTCCTCTATAGAAGAGCCTTTTTTGATAGAAATGGCGGAAGGAACTCTGGATCAGAGTCTTTTCCGCAACTACATGCTACAGGACTATTTCTATCTTCTGGAGTATATTAAAATTCTTAAAGAACTACGTTCTCTTTCGAAAAATCCTGCAATGCAGCGTTTTATGGAGGAGATTATTTCTGTTACGGAGAAGGAGTGCTTCCTGGTGCATGTTCCGGAAATGAAGAGGCTGGGCATAGGGGATGAGGAGATAAAAAAGACTAAGGCTTGCCGGGTAGTCTGTGACTATACTTCTTATATCCATAAACAAGTTAAGGAGGAGGGATTTTTGGCCGGTCTTACGGCATTGCTTCAGTGCTCCTGGAGCTACGCGTATATAGGGCGAAAAATGACGAGAAAGTATGGAGGCACAATACAAACATCTCCGTATAAAGCATGGTTTGACGCCTATTCAGCAAAAGAGTATGTAGAGGCCAATCAACTGTGGATAGACAGCTTGGACAGAGAATGGGAAGCGGTAAGATCTGAGAATGAAAGTCAAGATGTGGAAAATACAGAGAAGCTTTGTGAGATTTTTCAGAGATGTGCAGAATATGAACTGCTATTATGGAAGAGCCTATATCAATTAAGCCCATAAGGAAAATGTGCAAGAGGAGGTGGTGGATTTTGATTAAGGGAGTAATATTTGATATAGACGGAACTCTTCTGGATTCCATGCCTCTATGGAATAATTTAGGAGAGCGTTATCTGCAGAAATTGGGCTTTACAAAAGAGGAGACAGAGGGACTTAGCCAAAGAATTTCTGCAATACCTTTTGTAGAGGGGATTCGATATATAAAGAAGGCATACACCCTAAACCTAGCGGAAGAAAGAATTCGAGAACAGCTCCAGGAGATGATAGCAAAGGCTTATTGTGATGAGGTAGTCTTGAAAGCAGGAGTCAAAGAATATTTACAATTTTTGAAAGAACGTGGGATTCCCTGTATCCTTGCAACAGCGGGAGATGCTTCTTTGGCTGCTGCTGCCCCAAAACAGCAAGGTATGGGAGGAGTTCCAGGGACTTTTGCTTTGCGAAGAATTTAATACCTCCAAGCGGGAGGCAAAGATCTATCAATTGGCTATGGAACGACTTTCCTTGTCTAAACCGGAGGAGGTATTGGTTTGTGAAGATGTGCTCCATGCCATCAAAAGTGCTAAGCAGGCAGGCTTTCAGGTTTGCGGAATCCTGGATGAAGCGAACAGGGAAGATTGGGAGAAGATTCAGGAGGTGGCAGACATTACGGCTAAGGATTTTTATGAACTTGTCTACTTTTCTTGACTGCTACAGAAAAGTCCCTTGGAAAAATTGGGACTCTTTATAAAAAGTCCCTTGAAAAAGTTGAGAAAATTCAAAAAAGTCCCTTTGAAAAAGTTGCTTTTTACTTCTATCATTAGCATAAATCAGTCTTGTAGGGAGGAGTATGCTAAAAAGGAAGATTGAAAAAGCAACTTTTAAGTTGGAAAAATAGTAAGGAGAGAAATCCTCATTCTGAAGGGGTGTAGGGCAGTGCGGAAGACCTGGTCTCTAAATGCCTTTTGCCAAAGAACAGTATAAAAATGTGATTTACCTGAATTTCTTTTGACAAATCCCAATGTAGAAATTTTTCCGGTGCTTTTAGAGGGGATCGTCTTACGATGATGATGAGTGTATTTCTGGGACCGCATCTCTTTGAAGCGAATGAAACGATTATTATTCTGGACGAGATTCAAGAATGCCCGGAAGCTAGAACAGCTCTAAAGTTCTTCAAGTTGGACGGACGCTATGATGTATTGTGTACCGGTTCTTTGCTGGGCGTAAAGGGCTATGGAGAAAGACCGGCCTCCATACCGGTGGGATATGAAAGCATCTTGGAAATGTATCCCTTGGATTTTGAAGAGTTTTTGTGGGCAAATGGGATTAGTGAAGAGATAATCGCCATGCTTCAAGGCTATTTGCAAAGAGAAGAAAAAATTCCGGAAGCTTTACACCAAAGACTGCGAGAGCTATTGCTTCAGTATATTGTTGTGGGAGGAATGCCCAATGTTGTCCAAAACTTTGTAGATTCCAAGCAGATGAATCTGGTTTTACAGATGCAAAGGGACATCCTTCATTCTTACCAGGATGATATGTTGAAGTATGCTGAAAAAGCGGATAAGGGAAGAATTCGGGACTGTTTTAGCTCCATTCCGAAACAGCTGAGTAAGGAAAATAAAAAATTTCAGTATTCTCTTGTGAAAAAGGGAAGCACTGCCTCTCAGTATCTTGGCAGCCTGCAATGGATAGAGGATGCAGGTATAATCAGCCGTTGTTATAACTTGTCGGCTCCGGAATTGCCTCTGTCCGGAAATGCCATACCGGATATTTTCAAAGTATACATGAATGATACAGGTCTGTTTGTAGCCATGCTGGACGACGGTACCCAATTCGATATTTTGCAGGAAATCTTTATAGTTATAAGGGCGCCATTTTTGAAAAATCTTATTGCCGGAATCTTCCAAAAATGGGAAGAAAGCTGTATTATTTTCATAAAGACAGCGGTTTGGAAGTGGACTTTGTGATTCGCTACCGAGGAAAGGCTACTTTGGTGGAGGTGAAAGCCTCCAACGGAAACACGAAAAGTACGAAGACCATTCTGAAGAATAAAGATAAGTATAATGTGGAACAGGCTATTAAAATCGGAGATTATAATCTGGGACGAGAAGGGAGATACTAACGGTGCCGCACTATATGGCGTTTTTGCTTAGGGGAGTGTAAGGAAAAATGTGCTAGGGCTCTATATAGAATCTTTATCTATTAGAGATTCGTCAGTATGTTGATGAGCACATCTTCTGAAAGAGGATGCTTTTTCGTATACAAAGGAATCGCTAAAACTTTATCCAGTTTATAAAAATGCATAAAATGACGAAAAAAGATTGTAAGAAAATATATTGAATATGATGTTACGTGATGATAGGATTAAAAATAACTTAAAAAGAACTTAAAATATTTAATATGGATTAATGCTTTTTAGTTGTGAAAAATTAAGTTGCTTTCATGAATGACGATATATGTCCTTCTGAATTGATATAACATAAGAAAACATTAATACTAAACTGCATTAATTAATGTATAACTAAAAAAGGAGAAAAAATGGTAGATCGTGGGAAATTCAATCATATTATCGAAGGAATGTCATTCGTTAGTTCACATTATCCTCAAGGTGATTTTGAGAAGTCGGTACAACAAGTCATAGAACTTAGAGATCACTTCGATATTAGCTAATGCTTGTTGGGCATTTTAGTGCAGGAAAAAGTTCTTTGTTGAATGTAATGATTCATAAGCCAAATTTTTTAAAAGAAGCTCAAGGACCTCAAACTGCAATTGCTACAGAGTTGCTTTACGATGAAAGTGACAGTGCCTATGCCTATGATATCGATGGTAATAAAGAAATTATATCGGAGGACAAGGAGTATTCCCCAATTAATTATAATCATTTGGAATATCGCATAAATTCTCCTGTATTGCAAAAGCTTAATGATTTTACCATTGTTGATACTCCGGGCTTTGATGCGGGGATTGAAGCGCACACTAAGGCTTTAGCCAACTATATAGGTAAAGGATCTGCCTACCTAATGGTTATTGATCAGGAAAAGGGAGGAATAGACCAAACTAGTTTGGATTTTCTTCAAGAAATCTCTAACTATAGTCAGCAGATAGCAGTATTAATTAATAAGTGCGATAAGATTACTAAAGAGGATGCTGATAGTATAGCGGAGGCTGCCAGAGATACACTTGAAATGTATGATTTGCCCTATAGTGTATTTACCATTTCTAAAAAGGATGGGGACATTTCAGATAAGTTAGTATCAATAATTTCTTCCTTTAAGGCACAAGATGCATTTGATAAAGTCCTGAAAACACAAATATGCACTGAGTTGGTAAATATAGAAAAGATATTGTCTATCACTAGTGAAAAATTTATTTAGATACCTTTTGACTTGGATGCTGATATCCGAATGCATAAAGGATGGAAGCACAATGATAGAAATTTTTGAAAACAAAACGACAAGAAGCAAGTGAAGACCTGGATAATGTTGTTCTTACAGTAATTTCTAGTATTAAAATGGCATTAAGTTCACAGGCTGAGAGTATTGTAGAGGCTCTCCTTTCAGGGAATAAGGTGGCGGCAGAAGCCATTATTGTAGAAACTATTCGGCCGGTTATGTTTGAGGCAATGAAGGAAATAAGTAGTTTACAAATTGATGGAATTGTAGAAGCTCTCGATTTTACCGGATTAGTGAGTGAATTAGAACAGCGTGATTTAACAGAAGTGGCTCTAAATTTAGCAAATAATCTAAAAGATATTTTTTTCAACAAGGAAGTTTTGATACTAAAGCAGGAGGAGCTTTTAGATATTTTAGATAAATCAAAACATATTTATCATGCGGTCATGGAATTGCAGCCATAACGACAAGTATAGCAGCTCCTTGGCTTTGAAATTATCATTATTATATTGCCGGATATTATAGGACTACTCAGAGGGATTTTCGGAGAAAATGAACTCGATGTGGCAAAACGAAAGTTTATAAATAATGTAATTCCTCAAATTACTAAAAATTATATCCAATGGTTCAACAGAACGTGACAAATACGACGAATATAGTGTTAGAGGAATATCAAAAAGATGCTAAATGAGAAGATAGAGCAAATTAAGAAGAATCTCTCTGAAGCTGAAGCAAAGAAAAATCAAAAACAGAGAATTTTTGAACAGTATAAGACAACTTTAAAGGGACTGATATAGAGCAAATTAATACACTTGTAGGAGAAATGAGGAAATAATATGGGATTTAATTATGAACAGGCAGAAGAATATGTACAAGAAGCAAGAAAAGTTGAAAATATACTTTCTGAGCATCAGGAACTTTTTGATGAAGAAAAACTTATTGAGTATAGGGAGAGAACAAAACAGTTATCGAATGACATACAAACTGTAAAAAGTGATTCAAGAAAAATTAAGCGTCGGAATTGTTGGAGCGGTTAAAGCAGGGAAAGTCCTCATTCTTAAATGCTTTTGCTTTTTGATGAAAAGATTATCTTCCCAAGCAGCGACGCCTATGACGGCGGCATTGACGAAAAATCACTTATTCGGATCAACCGAAGGCGGTGATTCATTTTTATGACAAGGAAGGTTGGCAAGATATTGAGATAAAATCCAAAGCTTATGATGAGAAATTAGAAAAAGCTTATAACAATTATGTAGAAAACTGGAAGAGGAAAAAGAAAAGAATTCATCGGGCAAGAACTCGAGCAAAGTAAAATTAAAACTAAAAGAAGAATTTGAAAAATCCCATCAAAATCAAATTCGGAATTATATCGTAGCGCTAAAGAGCTAACGGATATGGCGAAAAATGCGGATATTATGGATAAACTAGAGAGACAGTTATAGAAGAAGGAGATGTTTTCAAAAGCTCAATAATTATGTCGGTGCAAATGGGAAATATACACCTATTGTAAAGCCACGTAGAACTTCAAGTAAACAATCCTGAATTAAAAGATTGGGAAATCGTAGATACCCCAGGGTTAAACGATCCAATTGTGTCGCGAGTTAAGGCTACAAAAACATTTTTGCGTGAATGCGATGTGGTTATCTTACCTCACCATGCAGTCAATTTATGGATGTAGAGACGGTTAATTTGATGGCAAACCGCTTACCGGAAGCAGGAGTTAAAGAGATTTTATTAGTTGGTAGCAAACTTGATTCCGGAATATTGAATGAAAAGTGAAGATGACTTTCGCTATGCTTGGAAAAATCCTTAGATAGTTACGAAAACACAGTTTTTATTAAATATTGAAAAAGGCAAAGGAATCAGAAAGACATTTAGATATATTAAATAAAATGACCTCAAACAAGATACATTATATTTCATCTATCTGCTTTTCGATAAAACAAAAGTTGCTTAATAAAGAACAATTAGAGGAAAATGAACAGCTTGTTTATGATAATCTTCACCATTTTCAAGGTTTTAAAGATGAGTATTTTGTTCTACTGGCAAACTTAGATAAGGTACATAAATCGCTGGAGGATGTTCGTAGAAGAAAAAGAAGATATCATAGAAGGGCGAGATAGAGAACTGTTGAACAATGCAAAGTACGAACATGCTCAAATTTTGGGGAAAATTTATAACGAAACTTCATCCAGTAGACTAATATTGGAGCAAGACTCTGCAGAAGAATTAGAGCAGAAAACGAGTACAATATGTATTGATTCTTCTCGAAAACAGCTAGCATATGCTTTTAAGGAAGCTGAAATTAAAATGTGAAGAAAAAGTACAGCAAATACTTCCCCAACTCTCCATAGAAGCAGGACAGCACCAAAAATTACTAAAACTACAAGAATGGAAGAAAAATACGTATACAGTTAAAAAGTGGTTTTTGGGATTGAATAGAGATATTGTGCATGAAACAGAGACTATTAGTACTGCAGATACCTCTTCGGTTATCAATAACATCAAGCAATTTTTCTGCTAAAAGTAAAGTATTTATTAATACAGAATTTAAATATCTTTAATAGGGAAGAATTTTCTCGCAAAATTAAAGAAATAGTATTACAGGCATTTCAAGACAGTGAAAAGGAATTTGATGAAAAAGGATATTTTATTACCATTGCAAAATATCTTAGCGAAGATATCCATTCCGGATATCCATATTGATTTTTCAAACTATCTTGATGAAGTGGATGCAAGATTCCTGAGGGATTTGCAGAAAATAATGATATTCACAAATTGAATACATTACAAAGTCGACTCTTAAATCAGATGGAGGATGAGTTAATCAATAAGTTGTTAGCTGCAAGGCAAGAAATTCAGTCAACATTACAAAAAGCAAGCAATCAGTTTTTGCGTATCAAATTGAAAATGAATTTTGCGCAGAATTAGAAAAACTAAAAACACAAATCATAGAAAAAGAACATTATATTAAGTCCTATACAGAATTTGCAGAGACCGTAAAGCAACTCAAAACAGAAGGTTCTAGCATGATTCTTTGGCAAGTTTTATGCTAAAGATAATAGGAGGGGAGAGTATGCCGATGGATATAGATTCAATACCTGATGATTTTTGAGGAATTATTTAAAGACATAAAAGTTCCGGAAAAATATATACATCTCTAATGAAGATAAGGCAGTAGAGTTAATTGCTGAATTAATAACAAATGAAAAATTCTTCTACATCTATTCAGAATAAGATAGAAGAAAAGATAAATCAGCTATTTTATTCATTATCTAACTTGAGCCTTGAGAATAAGATGTATTTTTATGAACGATTCATGGAAATCTGTTCTAAAATGTCCGAGCTACAAAAAGATAAAGAAAATCCAACATAAGGTAGTACTTAGTTTTTAGCGAAAGGTAAGTGCCGGTAAATCTAAGTTTATTAACAGCATATCCGGAATAGGGAGTAAGTTCCTGTTGATCAGAAGACAACTACCGCTATTCCTACATACATTATTAAATCTCAGCAGGATTCTATTTATGCAAATAGTATAGGGGGCAACAGTTCCAAGGTTTCTCCGGAGGCCTTGAATGCGATGGCCCATGAATTTGATAATGTATGACTTTTTGGATTTTCTGCATTTGTGGACAGTATTATTATTGAATCTTCGGATTACATATTACCGGAAGAAATAGCATTATTGGATACTCCCGGCTATACGAAATATGACCAAGACAGTGATTCTAAACGTGTACTATCTGATAGACAAAAAGCATTTAAACAATTAAGTATATCAGACTATTTGATATGGCTTATAGATATTGATAGTGGTGCTATAACGGAAGATGATATTCAGTTTATTGAGTCTTTGCCGATAAAGACGCCTGTATTGATTATTTTTACCAAGGCAGATTTGAAACCGGCTCAAGAAATAAAGCAAATTATTGAACAGGCAGAACAAAGTCTATCAAGAACAAATATCCACTATTTTGGAGTATCCGCGTATTCCTCCAATTTGAAAAAAGAATTCGGAGGAAATAAAATCCAAGAGTTTTTTGATTTTGCTAGAGAGAGTAATGTAAGAAGTAATGATGTATTAGAAGAATTCGGCAAAATTGCTAAGGATATGAGGCAAGAAATAGAAAAACAAGGCAAGTCAAATAAAAAGAGGCGCAAGAAATATTTTCATTATATTGCTAAATCTAATCAATTTATGAATATCCAGTCTTTTAGCCCAATTATGGGGAAAAACTAATCAAGAGGGATTTAAGGCGGGTAATCTCTTGCAACTTTATGATAATAAGATACAGATAATACAAAAATGAAATACAGAATATTGTAAGTGAGGATTGATGAATGTCTAATACATCACAATACATGGACGTACTCGCAAAAAGTAATGCGAAAATAACAATAGTACTAATACTAAAGTTGATAAAGAGAAATATAATAAATTATACTACATGGTAAATTCAAGCTTGAAAGAACAGCTTAAAAAGTCAGAATATCCTTTTTGCTCCAGAGACATTTCAGAAATTTGAAAAATGCCTTAAAGTCTGACTGAGCAATTGTACATTTGTCCGGAAATTGCAAATACAGTACTGATTTCTAAATCACATTACTTCAAGTGTTTTTCCTGTTGTAGTTCTGTTTTGTGGATCAAAAGTTTATATTTGAAGTCAGAAATATTAGAACGCAAATTTCTTTTGTTATTGTAAAATGGAGAGACAGAAGGAACCATTGAAGTTCTTAACTACGCAAATGTAAAGGGTTCCATTAACTGTACCGGAGTTTCGCAGCTTGGTTTTAGAGAGTGGAAAAGAAAAATTTGCACTAAATAAAGTCATTCAATATATTATTTTTGAAAACTAGATTATTAGACTCAAATATATGCATTATTTCGGATAATATTTATGCTACTGCACAGCAATTGTTTTCTCGAATGATATCGAAACGCATTGCAATAATAGATCAAATGAGGCTAGAAAAGCTAAATGCCAAAAAGCTTGTGGATTTTTCAGCATTATTACACGGATGATGACATCAAAGAAGAATCCATAACAAAGTTAGGACTCGATCATTTTTGTAGAATTTCAAAAGATACAATCACCGATTATATTCAGAACAATGTAAAGCAGATTGTATATGGATTCCTAGGAAAGAGTTTACTGCGATTAGAATGCAGATTTTAGAGTATTATGATGAGGAACTAAAGCAGACGAAAAATACTTTACAGGGAATCAAAGGAGATATTGTTCGACTAGGTGGAGACGATAATCAAATACTTCAGAATCGTCGAATTACGGAAGAAAATAAGGACTTAGTTCTGAATTCCAAGATTTCTTCATTATTGATAGAATTACATGAATTTATTAAAGAGATTTCCTACGGAGTTTCATGATTTTCAAGTAACGGGAAAAACAAATTTCCAGAAGAACCATAGATAATCTATTTGATGCTTTCTTAGATGTAAGAGCTATCAGGAGGATTGGGCAGACATTATTATCAAGATTATATCTTTTGATTATGATGGTCATGAATTGGTCATGGATTATATTCAGAAGTTTTCCGAAAAAGAAAAAGTCACAAGATTGAAGAGCTTAAAAAGATGAGGGAAAAAGGAAAATGCTCCTCTTCATATTGATCCAGAAAAATACCCCAAAAAGCATGCAAAAAGCTTATGCAGAGATTCTTGGAGATAGGTGTAAGACTGGAAAAGAACTTTATGCAAAAAGCAATGATTTTTGAAGGAGGTTCTGTAAAAGAATTTTAGAGGAGAGTTTTGCTAAAGGTTGTGAAAGTGTTGGAAAACAATTACTGGAACAGTATAAAAATGGTGATGACTCGGTAAATCTAATTACATTGGCAAATGCAATGCTTCCTGAAGCTTGTATGATACTGGCAGATAACAAGCTAGAGAATTCTAAGAATAGATCAATATCTTTATTGGATGAGGAATTTACTTATTACAAAATCGCGGCGTCAAAGTCATATCTTCCGGCAATAGGTAAACTCGTAGATATTATTTTTGAGTCTAGATTCACGTCCGGGGATCAGGTTACAGAGGCCAGAATGAGATATAAGAAATATCAGGAGATGGTTTCTCATGGATTGGTTTAGACCATTTATGTCGATTACTCATTGAAAAGGAATATAATACGAAACATTATTCTGAAATTCTTGGAATAGTGCTCTTTTCCTTGAATCATAATCTCTCGGAAGCCATGATGCGATTAGGGAGAGCTCAGAGCAAATTGGCATATTTTTGTAAAGGGAATATGTATGAATTTGGCCGTGGTGTGTCTATGGACCTTGATTCTGCACTGAGCAATTATAGACAAGCCATGAATGCAAACGATAATTTGTGGAGTTATGGGCAGTCATTAGATCAAAGAATCAGTAAACGCTTTGACGCATGTCAATACAAAATCAGTAAGCGCTATAATGATGAAGATGATTACTATGACGAGGACGATGACTACGACGATGATTCAAGATATAGCAGGGATGTACGTAGTGGAGATGATGGTTGCTTTTGCGCCTGGAACGCAAATCTTGATGGCAGATGGAACGCACCGGAATGTTGAGGATATAAGAAAGGGTGATAATGTAATGGTATTTGACCATTACAAAGGAGAACTATGTTCAGAAAGTATTATTGCCAACGTTCATGATAACTCTGAGGCAAGAGAGTATAAAGCTTATTACTTTGAATTTTGAAGATGATAAATCTATAAAAATTGTTAAGTCCCATGTTTTCCTTGATAAAACAGATATGAAATACGTGTGGTTAGATGATGAAAATATAGATAAGTTCTTGAGCTCATGAGTTTGTAATTTATTACAATCATAAATTACAAAGCTTTAAATTATTAAATTATTCAGTTGAAACGAAATTGACTAATTATTATGCACCGGTAAGTAGATATCATTTAAAATGTTTTTGCGGGAAGGATTTTTGACCATGCCGCCAACAAAATTGACTTTAAATATGTTCAATTTAGGACCAGAATATGCGTTATGATTTATCTATTGTTGAACGGTTAGGCAAGACAAGATATGAAGATATAAGTCATATGATTTCAAAAGAAGAATATTCTAATTTACCCTGCGAGTATTTGACAAGTGTCATGGCTCTAAATCAATGTGACTTAAAAGGGACTTTGAGTATGCTATGCTTCTTTTTAGAGATTAAAGTGATTATTTTAAGCTTGAGTGACATATTTTGTCTAACAAGTTGCTTTAGAATCATTGTAGAAGCTTTTCATAGAAAGAAAGCTCGAGAAGATGTAATAAGTTTTAATTTCAGTACAAATAAAAAGATGCGGAGGAACCTGTGAGTGAGAAAAAGTGAGATAAGTATTGTTCAATCTAATGAGATTTTAGACTTATACGATCAGCTTCAAATCAAGAATGATGCAACGATCCCATTCCGTTGCTAAAGCTTGATTTTCCAATCAATGGTGTATTAAAGGAATAATGAAAAGTGTTTTTACAAAGTAAAAGCAATTGGCTTTTTGATGAAGACTATCCTAGAAGGAAGCTTTTGAAAAATGTTTTATTATCTATGAATAATGAGGCATTTAATTTTGTATATATTTTGACCGGAACGGAAGAGGGATAGAACTTTGCATAGGGAGTAGTACAAAACAAGAATGAAAAATCAGCCAGTTCTTGGAAAAAGTTATCTGCAGTCAACTATGGAGAAATTATTGCCAATGTTTTTGAAGGAATTTCAATGGCAGTACTCTTGAAAAAGATGACAGGGCAGGAACTGGATAAGCTCGGAGAGTCTAGTGTGCAGGATTATAAAAATGCCGGTGTAATCTTAGGAATCCCTTCCATTAATAAAAAGAGAATGGGGAAGAATATGATTTCCAAGGCATTGACAGGTTAGTAAACAGTATGTTGGGGCTGGAGTGGAGATTGGTGATTGTCTGTGAACCGGTTTCTAAAGAGGAAATCCACCATGTTAGAGAAAAAGCCTATGAACTGTATAATAGACTTTCAGTATATTCAAAAAAAACCATTCAGGCAGGTATAAATGATGGAATTACCCTGTCCTTTGGAACAAATAAATCCACTACAGATGGAAAAAACTGGGGATTTAGTCATTCTCAAGGAAAGTCGAAAAGTAATAATGGGGAAACTTGGTCAAACGGGACAAATTCAAGTGATTCAAACTCTGAAGGAACAAGCCAAAGTGAACAGAAGGGGGAGAACCAAGGGCTGAATATGAATCGAGGCTTATCCGCCTCTATTACCAGAGAAATTGCCAATAAACACGCGGAAGACTTGATGAAATATATTGACGAAAGTTTAGCGGATCGTTTGAATACGGGCTATAGCAAAGGTCTGTTTAAAACTTCTGTATATTATATGGCAAAAGAACCAACACATGCCAATAGACTCAAGGTGGGAATCATGTCTTTATTTCAAGGAGGGAATTCTGCTTACAGCCCACTATGTGCACAAAGCATCGATCTGGAAAAAGCCGGAAAAATAAGTCTATTTTATCTACCTTTTCAAAAATCAGTATTTAGAGAGAGGAGGCGATTCCGACGATCAGCTACTCCTATTGGGAAGGCCTTTCTATGGAGATGTACTTGGCTTAAACTCTTATCTGACCACAGGAGAAATCAGCCTGATTGCAGGACTTCCCCAAAAGGAAGTGCCGGGGCTTTCGCTTAAAGAAACGATTGGTTTTGGATTAAATGAAAAAGCTATAGAGAAGGATTCTGCTATTTCTCAGGGCGTAATGGTACAAAAAGGAAGAGATTTGGAAAAAGTTCCATTTCTTCTCTAAAGATAGTTTAGCCAAAACATACTTTTATTGCGGGAGTTACCGGAAGCGGAAGACGACAACTTGCCATCGCTTGCTTTCTGAAGCGAATGTTCCCTTTTTGGTTATTGAACCGGCAAAAACAGAATATAGAACTTTGATCAGAAAAGATCAGGATGTCACTGTATTTACCTTGGGGAATGAAATGGTGGCTCCTTTAGAATCAATCCATTTGAACTAATCAAGGGGAGGTAATCTCTGCCCATGTGGATATGATTAAGGCTACTTTTTACTTCTGCCTTTCCTATGGAAGCTTCTATGCCGCAGCTTTTGGAAGAGGCTATTTATAAGATTTATCAGGCTGGAATATTTGATACCAATGAAAATGAAATTTATGGAAATCAAGCATTCGATCCTGAAGTGAATAGTTTTCCCATACTATCCGATTTACTGCATGTTATGAAGGAAGTTGTTGAAAGTAAGCACTTTAGTGCTCAGATGCAGGGAGATTATATTGGATCTTTGGTCAGCAGACTTTCAAATTTGACCGTAGGTTCCAAGGGAAATATGTTAAATTGTGAGCATTCCATAGATTTTCGATTTATTGCAGAGCACAATGTCATTTTGGAAATGGAGGAGTTAAAGTCTCCGGAGGATAAATCTTTATTTATGGGATTTATCCTAGCACGGTTATCAGCTGTTATTAAGGATGAACATCGAAACAATCCGAATTATCAGCATATAACGCCGATAGAAGAGGCCCATAGATTACTGGCGAAGGTGGAGTATGGAGACAGCGGTTCAAAGAAAACAGCGGTGGAAACATTTACGGATTTGTTGGCAGAAGTGAGAAAGTATGGAGAAGGACTTATTGTTGTTGACCAGATTCAATAAGCTGGCTCCGGAGGTTTTAAAGAATCACCAATACCAAAATTATCCATAAAATTTTGGCTAAGGATGATAAAGAGGCGGTTAGTGACACCATGCTTATGGATGATAAGCAGAAGGAATATTTGTCTGCATTGACAGTAGGAAAATGCAATTGTTTTTCGAGCATACGGATAAGCCGGTACATGTGCATATCAAACAGGTGAGCAACACGAATGAGGAACAGATAGATAACGAAGAAGTCAGAGCTCGATTTTTGGAGAAAAAGAAGTATTTGGGAGGACATTACCAATATTTGGAACTAGGCGGATTAATGCCTCTATTTTCAGAAATCATTCCCATGCTTAGGAAGTTATCTATAAGACTCAGGAAAAATATCAGAAGTTTAGAGTAAGATTCCAGGCTATTGCTGCAACATGCTATAGAGGAAGAAAATTATGGGAAGAGTTGATTTTCCAGATATGAAAGAATTTCCGGTAAGGCAATTGCAGATTTAGAAAATGAAGAAAAACGATTAAGTGCATTACTGGATTTCTTTTTCTCAAATATTTTTAAAAGTGATTTTAATGATGATGATATTTATGAACATAAGCAGTGTTGCTTTTTACTTAAGCTAAAGGAGGAATTGAGACAATGGGAATCAGGTGTTATAGCGGCTTTTACTGCAGCAGTGGCAGGAGCTGAGAAGGACTGGCAGTAGGCGGATTAGCCCTTCAAGGTTTAAAGAGTTTAGCTGCTCCTTTACTAGAGCTTGGAAAAGAACTGGGGCTCATAGAACCGGAAATAGAAGTGGAGGATTTAGGAGATAAGGCGATGCAAAGTGACTTGAAACCTGATGATTTTTGATTGTTGATGAGGAATATCTTAAGGCTGTAGAAGATTATAAACTGGATCCGGAACAATCAAAGATAAGTACAGAGAAAGAGAAAATCGAGAAAGGAATTGAGTTAACAGTAGGGATTATGATTACGAAATATCAGGATTTTCCTATGGGGGAATTTATTAATATGATTGGTCATAATCAGAATTTCTTACAGAAGCAAAGATGGGAGATCTTTGCAAAAGTCATTAAAACGGATGGGCAAAGTATTTCTGATATTTTGCACTATGTTGATGGTACAGAAAAATAGTACTAAGATTCAGGGGGACTGTTGATACTCTTTCTTGAAATTGAGAAAAACACCAAATCCCGGTATCAGTGATAAAGAAGCGTTTATGTTATGGAATTGAGGCAATAAGCAGTAATTTTGCTGAACATTATGATGAACAATACTATATAGAAGTAGGTGAAATATGGAATATAATCTTTGATTTGTACTTCTACTGCAAAGTGGGTTGCAATAGATATTAATCCCAATGGGGAGTTAGAGAGACTTAGTTTAGATGGTAATGACTTTGCAGAGATTCATTCTACAGAGGATGTATTAGAGTTTTGTGCAAAATTCTGGGGCTATTACAACATTAATAATTTTAATGATATTAATCTCAATATCAAAATGGTCATGGTATCGAAGTATTCTCCTTTGAATTTAGAACTTTTTATGCAATTGAAAGATGCCGCTAGTGTCAATCTTATTGATGCAAAACAGTGATGCCAATTTATGTTCTCAAAATTGTCTGGTGAAAGCTAATACAAAGATTGGAATTTATGCATGGAAGAGAGGTTTTCTTTTATCGTGGATGATAATCTTACTGTTAGCTATGAAAATGCTGAGGAGTGGCGATGATTCAAGAATAGAACCGGAAAGCTTTGGCAGTATTTAGCTTCAACTGTAAAAATTTAATTTCTGATGAAAGAGGTTTAAAAAGCTAGAAAACATGCTGAGAATATAGAAGAGCAGAAAAAAGGAAGTAGAGAAGAAAAAGAAGGAAATCATAGAACTGAAAGAAAAAATACTGCCTTAAAGAATGATTTAGAGGAGTTAAAACAACGGTATAATTTGGCAAATACAAGAATAGAAGAATTTAAAAGCCAACATAGAAAGTCGAAGAGAAATTATAAGGTTTGATGCAAGTAACTTTGAGTCATCCTCTTCCTGGGGGCATTATGTCTGGTGAGAAATCGGATTATAAAGTTAAAATACTAAAAATCTGAAGGGGATATTATTGAAGAGGAACCGATATTATTTCGTTTTCAGTAGAACCAGGCCTCAGTTATTTAACTGGTGAACTTGGTACTATCGCAACTGAGTCTAGAGGAAAAATACATTACTTAGTAAAAATGGTGATATTATCCACGCTAATGATGCAGTAGCTATCCTTTCGAATCCACTGATGAAACCAGGGATGTCCTCAAGTGGTATAACAACCGAAACAAGTAAAGATATGAAGAAAATCAAAAGTCTTAAAAAGAAAGTGCCCCCCATGAACCCAAAACCCTCAACAACTGAAAAAACCTTACCCCATAAAAACCTCCCAAGCGGATTATGATTATCCCGGCGATAAAACCTCCAAAACCTTGCGTATTCTCGAGTTATATGATGAGTTTACAAAGGGGCATCCGGTGAATAAGGCTGCGCTGGCCCGGAAGTACCATGTGGACGAACGCTCTATCCAAAGGGACATTGATGAAATTCGTATTTTCTTATCAGAAGTATTGGCGGATGGTAAGGATGATGAATGCAAGATTCTCTATAGCAAGGCGGAAAAATGCTTCAGAATGGAGAAAAATAAGTCCTCCAAGATGAGCAACAGCCATATTCTTGCAGTGTCTAAGATTATTTTGGAATCTCGTGCATTTCCGGTGGAGGAAGTAAATGAGATTTTGCAGAAAATTGGTGGATTCCTGTGTTCCCGCTGAAAGTATGAAGCTTGTTCAAGAACTGATTGGTAATGAGCGTTTTCATTATGTGGGCATTCAGAAGGAAAGTCTTCAGGATAAGCTGTGGGAAATCGCTTTAGCTATTCATGAGAAGAATTTGCTGAACATTGACTACTGCAAGGGAAGTGTCAAGAGAGATAAAATTAAAAGGGTGGTGGCGCTGGTATCCATCTTATTTTTCGGAATACTATTTCTACTTAAATGCTTTTATTATGGAAAAAGAACGAAGAGGGGCGCTTTCGGCGAAAGTATGACTTCCTGCTATTTTCCGTCTGGATAGGATTGAAAATTATAAGAAATGTAAAGAAAGCTTCTTTGAGCGGGGCAGTGAGCGTTTTGAAGAGGGTGAATTCCGTAAACGAGTACAGTTTATGTATGGTGGAGATTTGCAACGAGTGCTCATCAAATTTTACGGAGAAAATCCGGAGCCTATCACGGATCGATTACCTACTGCAACCATTGTGGAGCAAGGAACAGACTATTTCATTATCAAAGGCAGAGGTTTACGGAAAGGGAATTTTGATGTGGCTCTTAAGTCAAGGGAAGAAGGTAGAGCTACTAAGCCCGGAAAGCCTTCGCTTGGAAATGAAAGAAAGTATTGAAGAGATGCTAAAGCTCTATCAGGAATAGTTATAGTTTGCATTGAAAAATTAGATTTCATCAAAGGAGGAATTAAAATGTCCCTATTACCGGATTGGAGGATTTGCCCCCATTGTCATAAGAAATACAGCTTTTAATCCCGATGTGGGGAAGTTTAATTGTCCCCATTGCGGTCATCCTGCTCTGGGAGGAAAAAGCGATATTTCCCCGAAAAATTCAGAATCCCTTTGAGAAAGGGGAGAATTTCTGTTTGGAGGAAAGAAAGTAAGCATGAACCATCATCCAATTGTTTTAGTGATTTTAAAACATTGGGCGATGGTTCTTTTTTCTTGTGCGTCTAGCGGCGCACGTTTCTAACGGGTTAAAGTCCCGAATCCGCCCGGTAGTGGGAAGGATATAGCCGAAGGCAAGGGTGTCGAGGGTGACCTCGAATCTGAAGGAAGCTGGATATGAGGAAGATACTAACTCATGGGCAAATCTCTGGTCTGACGAACAGAAATCTCATATGAGGTTATGCATGAGGATAAGACTGCAAGACAAGCCAAAGTCCAATAACTACACGGAATCATGCATGATAGATGAGGCAGATATATGGAGAGGAAGAAACGTGTGGTACCTAGGGAGGTCTGTGTGATATGCCTCGAAAGAGGTAACCATTGTCCAAAGCAATGCTGAACACACAGAAGTCAGCAGAGGTCATAGTAGTCGAGAGACAAAGGACCGAATCAGTAGGAGTCTCAAGCATGACTGAGAAAAGGAGGAATGACTGGTTATGGCAGAAAACATTGAAAACAATGGCTGTTCGCAAAGAGATAGTGCGGAACATGAAGGGTATGCGAAAGCGCGTAGGTCATTCAATCTGATATGGAAAGAAAGAGGCAGTGCACAGCCGAAGCTCTTAGAAGCGATACTGCATAAAGATAACTTTAACAGAGCGTATAAGAGAGTGAAGGCAAACAAGGGAGCACCTGCAATTGATGATATGACCATCGAAGAGGCACTTCCTTATCTTCAGGAACATCAACAGGAGTTAACTAACTGTATCTATCGTGGGAAAGTATACTCCGTCTCCAGTAAGACGAGTTGAGATTCCCAAACCAGATGGTGGTGTGCGAAAGCTTGGCATACCAACAGTGATAGACCGTACACTTCAACAGGCGATAACACAACAGTTAGTTCCAATCTATGAGCCACTTTTTACAGACGGCAGCTACGGTTACCGTCAAACAGAGACGCAAAAGGAGCAATACTTAAGATTAAGGAGTACGCTGAACAGGGCTACACATATGCGGTAGTTCTAGATTTATCGAAATATTTCGATACAATCAACCACGAGATTCTTATCAACCTTCTGAGGAAAAATGTTAAAGATGAACGTGTGGTGCAACTTATCAAGAGGTATCTGAAAAGTGGCGTAATGGAAAATGGAGTGGTTATTGAAACAGAGGAAGGGTCGCCACAAGGAGGGAATTTATCCCCTTTGCTCGCGAATATCTACCTCAATGAGTTCGACCGGGAGTTTTTGAGAAGAGGTGTCCCATGCATAAGGTATGCAGATGACATAGTGCTTCTTGCGAAAAGCAGAAAGGCATCAGAGAGACTCTTAGAGAGCAGTACGAGGTATCTTGAGGAGAAACTGAAACTTACAGTGAATCGAGAGAAAAGCCGCACTGTCAGTGTATTTGCAATCCGAAATTTTAAATTCCTTGGCTTTGCACTGGGAAGGAACAGAAGTGGCATATATGTCCGAGTTCATGCAAAGTCTTGGGAGAAGTTTAAGTCGAAACTGAAAGAGCTTTCTTCCCCTAAGCGCTGTCAGTCAACTGCCGAGCCTAGAAAGAATCAAGGTATACGCAAGAGGGTGGCTTAACTACTATGGAATAGCAAGTATGAAGAGCAACATGAATGATATCAACGGATGGCTCTATCACAGAATACGTATGTGTGTATGGAAACAATGGAAATGTGTGCGAACCAGATACCGAAACCTGAGGGTCATGGGAGTTCCTCAAGACCTAGGGTGGAAAACGGCAAACAGCAGACGAGGCTATTGGTTTACAACACATACAGTTGTCATGAACATGGCAATGATGAAAAAGAAAGACTGATAAACAGTGGCTTTTTACGATTTAGCCACAGCCTCATCAGTCTGTGCATCGTCAACTATTGAAAGCGCTGTATACGAGAACCGTACGTACAGTGTTGGGGTGAGAGGACGGCGGTTAGTCGCCGCCTCCTACTGATTGAATCCCTTTTATTCCCTTTACACTCTATAAAAAATCTTAGAAAGAAAACGTAGAATGACATTATTTGTCCTCCTTAAAAAGCTAAAATTATCTTTATCTTCCACGGGAAGAGTAGATTTATACCTCGCTTTCAGGTTCGGAAGGAATTGCCTATCAAAGGGATAGGTGGTACTTCCGGACCTATATTTAAAGAAGTTTTACAAGAATGTTTTTAAGGAGAATGAGTATGGAAAAGCTATTGTTTGGAGATTTGGAAGATTGCCTGAATCCTGTAGAGGAGCTTTTTGGATGGGCTGCAATCTGCGATGGAGGAGTTTTGCGAGAACTTATCGGAATTTGGAGATACGATAGGAGAGGGATTATCCTATATGGAAGAGAATTGGGAGGATGAGCTGGATACGATTTCCGGAAACTTTTTAGATGACATGGATAGAGCCAAGGAAGAGCTTTCAGAAGGGATAGAAGAATCTCTGGAGGATTTGGGCCGGGAATTAAAGGGTATAGGGGAGCAGATTGGGGATGGAATAGGGCCAGCTTCCCAGAATCATTAGCGAAAAGGGAGACTGGGAAAATGCTAAAGAGCTTCATGGCTTTTGCTTGCAGAAAGACCGTTTGTCCAATCGCTACAGAATTGTGGACAGTGCTTCTGTGCAGAAAGCGATTGGCAGTAAAGAGGCTATGGAAGCCAGGCTGGACAGGCTTGCTAAGGGACATTTTCTGGAAGCAGGAGATGTGATCGCTGTGCATAGACCGGGCTATGAGCATTATGGCATCTATATTGGAAATGGAAGGGTGATTCACTATGCCGGAGATGGCAGCGACTTCTTAGGACCGATTTGTATTCATGAGGCGGATTTTTCGGAGTTTATAAAGCGATGGAGGCGAGTGTTTTTATCTGCATTTTCAGGAAAAGCTGCCGATAAAGATTTACTCGTTCCGAGAAGCTGTATTCCGAGACAAACTTCCCTTTGCCAATACTAAGGAGTACCGGATTTTTCTCCGAAGAGACGGTGAAAAGGGCTAGAAAAAGGGTGGAGAGGAAGAGCATAACCGATCTTCCGAAAATTGTGAGCACTTTTTGCCCTTTGGTGTAAAAACTGGTGTGGAGGAGTCTCACCCAGGTAATCCATGGTGCCATGCAGTGTCTTGCCTTGACTGACCTGTGCGCTTCCGATTTTGCCTTTTACGATCTTTCGGAACAGTAGATAAGGAGGCTTCCATGTATATCGTTTTTGAATATTCCTTGCTGGCTCTCGGCCTTTTCTTCTTCGGACTTATCGGATTTTGGAAGGATAGAAAATACAAAGAAAATACGAGAGTTTTTCTATGAAAGCCGTGAACCTAAGGAATCCTTTTCTTTTCAGCTATTTTGGACGGATTTTTGCTTGATTTTTATGGGCGGTTTTGCAGGATATACTTTTTTTCTTCATGGCTTTACGCTTCTCATCTTAGGGAATCATGAGGCAGTCTTTAAAGGCTTCTAATCCGATTGCTTTCCAACTTTGCCTTTACCGAAAAAATGCTTGGAGAGCTGGGAAATACTCTTGCAAAGGGCGAGTACGGCAGGCAGTATGATTTCCCTAAGTCTTTCTTGTTTATGCTGGCTTTTGACCTTTTGTAGTAGTGGAAGGTTTCTTTTCGCATGGATGAGTGGACTTCGTTTGCAGGAAAAACGGCAGCAGTACCTAAGGAACTTCAGGACAAAATCCGTTATTTGAAGAGGGAGATATATTTAGAACGATTATTCCTTTAAAGAAGATAGCGACACAAAAGTTGCGGGTGGAGGGAATGTCTTCGAAATGTCCCTCAAGATGTCTCTCGAATGTCCTCGAAGAAATTGAAAACATAATCAAAGATATGATTAAAGAGGACTTCAAAGTGAGCTGTAAAGATATAGCTATGATATTAGGAGCTAGTGAAAAACCATTACAAGATATATAAAAGAAATTCTAATATTAAATATGTTGGTAAAGGGAAAATGGTCATTGGGGAACTTAATGATTAAAAGTAAGTTGATATACTTTCCAAAAGTGCTCTCGGTCTGGAGCACTTTTTCTTTTGTGTGTGCTCTGAATCAGATGATACAGAGCACGAAGAAGTTAGAACTCAACAGTATGGAGAATAATATACAGCATAGATGTAAATATTGCTTAGATAGTTGGACTATTGCCCTTGAAATGCTCTTTTAAATAGGATATCATTAGTTCGGACAAAGCGAAATAATGAAAAGGAGACTCTGACACGACTCGTATTAGACTTTGAGCTAAAGGGAATTTATGGATTCAATGATTTTCATATCAATTTCAGTTATCCCAAAAAGATTGTCAATCTCGATTATCGATCAGGAATATTTGAAAGGAAGAGAGCGGTTTCTCGCTATAAAAAGGCTGTAATTCTTATGGGTGCAAATGCTACAGGAAAGACCAGCCTTGGAAAGGCTTTGCTTCGTATTTTCGGATATATGACTGATGGAAATCTAACACCGCTGTATGAGATGGTTTCAGGCGATAAGGGATACTTCAGTATTGATTTTGTAAATGGTGATTACCGCCTGCAGCGGTTGTCAGCTCAGATTGATGCTTCTAATCAGGAGATTGACATTCAGTATCAGACCGCAGACATTGATACGATGGATTCGTATGAAAATGTGTAAAGAAGCCGAAGATCAAACAACAGAGGCAACCAGAACCGCCACAGCACTTACAGCTGATAGGTGCTGTTCGATATCGTTTTGCATATTCTGAAATAGAAAAATCTTTGAAACTTACAGGTGCAAATAAAAGCAGTTTGTTGAAGACACTGCGTGCTGTTATTGGAACGCTTGATCCTACATTGCAGGACGTTAGTTTATCAAAAGATCTGAAGGATACCTTTATTATTCGGCGCGGTGGAACGGAAATCATCATTCAGGAAGGTAAACTGCTGAATCGGGAGATACTGTCCAGTGGTACAGCAGAAGGAATAGATGTCGCAATGTTCCTTTGCCGCAATGGCGACAAAAAGAAAGCAGTTTTATTATTGCGATGAACATTTTTCTTATATTCAGAGCGATATTGAAAAACGGATTTTTCGGTATTATAAGCTGATCGTATCGGAGACGATGAACAGTTGATTTTTACAACGCATAATACAGATATGTTGGATTTGAACCTGCCGAAACATAGTTATGTGTTTTTGCGTAAGCATCTGGAGGAAGGTGTATATCAGGTTTCTGCTGTTTCTGCATCGGATGTACTGAAACGAAATACAGACTCTTTACGCTGTGCGGTCGAGAATGATGTGCTTGCCTCGCTTCCGCAGGATTCCCTTTTGGACGAGTTGGAAATGGGGTGGGAAGATGAACACTAAGTGCATCTATTATGTAGAAGGCCCCTGTGAACAACAACTGATTGTGGATGACAAAAACGCCTGAAGCATTTAGGTTTTGTGGAGAATAATAGTTCTCAAATTAGAGCATTATATCTTTGATGCCTCGTTGGGAAACCAACGGGGTATTCATCAGTGATTTTTCCGCAGCTTTTTTTATTCCTCCACTTCTCCGATGATATACATGGTCATTCTGGCGGTACAGAAGAGCTTATCGTCCTCGTCCTTAACCGTCATGTCCTGCGCCACCGTGGCTTTGCCCTTGTGCAGAGCATTACATTCCACAAAGAGCTTTCAGGCTCGCCGGGCGACGTAATTAATGTTGCCGGAGAGGGTGACATTTTACCCCTGTAGGCATAGGCGGCTAATATGGGCACATGAACGCCCTCCATTACCTTTTCTCTCATCATCCCCTTTTAAATCTTCTGTGTGCGGAAGAAATAGATGATTCTTCTGCGCTCCGGATTTATCTATACAACAGAATCGTTTTGTGAATTCTATAGCGAATACGTATCTGGGAAAAATGCTCGAACGCGCTTTTAGCCGTTTCGGGCATTTAGTATAGCATTTCTTTCCATAGTTAAATTTCGCCTCAATCAGTGATTTTCTATTTTAATACCTGTTTGAGTCACGGGAAAAAGTTTAAGCTATTTTTACTTTCGAATAAAAACTATATGAAAAACTCTAATTTTGCAAAAATTTATAAACTTAAGAAAATTCCTTTTCAAGAAAACGAAACTACAGTAGTATGTGAACTGGAAAAAAGCTCTATTTTTTTGAAAAGGAGAATGATTATGAAGAAGCCGGACAAAAACAAGATGGGAAGAATTGGGAAGATGCTTGTCTTAGGAACAGCTTTACTAAGCATGGCAACTCCTATGGCTGCTTTTGCCAAGACCGATAGAGCGAATACGCCGGGGACTTGGCGGAAGCAAGGGGAGAAGTGGCAATTTCTTAGAGACTATAGCACACCGGAGAAGGGATGGCTGGTCTATGAAAGGGATTGGTACTACCAAAGTCCTGTGGAGGAACCCATGGAAACCGGCTGGTTGAATCTCCGGGGAAAGACCTATTTTCTTAGTACGGAAGATAACTCTCACCCTTGGACATGTGCTTACAGGCTGGCAGTGGATTGACGCTATTGCTATTATTTTTGGAAGAGGCGGATCAGGCAGATTACGGTGTTTTGTTTACCGGTGGTATAACCAAGGATGGTTACTATGTGGATGCCAATGGTCGTTGGCTCAATGAGGCCGGTGGGGAACCGGTGTATGTTAGTGGCAAGGACCCAGTGCATCTTTTATCAGAGCGACAGGCGGCAGGTGTAAGCCGTCAGTATTCCTTCCCGGAAATGTAGGCAGGTAGCGGGGGTAAGTCGTTCCGGCGGTTCTGTGCGAGCAGAGGAGGCCTGCTAGCTCTTCCGGCGATCCACTGCGGAAAGCGGCTCAAGCAGCTCTTCCGGCGATCCGCAAGCGGAAAGCGGCTCAAGCAGCAGTTCCGGCAACTCCACAAGCGGAAGTATTTCCGGTGGAAATGCAGGAAATACCGCTTCCTCTTCAAACCTTCCGAAGGAAGAGGATGGAAAGCCAGAAGAGAATCCCACACCGGAGCAACCGGAGGAAAAGAATGTTATTAAGCTGGTGGGAGAAGCCAAGGTTAATCAGGATGTGAAGCTGTATGTGTCTAAGGACATTATGGACAGCATCGCCTTTTGTTTCCATCGGAGTCAGCCGATTTTACCCGAGTCTCATCGTGAGAACGAGCCCAGCTACTCCTCGACTCGGGAAAGCAGACTCGACTCTTCCCAAGAGCTCCGCTTTAAGGAAAGTAAAACTTATGACATCTCTATCCAGGCAGGGGGATTCAGCCTTTCCAAGGATATTAAAGTAGAGGTAAAAGACGATGCGGGAAGTACCTTTACAGCAGAAAAGGGTGAGCCGAAGCGCTGAATAAGGGGATTCTTTTAGGCCCTACTTACACAGCTTTTGAATCGAAGAAGTGATCACATGCCTTCTGGACTTACCTATGTTCCCGGAAAAGGAATGCCGGAAAAGCCCTGGTGGACAACGCGTTTGAAAGTCTGTGGTGGTAGAGAAACCTCTATGAGAGAGAGTAAACCTGAGAAGGAGTTTTTAGAGAAGAAGGATGTGCACATTGGCACAGCCTGAGGATGCAGAGAGGAAGGCGCCAATACTCATTCTTTGTCCGATCCTGCACTTTGAAGACAAGGAGAAATTTCGATCTGATGTTGGAGTCCGAATTCACAGAGAGTGTGATTTGGAACATGAAAGGCTAAATCGAAGGAAGGATTTTATTGTATTTTCATTCCGGTCGAAATATAGTAAGGCAGAAGTGATAAACATATGCTCGGAATTATGCGTTAAACTAAAGGAGCCTCTGCCTTGTAAGCGTGGAAAGGGACTCATTTAGTGGCAGAAGACCGGAAAGAGAGTACTAATGGAAGATAAAAATCTGGACCAAAAGCTTTCGGACAATTATCCGAAGAACAAGCCGGCAGACAAGCCAAAATCAAAGAAGAAAAAGAAGCAAAGCTTCAATTCATTATCTGATTCCCACAGCCCTCTTTATCTCTATGATTGTTTTCGGGGCCTGTTCCTTTCGAGACTTCCTGGAGTATAAGGCGGCGGAGGATGAATATGCCTCCTTGCAGGATCATATCATTATTTCCGAGGAGCCTAAGAAGGAAGAAAGCAAGAAGGAAAAGAAGCTGGAGGAAGACTTTGATGATGAAGAGGAGGAAGAACCAGACCTGTTTCATCCCCATTTTCAGATTGATTATGAGCACTTGCTGTAAATGGAGATTTTACCGCTGTTTGTAGAGCTCGCTCTTTCCATCACCCATCCGGTGGTGAAAAGCAATGACAATGAAGATTACCTTCATAAGACCTTTGAGGGAAAGGTGAACTTTGCGGGATCAATTTTCCTGGATGCAAATGCTAAGGGAAGCTACGATCATAAGAACACCTTCATTTTCGGACACAACATGAAGAATGGACAATGTTTGGAAAGCTGGTATTTCTTCGCGATCAATCAACTGGCAAATTCTAATCCCTATGTATTCCTTGCAGACCGGAGGCATAACCTGTTATCGCATATTCACTTATTACTTAACATGCGGGAGAAAGCCCCATTTACAACGACTTTGAAGGGGACAAGGGCTATGACCAGTAAGAGTCTGGTGAAGAGATTCCTCTTATCGTAATTTCCCGAAGGAGAGCATCGACTTTCATTAAGACCGGACATTATTACCCTGTTCACCTGTTCAGACCTTCCGGAGGAGATCAGCGCTTTAGTCGCAGGCAGCCTTGGAAGAGGTTTATCAGAACGGCTAGAGAGGAGAGGCAGATTTTGAGAAAGGCTGATCTTTTTTTGCTTTTATCCATTTATTCGCAGGGCAGTACTTTTTCCATTGTTATCCCTTAAACCATCTTTTAGTTATCCCCTACTATACCCATATTAAATCTTATCACTTTTTGATTCCTTTATAAGGAACAGCAATACACAAATAAGGTTTAAAAAAATTTAAAAGGCAAAAATCACCAGATAATTATTTTAAAAAATAGTTTGAAAATACTTATATAAATTAAGTTTTAAAGATACTTAAACAGATAGAAATTCCACTAGAAAGTACATATCTTAAAAAGAAAAAAAACTTTGAAAATCACCCACATAAATTATGAATGCACTCAGAACTTATATAAAAAAAAGTGATAACAAACTAAAAAACTTTAAGAAAAAACTGTTGACATAGGAATGGAATATGCTATAACCAATTGTAAGTCATTTTGAACTCCTTGGCACAGGGGACAAGCAAGAGCATCTCGACTTACCAGCAGATTCTGACTGATCTGTTTGAGCATCGGGAAACCGTGACGCAAAGCCATAGGCTCGGTGTAATATGGCAGCTACAGTTGCCATCTTCCAGCATGAAGATGTTACCAACAAGTAAACAACTCATTTCATCGAATATTAGCAGCAAATCAGAAAGGGAATTTAGATGGTCGGTTTTTAATACTCGAAAAGAAAGTATGAGTTATCAGTATGATGTCACCGTAAAGCACGGTAGACACATCGGCAAACCTGGGAACTCAAGGACGCAAAGCTAGTAGGGATTCGTAAAATGTCAGCCAGCTGCAATCAAGAATCCCTGACCAGGGTGAACGATTCTGCTTCCTGACCTCTTTTCATGAAGGGAGTTATTGCTACGAAAGTTAAGTTATCAAACTTGTTGCACTTTACAGCATTATCACGTACCGCATTTTCGCTGGGCGATTCGCATTCGGCTGCAAAGGGCGATGCTAAAGCCGCTTTTTAACCAAAGTTAATCTAGAAATCAGAGTTGCAAACGGCCCTCAGCCACTTTACTTTGAACTTTCCATCGAAAACGCAGCTAAGGTAAGAGCCACAGAAATCGTAAGAAGCTTCACACTGTGAAGACCCGGATGGATCAGCACGGTGCACAGCACGGGATCCAAGCGTTCGCGAGAGAACTTTAGCGACAGGTATTTCGATGACGCTGATGAAGTCGTGGTAGCTTGGATGAATTTCGGCTCACAGAGCAAACATCCTTAAGGGAGAGTCTCAAGTCCGGAGCACTAAGCACTGGTAGAAGTAAAACAGGCGAAGTCACTGGGCACAGGGAATTCGGTGGTATTCTAGAAAGTATAAAAGAACAGAAAACAAAATTGAAAAATCAAAAGAGTATGTAGGAAAAGAGCCATTGAAAAATCCATCGCAGCTCTTTTCGGTTATGAAAATTTTCTTTTTATCATTTTTAACTTTTCTATTGCGATTTAAAAATAACGGTCAAAATAAAACTGCTATCATTTACGAGGAGGATAGGCTTGATTAAGAAAAGAAACAATTATTGTTACAGAAGCTCAGACCGAAATATCTGAGTGGCATCAGAGAAGCCGCCGGTATTTAACGGATAATATCATCGGTTTTTGCGGAACTGGTGGGGCTAATTCGTCTACCGTAAACCAGTTTATAAAAAACAGAAAAAAGGAGATTAATATGTCATCAAAGCAGATTGGCGACCATCGTTGTTACCCTGTTTCGTGCCGGTATCACCTTCGCAGAGATCGAAAATGATTCGCTTACAAGTGAAGCAAGTCGACACGTCAGACCCCACTATTATTCATCCTATCAGATTGATTGGTATCGCAAATTGTCATAATGGGAATTTATTCATTGATTACCGGGCACTATATCCCGAATGTATGGGCGATCAGTTCGGTATGTTTTTTTCTGAACAAGAAACGAAAGAAGAGCTATAAAAGATTCTATATCTTAGTTTTCACGGTTCTTCTTTTTATGTAAAAACGAGTATCCTACATTGAGGCGGGATGCTCGTTTTTTTTGTGAGATGTAAAATTGGTATGATAGGAAAGGGCTATTGAAAATCATCGTAGCTTTTTTTGCCTTTCTAAAGCCTTGTCTGCATAGGTCCTGAGTAATGTTTCGATTTAAAGAAGAAAGAAAGATTATTGTTTATAAAAATTTCTTTATCAAAAATGAAATGAATTGCAAGTGTATTTTTATGATAGAATGTATAATACGATAAAAGAAAGCTTAAAATGAAACTAGGATAGATGAATCCATACCGAGAGAAAGAATAATCAATAAAGGGGATAGCGGATAGAAAGGAAGTTCGAAACGAACATTTATTGTACAGGTAAAGTACACGGAAAATGAGACCTGGCAGGGAAGATTACCGGCTGAAAAGAATAAGGCCAATATTTTCGAAGGTTTTAGAGATGCTGAAGCTCATGGATAAGGCTCTCACCGAGAAGATTTCGGATGAGAAGATGAGAACAAAGGAAGCCAAATCAAAGGTGACTATGAAAATCAATTAGAAAGGCTGTATGCCATCGACTTATTAGGAGTTCTGGTACATATAGCAGGACGGACAATTTGAAGGGGAACTGATTCATCAATATACGGAGGAGAGTAATTATTTCGGTGTTCTGAATTTATTAAAATTGAAATGGCATGATGACTGGATTATCCCCAAACTTCTACCAGAGACCGGAGCTGGAAGAGGAGAAGTATAACTATCAAACCGAAAGGGAAAGAAGGACTTGATGAGGCGGGAATGCTGGAAATTTCCATTATTCAAAGAAGAGGAAGGGTCAGTACCTTCTTTATTCACACCAAATATCGGCAGAATGCCACCTGGCAGGGAGATTTCGAGTGAAGGAAGCCATTTCCCTTAAGATGTGCTCGTATGCTTCTAGTGATGGACCGGGAGATGAGAAAGGACCAAAGCAGCAATGTAGATTGGAATGTCAGGAAGAAGGCTTGCATCTTCCTTTCTTTTTGCTCATAACGAGTATCCCTTCCATGGCATGGAGATTTCTGTGTTTAGCTGTATTGGCCTAAGCCTTTTG